>Ga0126342_10020303_pt1 | contig 11182 bp, 17 predicted proteins | sample Cyp1metagenome_FD_92528 | JGI IMG/M metagenome (GOLD analysis project Ga0126342, IMG submission 92528) | Coral microbial communities from Lord Howe Island, Old Settlement Bay, Australia - Cyphastrea 1 metagenome | ecosystem: Host-associated > Invertebrates > Cnidaria > Coral ...
AATCATTTTTTTATCATTGTTTTTTCATTTTCCTTGCCCGTGGCACCTGAAATCCAGGAAAGCCATGAAAAACAATGGAAAACAATGGAAAACCATCAAAAACAAAGGAAAATGAAAAAAAAAGAAGTTGCAAATGAAAAAAATGAAGTTGGAAATGAAAAAATGAAGTTTGGTGGCAAAAGGTGATGAACAAAAATGAAAAAATGAAGATAAAATGAAAAAAACAGATAATGAAAATGAAAATGAAAATGAAAATGAAAAAAATTAAAAAAATAATAATTTTTGATGGTCTCAGACTGTAGCAGTAAGAATCTTATAAAATTTGCGTAACTAGGGAGGGCAGGGAGGATATGCGCGCAACATCATGCCACTCAAATTCAGAAACAGTTGTGGGTCAAACACTTTGACCTATGTTTCGTTACACCTATAATGCTCTATCCCTGCGGGGTTGCTTACTTACAGGTCAACTGTTTCAATGCACAGGCAAGCAGGCTGCAAACACATTTTCACTTTGAAAACGCCTACTGAGATGGGATCGGACAAACATCGGGCAAGCTGAAGCTCATAGTGAGCTCAGAAAAAAATGCAGCCGTACATTGTGCCGACGACTGGCATGTGCAAATTATCAAGTTGTCAAGATGTCGAAACTCAACATGTATGTACGCAACATCATGCCACTCAAATTCAGAAACAGTTGTCGGCCAAACACTTTGACCTATGTTTCGTTGCACCTATAGTGCTCTATCCCTGCGGGAGATGTTACATATGTCCTTGGGTCTTGGGTCTTTATTTTTTCATCCCCATGTCACAAGCCGAGGGTCTGCCAGACCCTTGATTTCAAGCAAACAAATCAACTTTTTTATTAGGGAAAGCATCTTAGCCCAGCAACAAGCCATATCCAAGACTCTTGCATCCTCTGATATACTCACTGTTTGATACAAAACGAACTTTATTTTTTGTTGTGAGAATCCCTACAGCCCACCCTCCGTGAGCCCACCAACAGCGGCCAACCGTGCAGGCACAAGTGACTGGTCAAGGTGCCCATCACCGGGCAGGTCAAGCCCACTTGGCATTCTGTGCAGCTCAATTTGCCTGCGGAGACAGCGAGATTCCGAAAGATCAACCCGCGCTACCATGCGCCGATGGATGGCATTGCAATTCCCTCTCGAGACAGGGAGATTGGAGATTGACCTTCTTTCACAAAATAATTTTGTATCTCGCATGAAGACTTGTGTGACTGATACAGCTTGCCTCCAAAAAATGCAGCAATCCTCACTTGTAACAATGTATAACTCTGAAATCCGTACGGTAAAGGATTCGTGGAACACTTTAGGGAAAAACAAAGTGCCAATCCAATCACTGAGTTCGTTGGCTGGACCGAACAATTTCCTTTCATGGAAGCGTCCACCTACTTCCAGCGTCGGGCGTCTTGTCGTCAGGCCTGCAGTAGCATTTGCAACGTTGATGTAGCCGACGATGCAACCGCAGTCTGTGAAAGACAAAGAGCCCCTCTGAAGGGTGCGGCTGTTGTCTGGACACCTCAGACGAACGTCCAATGTGGGAAAACATCATGGTTCAACAGAGTTTGCACCGCAGATTTCCTGCGACAAGCAATGGCACCTCCCCAAAAAGGCACGGGGTAACGTGTCTCCAAGGCGCTTTTTGCAGGTAGGGCCACCTTCTTCATCCTGGTAGTAACCCACATCACATCGCTTGCAGGTTTGCTTACCAAGCTCGTTTTGGTACTCGCCCCTCAAACACGGCTCGCAGGCCAAGGAAGCACCAGAAGGCTGGCTTGTGCCTAACCCCAATGGCTGGATAAAATCGCAAAATCACCAAGAGCTGTCACATGCCATGTTGAAATCCGCGTTTACACGTATGGAAAACCGAGCTTTGGAAAGCAACTTGCTTCCGTACCAAAGACTCCCAAAGTGCTGGTTCCCAAAATGTGACAGGTTCAAAATGATTCAAGGGATGGATGTTTCATCTCCCGAAGTGCCTGCAGAGCAGGCCTCACAAATGTAGGTAGTCCCATCATCATCTACGAGCTGCTTGGAATAGGTTCCGCTCGGACAAGCACGGCAACTGCGGCCCGTAGCCGGCGGGGAATGAAATTGGAAGGCAAGTCTTAGAGGGGTAAGAGACAACATGGAACTTCCTGAAGCAAACTTCCATGTTTTGCAGCTGGGAAAAAATGGTGTGGTACCAAAACGCGCAAACCACCTTTCGCCCACACAACATGTGCACAGTTTCCAAGTACGTTGAAAAGGGATTTTTCTGGCGTTTTGCAGGGAATCTTCAAGATGTTTCAACAGAGCTTCTAAGGAATCATTAAGATCCCAGCCCCCGAGAAACTTTATGTTCAAGGGAGTCTTCAAGATGTTTCAACAGAGTTTCTAGGGAAGCATGAAATCCCCACCCCCGTTAAACTTTATATTCTAGGGAATCTTCAAATGTTGCAACGGAGCTTCAAGGGAATCATTCAGTCCCCACCCCTGTTGTAAACTTTATATTCAAGGGAGTCTTCAAGAGGTTGCAAGAGAGTTTCTAGGGAATCATTAAGTCCCCACCCCTGTAGTAAACTTTATATTCAAGGGAGTCTTCAAGAGGTTGCAAGAGAGTTTCTAAGGAATCATTAAGCCCCCACCCCCGTTAAATATACTATTCAAGGGAGACTTGAAGATGATTATGATTATGATGATGATGATAATGATGATGATGGTGATGGTGATGATGATGATGATGATGATGAAGGTGATGATGATGATGGTGATGATGGTGATGGTGTTGGTGATGATGATGACGATGGCGATGACAATGATGACAACGGTGATGATGATGAAGATGTTGATGATTGTGATGATGGTGATGGTGGTGATGATGATGATGATGACGATGATGATGATGATGATGATGGCGTTGTAACATTCAATGCAAAGGTTGCTAAGCTGTGCGTTGCAAGATGAAAGCCATGATCATGGACATGTGCATCATGTCCAACACAACACAGTGTTTTTTTGATGTCCTGACACGTGGTGGGCGTCGGCGCGGGCAAACGGAGGGGTTGGCCGTACCAAAAATATGTCTTTTAAACTTGTTGTGACAACTTTCGTACTTCCGGCTGCGATGTTGCTACATGAGTTTTGGTCTGCTTCATATCCCTTCATTGGGCTTCTTCGCCGTTCTTGAAAAGTTTAGAGCCTATTGTCATTTGAAATCTTTGGATTGAAGACAAACACCCATGACTTGTTGTCAACATAGCAGGTCAAGCACTGGCTTTAATATCCCATAAAATTGAATTTGTCAATGCGCTCACATTTGGTTTGACCCTGAACCTTTACGGCCTTAACTACCCACCATGGTATCCAACCTGAGACCCTCTTTGTCGTCTCGATTGGGAACAAATTGCTCGGTGTTCTCATTGTACAAGCCAAACTTTGGGAAACAGGTGGAGTCGTCCGGCAGCCAATCTTGCCTCAGACGATGGGGGTGCTGAACTCTGACATTGAACAGTCACTGCAAGGCTAGATAAGGCTAGGCCGCGAGAAAATGAAACAAAAAATCCTGATGGAATTCATGGCATATGCGCGAACATCAACAAACATCAGTGCTAAGCCTCAGGGCCCCTGAGGGCCCGTGGGTGGACGGCGAGTTGCCAGATCTGTGTGTTGTTGCGCAGCCAGCCACACATCGCGGACTCCCATGGCTCACCTGAGGAGAATCACTGGAGCCACCTTGGGATTATAGAGGGCCCCACAATGGCCCAAAGAATGTCGAAGGGTTCGCTTTCCTCACTGAGCTAGCGATGATTCACTTTTATTGTTTTGTGGATCACAATCAACACCTGAAGCCGACTTGGCCAGACACCTGAGAATTTCTGCTCCAGCAAGACCGAGTTCATCGTGGCAAGGTCCATGTTGATATTATTGAGGAAGCCTTGCACCCGCGGGGCAAGAGCGCTGAGGTCATTGCTCACAATGATTCCTGGCGGATGCGGATTCCCGTGTTCAAACGTCTGAGTCACTGTGGCGGTGGACATGCAAAGGGTGAAGAATGCTTTTTCGTTGTTGTTCCCGAAACGAAACAGTTTACTGTTGGGTTCTCAATTCTTTCTTAAGAGGTGTCCGCTCTTTCCAAACGGTGGTGTCAGTATCCCAACTGTCTCCCAATTCTCCCAATTCATCCGTCTCCTAGGACGCTGGTGTCCGGCTCCCTGGCTGGTGTCTGGAGAGCCGGATGTCTCCCAACTGACTTAGTCTGATCCGGCTCTCCGGATCTCTCTCAATTCGTTTGTCTCCCAGTCTGGCTAGTGGTGCCCAGCTCTCCGGACGATATCCAATGCGTCCCCCAGTCTTGCAAAACATGCTCGTCTCCCTTCACGCCTATCTTCACGCGTGTCCCTTCATTTGTCTCCCAGTCTGGCTGGTGGTGTCCGGCTCTTTGAATGTATATGTATCTCTTCACTGCACTTGTCTGCCCTCATTTGTCGCCGTTTTGTCGTTGGATGGGGTGATCGGCTGTCCAGTTCTCTTTACTTGTCCCCGTTCACTTGTCTCCCAGTGTGGCCAGTGCTGTTCGGCTCTCTGAACGTATCTTTTTACTTGTTTCCCTTTATTAGTCTCACAATCTGGCTGGTGTCCGGCTCTTTGGACGTCTCTTCACTTGTGTCCCTTCATTTGTCTCCCACTCTGTCTAGTGGTATCCTGCTCTTCAGATGTCTTTTTTTTGTTTTCACTTGTCTATCATCAGGTATCTCTCGCCATGTGTCTCCCAAGTTTTTTGTCTCCCAATTAATTTGTCTTCAGTGGTGGTGTCCGGCTTTATCGCTTGTTCACCTTTGCGTGTGTGTCTTCCATCATTTGTCTCTCACCATCTGTCTCCTACTTCATCTGTCTCCGAAGTCATCTGTCGCCGATCCTATTAGTGGCGGTATCATCATGATTTCATGTGTGTTTCGTGTTTGTCTCTGTTCTTTACTCCCTTTGTATCTTCTGGTTGTTTCAAGATAAAATCAGGTCCCATTATGGTTTTTGCGTTTTACCACTTGTTTCCCACTTGTCTCCTACCTTGTTTTCCCTTTATTGTCTCAGATACAAATGGCGTATTTGCCTTGCATTTGCAACAGTTTGGAACTAGAACGTGTCATTTTGCATGGTATTTGCCACATTTTGGCATGTTAACCTTCCATTTTGCACAGTAGAATGAAGCAAAAGAAAAAGAAAAGCAAAAAGACAGTAAAGAAAGGAAGCAGAGAAGCAGAGTCCTCAGAGGAGCAGCGAGAAGGAGAGCAGCAAAAACGCACGACTGCAGAAAAAGAAAAAGTAGAAGTAGAAAGGCGCAGAAGCAGAAAAGCAGAGAAACAGAGAAGCAGGAAAAGCAAAACGCGGAAAAACAGAGAAGCAGAAAAGGCAGAAGCAAGAAAAGCAGAGAAGCAGGAAAATCAAAAAGCGGAGAAGCAGAAAAGCAGAGAAGCAGGAACAGCAGAAAACAGGAATCCAAAATAAAACTAAACCTTACCAAGAAATAATTCCTAAAATAAATAACACTCCAAAATGGGGCATACACCCAAATAGCAATTTTGATCGGGAAAATGATGATAAACCAAAATTGGCTCAGACAAACCCCTATGATCATCTTTGCAGGTTATCGCCCTGGAATAAGAATCGGACATCAACACCTAGAGTTTGCAGAAGGTGATCTAACGTTTGAAACCGGAATATTTTTTTCTACTGTATTCCTCCAGGATGACCATAGATGGAAAATCAAAAATGCACCAAAACCACCGACCAGTCGCCAATGTAAGTTCCCACGCCATCCGTTGATAGGTCTCCCCGTTCCCAGGCTTGTTTGTCGTGTTGTGGATACGAACTCTTCACAGGAGACATCTCCAAGAAAGTTGGATCTGGGACCCACCTGGAGCGAATTTCTGAGGATTTCCAGCTGCGTTCGCAACCTGATAAATTTGGGAACCTTTGTTTGGAAACCTTGCGCTTGGGGACGCATTGAGCAAGAACCTAGATTCCAACTTTGGAAACCATGTAAACGTTGTTTGAGAGAAACCTTGTCCCTGGATTTGATATCCGGCTCGCGGGTTCCCAACAAAACCAAGTAGCTGCTGATGTGACACGTCTGGAAAGAAACCATGCGTTTTGATCAAGGTCAATAATCTTGAGCAAATGCCGACTTGCCATGTGGCAGCTTTGAGAAAGTCATTGTGGTCGATACTGTCTGCTTTGATGAATTATGCCCAGTCTGACTATGTTTATACTTCACCAACAAAAAAGAACACTCAAAACTGGAATGCAACCCATGAAATTATAGGTTCAGCCTAGTTGAGACTCGGCTTGCTGTCCGAGGCACCAATAGAACAGGCTCTTGCGCGTGTTGCTCAAACTTACCCAATCAGATCCTGTCTTCGCGACCATAAACGCCATGGGAATGTTCCATTTCGTGGCCTTCTGCACCGTCTGAGTCAAACCATAGCCACCACCAAGCGTGAAAAAGTTGATGCATTTTGTACTGTCACTGCGGCATGCGGGAGAGAGCCAAGCGTAACCATCAGGGCAATTCGCCGTCACTGTTCCATCACCGTGAATCACAACTCCGCCAGTGTCACCCGTGATGTTCAAATATTGGGACATGAGCAAATGATTCGCCAAGTTGGTCTCACTGCAAAGTTTGAGCTGAGACTTGTTCACCACTGAAGGATTGTCAAAATATTGCCTTACACAGAAGGGATGCGCGAGGTCACATGCCAAATGCCTAGTCTTCCGAATGACAAATAACTAACTTAACCATTCTGGGCCCAATCGGGGGTCAAAAAATGATCAACCCTTAAGAAAACTCTCCACTTTTTTTTTCTGAGCGCAGCAAGACATCGCATAGCAAAGAAATAAACAAGAGAACCCTTCAAGGGTATATTCATACCGTGATTCCAAAACAACGCACGCATCCAGGGTAAATACATTTTCAGGGCCCTACACTATACCCATCCCCGCCAAACCAAAATGCACCGTATTACCCCTCACTTCACTCGCCAGACCGAGATCCATGAGCACAGGTACTCTGTCTAAAAAAAGAAAAACTTATACTCCCTCCAGGAGGAGTTTCCTGCACGTCCCCCTCTCCTTCCGCACGGAATGCTCAAGCATTTTTGCGCTTGATTTCCACGGGGGCAATTTCTGGCGTGTTGAAGAAATATGCACTTTGTGAAACGGAGTCAACGAGGTTTTTGACACATTCATCTCAGTATAAGGACTGCTAAACCCTCATTTAGGTAGGCTCGAGCAGTTTTAGCTGCTAACCATCTTCCTGGAAGGAGGATCCGATCTAGAGACCCGTGATGGGCAAACCAGATTGTTGCGACCCCCCCCTCCGCAGGGAATATGGCTTAAAGCCAAGTTCAGCAATTTCCAGAGCTTCAAGTCCCTGCTTGAATTTAGTTCGCCACTGACTGGCCGATGCTACTAATACGGAGCCAGGAAGCACATTTTGTTGCCACTTGGTGATGTCTCCTGAGGACCTCATGGAGGGTCTGATGCATGGGCCCTGGCTGCATGCACCATGACTACGTCAAAACTGATTCTATGACATGTCTTCGCATCTGTGACAAAGCGTCCCAAATGATGTAAAACTCTGGGTCGGTGATCGCAGGTAAGGCCAACCCAAGCTTGCAACTGCGGTTGTGTTCCCATCTTGGTTAAGTCCGAGTGCATTCATTGCACCGGCCCTGGCGTTCCAAATGTGCATATGCAACGTAAACCGTTGAACTACCAGGAAGGGCTCGTGGCCATGCAACTACCCGCAACCTTTGGTGTTTTCGTTGGAGTGTACTAGGAGATCTTGCCAATTTCGGTCAGAGCTCGTCAGGGCCTGTAGGCAAGTCGAAACTGCGCCAGTACTTCATTGGGCTGTGTACTGGAGGCCTCCCAGATCGCGCGCCGCTGGTGGGCTGGATGTTGGTGGTGCGAAGTTTTGCTCTATCATCAGCGGCTGCGCCCCAGCTATATGCCTTTTTTTCGCATATAACTTCACAGCAATCCACAAAGTTTGTCCGAGGATACTAATGCTTGCTGTGTTTCATGAACCTGCCCCTCAAGCTGAAAGTTGTTTGCAAAAGTGTGGAAGGACACTGCCGGGCGTACCCGCTGCAAATACACGTGAAGAAGGAAAACACTCATCATCAGCATTGCCGTTACACTAGGTCCGCAACCTTCGACAAAGCCTATTGCAGAAGCCACGGGTGCAGATGGTGAACTTTGGACCATGAAGTGCCGCTGAAGTGCCACTGTAGCAGTGCCCCAGGCGCATACCACCCGTGCATCAATCACCAACCGTACTGCGGCTGCAATCATGGAAATGCGTGGTAGCGTGTTGTACGCCTTGATCACGTCTGATACCTCGCCGGTGATGGACGGCTCTTCATATAGGGCCAACTCTATGCGCCAACTCTATGCGCATCTGGAGCGCATACCATAAGGACAGGGCAGTTTTCATAAGGCCGATGCAAATGGCCAATGGAATCACAGGCCTGTGACAAGTCAAGAAAAAGCATGCAAAGGGAAGTAGAATGACGCTCGGAGATTCCGGTAAGACGCCTGAGCAGGAAGAGGGGAAGAGGGAGGTAGTGATCTGGGGCGGTTCGGGAAAGAAGACATTGGGACCGATTGGGACCGGAGCTCGTCCATCACTGCGGTCATTGGGGATGAGTGACTTTTCAGGTTGCCACGGAGTACTGTATTTTGTCTACAGTTTGACTTGGTTGGCGCCGTATTTTGTCAGATTTACAGTTTGGCTTGGTATTTTGAGCGGACGCGTTTTATTGTCCAGTGGCCTGAGCTGGAGCCTCGAGGATCTTCGACGAGGCTGTTAGTAGTACCTGCCGCCTGCCAGGTGAAGCTCCTCCTTCTCTTCCTCTTCGTCGTCCTCCTCCTTCTCCGCCTCCAGTGCCAGCTCGTCGTGACTGTGGGCATGAACCAATCCGAGCCATATCGCGGGCTCCGGGTGCAGTAGGCCACGCCTGGACCCGAACATAATGTCAGAATAGATGCAGAAAGATTGGCAAATAGAATGTCAGAACATATGTCAGATAAAATGCCAGAGACAGAATGTCAGAAAGAATGTCACAATAGGATGCCAGAAAGACGGTCAAAAAGAATGTCAGAATGTGTGCCAGGTAGAATGCCAGATAAAATTGCGAAATATATGTCAAATAAAATGTCAGATAGAATGCCAGAAAGAATGTCAGAAAGAATGTCAGAAAATCTATGCCTGCTGCCTGCCACATATATATATATACTTCCAGCTAATAGGTCAGAAAGTATATCAAAATAATGTGTCAGTGTGGGGATCACTGGAAATATGGTAATTCTTATCAATCCTAGAGGATTTCTTCATGCGGCTATGGATAGATTTAGAATTTGCAAGGGGGAACATGGGAGGGAATGAGTAATTTTATGGTGGATTGGGAATGCAAATACGATTATATACAACCATCGAACCACCATGTAATTTCCATGAAATAACCATTATAATGCTCAACTCCATGAAATCCCAACCATTAAGTCACCACTAAATCCCAAAGTCACAGCTGGTTACTGGATGTTTGTTCCTCCATATATGGTAATAATTAACAATAGGTTTTGACCCATCCCTATTGGGTGATGGCGTTCCAAGCTGCCAAGGCCGCTTCCATGTTGCATCGAAGCCTCGGTTTGTCAGGTTGAGGGGCCATGGCGCATGAAACGATGCGAAGAGCTGCCCGGATCGAGCAAAATATAGTTTGGTAAATGTCTGATGATCTAATGTTATTGTATTTAGTGATGTTTTAAGGATGTTTTATGGTATGCAAATGGTACAAATGTTATATTTAATTAAAGTAGACTCTACAATGGCATTTGATGATAATTATTTCATGGTATCTAAAGATCGTATGGATATTTTAAGAGCTATCTTTCAAAAACGTCAATCACCATAATACACCGTGGTGTTTAACTTGTACTTGACAATAATATGGGTAAAATATGGGAAGTGATGATTTACCTTGCATTTTAATGGAATGCATTGGGGATACAGTGGGATATATAATCCATAATATGACCTGTGGGTCTGTCTCAAATTGTGGAAAACACAATGCGCAATTTCAATGGGAAAATGAAGAAGCATCAAATTGGGGTACATTTTGATCAAACAAACCCATATATAAGCATGTACATATACACATCACATCCCATTCCATGCGATTACATCGCACGGAATCATGTCACAACACAATACGACACAACATAACACAACACAACACAACACATCACACCACAAAACATCACATCACATCACATCCATGCATCACATACATGCATCACATGCGTGCATCACACAACGCATCCACCTTGTTTCACAACACTGTGTATTATATACATGTACAGCTGTGCTGATAGATAGATAGATAGATAGATAGATGGATAGATAGATACGATTATATAATTAGATTAGATCAGATTAGATTTGGTTAGGTTAGATTAGACTAGATTGAGTAAAAACATTGGATAAACTGTATGCATTGAAACTAGGTAGATTAGATAGGTACGATACATTAGATAGACAAGATTAGACTGGATTGGGTTAGATTAGACTAGATTAGATTGGATTGGAACGTCACACGCGTGTGTGTGTGTGTGTGTGTGTTTGTACCGTCTAAAAAGACGTAAAACTTCGCTCGTGGCTCATCAAATTATATTTTATTATATTATATTATATTTTATTTTATTATATTATATGATATGCTATTATATTATATTATATTATATTAAATTAAATTATATAATATTATATTATATTATATTTTAAAAAGAAAATATATTATATTATTATATTATATGATATTGAATTATATTAAATCATATTATTATATTATATTATATTAAATAATATGATATTATATGATATTTTATAATATTATTATATTATATTATATTATATTATATTATATTATATCATATTACATTATATTACATTATATTATACTATATTATATTGTATTATATTACATTATATTATATTATATTATACCTATTTATACCTTAAAGCAGGGGGTCACCGGGGTCCCCGTGGGGTCGGTGACCAACGAAGACACCTCCCCGGGACCCGTGAAAACGTACCTGCGGGACTGTGGTGACGCACCTGG
>Ga0126342_10020304_pt1 | contig 11182 bp, 5 predicted proteins | sample Cyp1metagenome_FD_92528 | JGI IMG/M metagenome (GOLD analysis project Ga0126342, IMG submission 92528) | Coral microbial communities from Lord Howe Island, Old Settlement Bay, Australia - Cyphastrea 1 metagenome | ecosystem: Host-associated > Invertebrates > Cnidaria > Coral ...
AATTCCCTAGCTTGGGGAGCCCCCACGGGGGGGGGAAAGTGAAAATTCTTAGCTTGGGGAGCCCCCACGGGGGAAAACCACCCTTAGCCCCTCTCACGGACCGAAATAAACCTGCGGTGTGGGTGGCCACCCCACGCGAAGCGGGGTGAATATGGGTATGGGTCAATACCTATAGATACATTTTTAGTGGGATGAACATCCATAAATCCCAGCTATTTTGGGGTTCACGGCACGGTACCAGGGTTTTGACCCATCCCCATATCAAGTGAATGCTCAGCATACTTTGCTGGATCCACAAAACACTGTGATTCACAAAGGCCACCATTCCGCCGAATTCCGCCTTGACCCAGCTGCAGCATACCTCGGAGACAAGGGAGATACGACTGGAAGCGATGGATTTATCATGAGTGGTTCAATGGGTGTATCTACCATCTGGTTATTTAACATAGCCATGGAAAATCCACCCATTTTTAATAGGTGAACCATCTATAAATGGGCAATTTTCCATGGCTATGTTAAATAACCAGGGGGTATAGATTTTAGTTAATAAGAATCTATTTGGTCTATCGGTTCATTTGGATTTGGAAGCTGAAAATGATGAGAAAACTCCAAAACTCCAGGTATACTTTAGAGCTTCAATTGTTCCTATGAAGACGGCCAGCAAAATTTAAGGGTGCTCCCCATTTCCAGACAAATCCAGATAAGAGGATATAACAGGCAATAATCAACATAATCAACAACAACAAAAATGAGTAGAACTTGCTATCTTATATGATCTTACCCATGGGCAAGCTATACTTGTCCAAGTTGGGTACCTCAGGGTACGGTACCTCAAGTCCTCAAGTAACAAAACTCGGACCGTCCTCAGCCAGTCAAAAACCGGGCATCAATGGCCCTTCCCGACCCCGAAAAACGTGGTGCGCCCCAGTTGCAAGTCGGTTTCTTCCCATCTAGCCACAGTTACAATATATGTTGTAATCACCCTAAAACCTGTAGTTCACCTAGGTATTTTCACAAACTTAGGGGTTCTTTGTCCTGTGGCACCACCTTCTGTGAAACACCGCAACTTTTCCTCGACGCCTCGACGCGGTGTTTCGAAACAATCGCACAAGCGCCCCCGGGGCTGCGGATCTGCTCTTCACTTGATGAGGCACTTGTGCTCGTCCGCGACTTAGGGTTTGGCCTGGGGAAAGCCAAGGATGATGGCGTACCTGGGCAGCCTGGGGGATACATGGGATACCCTCAAAATGGCCATTTTTCACGGGAGAAAATGATGGTGACAAACCTAGAGAAGGTGCCAAGTTGTTGATGTTCCTATTGGACAATGGCCTTTGGTCGCGGGCCACATCTTTGGGACATCCGAGATTTTGCTGCTAAAATCTCAGCTTTAAATCACAGAATGACCATGTCTACTGCCTAAATCATGCGAAATTTGTATATAAATATGAGTAAATCACCAGTGTTACTGGATAAATCGCCATTTCTCCTGGTGTTTTACAGGTGAAATGCCACTTGTCCGCCAGTGAAAAAAAGCACCTCACTCGACTCACCGGTCGGCTCGCCGCTGCCGGCAGCACCGGTGTCGGCACTTGGAGAGCTACTAGAGAACCTGGGAAATGCCAATGATTGTTGGATTTATGGTCGGTTAAAAACATGGGTCATTAAATGTCCCCATTGAACATCACCCAACCATTAGGTATATGGTCTATAAGGTGATGTCCAATATACCCAAAATGGGACATTTACCAATCCCTGTAAAAATGTGCGGTAAATCCTTCATTTCAGACAAACCCGCCAGAGGGTATATGATGGTATATGGATTTCACCAACCAAAAATAGGAATTCAGGAATTGACTGTAAATCAACCAACAAATCTGGGAGGTTTGGGTTTTTGTTTTCGAAATTAGTAGGGGAAATGATTCTTTTTTTTTGAATATCTGCACTTTGGGGGGCCATGAAGTTACGTAACTGGTGATTGGGTTGGCCCCTTGTAACTGGGTAGACTCAGATGTAGATGTCCTGGCTATCTTAGCCACTTACAATTGGTGATTCTGGCCACCAGGTCGACTTTTACCAGCAAAAATGGGAACTGAAACAACATGTGTTTAAGATTTGTGGGGTGGATCACCTAGAAAATGTGGGTGACTTGTAGCAAATTGGAATTATGATGCCCAAACCATTACCCGTTGAATCAGAAATTCTGGTGGGTGGTTCCAATGATGTCCTCTTTTTTGGGGATGCGCAGTTAAGATGCTTTCGCCAAGAAAATGAACGAATGATCTCTTGATATATCAGGCAAAATTCCTCACCAACCCGGGATGATTCCCTATACTCACCATCATTTACAGTTACGACGCGGTGATGTTCTTATAATTCACCATATATATATATGTATATACGTACGCATATTACGTATAAATATAAATGATATATATATATATATATATATATGATATCAATATATATATATGATATCAATATATATATATATATACATATAATATACATATAATATACATATACATGATACATATATATATATATATATGATATGCATATTTATATATGATAGATCTATGATATATATATATATATATATGTATATATATATATATGTGAATATGATATATATATATATATATATGTGATGTATATATATATATATATTATTATATATGTGTGTGTTTGGCAAGAATAACTTCGGGGGTACCCATCCGTGAAAAAGCACATGGAGATCTGTCTTGGTCAGCAGTCATGACTGGTGATTTAGTCAACAACGAATGGGTGCCTACATAATAGTGAAAGGATTCAGAAGGATTGGGTTCCAAGCTCCAAAAATTGCATATTCCAATGGTACAAACAATAATCAATACAACCGGCTGGGAAATCAGGTTCTAAGCGCAAAAGCTGGATTTGAAAAGTAAACACAGACTTGACTCTTCCCAGCTCGTTATACACCCCTGGATCTGGTATTCTTGAGCACTGAGACATACTGAGACTGATGACAATATATGTCCATGGATTATCACTTCCCTATTGGATCGCTAGAGTTTCAGAGTTAAATCCGTCAGAATTTCAGGCACACCCACCCAAGTTTGACGAATCGCTGTGGCCTCAAGGTCGATCACCATGTTCCCAATGAGTTCATTAAGTCCATTGCTTAACCACCATTTTCCCCAATGGAAAATTCGCTAAACTGATTGTTTTGTTGACCGAGTATCCCACCATTTTTCAAAATTTGGACTAGTGGCGGGTTTTTCCAGCTGGACATGCCGCTCGACATCTTTCCCTGAAGATCCTGCGGCACTGCTGAGCTGCGGGCGCTGAGCTGAAAAAAACCTGCTTCGACCCTGAAAAAAACTTCTTCAACCATCAAGAATTAGGGATTTAACTGATTTAACCATCAAAAATAGTGAGTTAACCTTTAACCAACCAAAATATCGATTGAACCATCTTGAACTAGGGATTTTTTCCAGCACATCGGGTGTTACCCTCCAAAAAATAGGGTTCAACCATGTTTTGACCTGGTAAATTCACTGCTGGGAACAGTTTCCTGAAATGTCAGATGGGATCATTGTCAAGAATGGTGCGGGAAACCTGTCGCAATGAAATGGAGATTTCCTACAATGGGGGTACCCCAATAGCTGGATGGTTTACAAATTTTATAATGGAAAATCCATCCGTAAATGGATGATAACTGGGGGTACCCCATAATTCAGGAAACCTCTAAAAATGGTATGGTCATAGAATTGGATTATGGGAAAATTTACAGGAAAGCCCTATATTTGATGGTAAAAACCATGGTTTCCTGTAGATTTTCCCTTAAACCAATCCAGTGATATGGTCATTCATGAGAATGAAATCGTGGCGCCGAGATCTGCCCGGCAAGCCTCGAAATGTCCCGACATCTTTCCCTGGAGGTCCTGGCACTGGGAAATACCATCGATTTTCATGGAGGCTTTACTGGGATATAATTAAATGATATTAAATGGAAGTGTTCATGAGACAAGTTCTATAAATGAAAGCTTTAATATGAGACAATTTCTATATAAATAAACGGTTTAATGAGATCATTTCTATAAATGGAGGTGTTTAATGGTTTTTAATAAATGGAGGTGTTTAATGGTTTTTAATGCGCAGTCCCCGCACTCATTCGAGGTTTATAGCTGAAATCAACTATAGAGGGCAACCAAAATTCCGGCTTATCCCCTCGTTTTTACATATACATGTTGAATTTGTTGATCGTAAGAGTGGGACCCCAAAATGATCCAATTGCAAAATGGATCCACTTCTGCTGGAGAAGGGCTGTCATCCCTGGCATGCTTTGGAGCACATGGCTTCACACAACGGCAAACATCGTTGTTGTCCAAAAAATAGGGCACCCCTCCAATGGGTCATCATCATTTTTCACAACCAAATGGCAATTTGGGAGAACGTTGGTGATGGTCAATGACTGTAAAAGTCGGAGGATCACGGCACTAAGAACCGGGGGAAGTCCACTTCCATAGTTATCTCGGGTGGAGTATATCTCTCAACTTCCAACCATGTGAGTTTGGGAGCTACAAATCTTGCAACCTATCCCATGGCTGGAAAGTCCAATTGTCAAATCCAAAAAGCTTCCAGTTAGCCCTATTGGCAACAACCAAACCATCCAAGAATCTTTGAATCCCCATACTTCAAGCCCCAGTTTTTTAATTACACTCTGGTAAACTAACATAGCTATGGAAAATCCCCATTTTCAATAGCTATGTCAGCTATGTGAAATTACCAGAGGGTATCCAGTTGCCAGGTTATCTTCACACCGCCCGCGGCACCTCGAAGTGTCCCGACATCTGCTGGTTCAGGGACTCAAAGTGTCCAGTGGCCTTGCCTCAGATACCCCGCGGGAAATGGGTGATCTACCACCCATTTATGGCCATGGTAGTAGCGAAAATGCTGATTATATTATTATTATTATTATTATCATTATTATCATTATTATTATTGTTATCATTTACATTTATTATTATTATTATTATTATTATTTATTATTTATTATTATTATTTATTATTGTTATTAATATATATATACACATATATAACCAATGGATTTAAGGGGTGTTCCCATTTTTGTCCAAACCCAAATGTCGTTTGCGCTGCATGGCACGGTTGTATGTCGCACAGTTCTGCAGCGTTTACACGTGCTTTGACCATCTGTGACCGGGCGAAAGATCGGTTCCATCACCTTAAAACTTCCATTCATCACAGCCCAGTTAGTTTACCCTCTGGTAATTTGACATAGCTATTGAAAATGGCCCATCTATAGCTGATTTACCTATTAAAAATGGTGATTTTCCATAGCTATGTTAGTTTACCAGAGGGTAAGCTCACTAGTGCAGGGATTTTCCTTGCAGATCCACGGTGCCTTTCAATTCTTCTGCCTTGCCCTTCCACTCCTGCCACAAAAACACCGTTTGGGGAAATCAATGCGAAACTCATGGGGTTTACAAAGTCAAATACACATCTATTGTATATATATAATAAATAATAATAATCATCATCATCATAATAATATATATATATATATATTATTATACATATTATATGATATATATATCATATAATATGTATAATAATATATATATATATATATTATTATGATGATGATGATTATTATTATTTATTATATATATACAATAGATGTGTATTTGACTTTGTAAACCCCATGAGTTTCGCATTGATTTCCCCAAACGGTGTTTTTGTGGCAGGAGTGGAAGGGCAAGGCAGAAGAATTGAAAGGCACCGTGGATCTGCAAGGAAAATCCCTGCACTAGTGAGCTTACCCTCTGGTAAACTAACATAGCTATGGAAAATCACCATTTTTAATAGGTAAATCAGCTATAGATGGGCCATTTTCAATAGCTATGTCAAATTACCAGAGGGTAAACTAACTGGGCTGTGATGAATGGAAGTTTTAAGGTGATGGAACCGATCTTTCGCCCGGTCACAGATGGTCAAAGCACGTGTAAACGCTGCAGAACTGTGCGACATACAACCGTGCCATGCAGCGCAAACGACATTTGGGTTTGGACAAAAATGGGAACACCCCTTAAATCCATTGGTTATATATGTGTATATATATATTAATAACAATAATAAATAATAATAATAAATAATAAATAATAATAATAATAATAATAATAAATGTAAATGATAACAATAATAATAATGATAATAATGATAATAATAATAATAATAATATAATCAGCATTTTCGCTACTACCATGGCCATAAATGGGTGGTAGATCACCCATTTCCCGCGGGGTATCTGAGGCAAGGCCACTGGACACTTTGAGTCCCTGAACCAGCAGATGTCGGGACACTTCGAGGTGCCGCGGGCGGTGTGAAGATAACCTGGCAACTGGATACCCTCTGGTAATTTCACATAGCTGACATAGCTATTGAAAATGGGGATTTTCCATAGCTATGTTAGTTTACCAGAGTGTAATTAAAAAACTGGGGCTTGAAGTATGGGGATTCAAAGATTCTTGGATGGTTTGGTTGTTGCCAATAGGGCTAACTGGAAGCTTTTTGGATTTGACAATTGGACTTTCCAGCCATGGGATAGGTTGCAAGATTTGTAGCTCCCAAACTCACATGGTTGGAAGTTGAGAGATATACTCCACCCGAGATAACTATGGAAGTGGACTTCCCCCGGTTCTTAGTGCCGTGATCCTCCGACTTTTACAGTCATTGACCATCACCAACGTTCTCCCAAATTGCCATTTGGTTGTGAAAAATGATGATGACCCATTGGAGGGGTGCCCTATTTTTTGGACAACAACGATGTTTGCCGTTGTGTGAAGCCATGTGCTCCAAAGCATGCCAGGGATGACAGCCCTTCTCCAGCAGAAGTGGATCCATTTTGCAATTGGATCATTTTGGGGTCCCACTCTTACGATCAACAAATTCAACATGTATATGTAAAAACGAGGGGATAAGCCGGAATTTTGGTTGCCCTCTATAGTTGATTTCAGCTATAAACCTCGAATGAGTGCGGGGACTGCGCATTAAAAACCATTAAACACCTCCATTTATTAAAAACCATTAAACACCTCCATTTATAGAAATGATCTCATTAAACCGTTTATTTATATAGAAATTGTCTCATATTAAAGCTTTCATTTATAGAACTTGTCTCATGAACACTTCCATTTAATATCATTTAATTATATCCCAGTAAAGCCTCCATGAAAATCGATGGTATTTCCCAGTGCCAGGACCTCCAGGGAAAGATGTCGGGACATTTCGAGGCTTGCCGGGCAGATCTCGGCGCCACGATTTCATTCTCATGAATGACCATATCACTGGATTGGTTTAAGGGAAAATCTACAGGAAACCATGGTTTTTACCATCAAATATAGGGCTTTCCTGTAAATTTTCCCATAATCCAATTCTATGACCATACCATTTTTAGAGGTTTCCTGAATTATGGGGTACCCCCAGTTATCATCCATTTACGGATGGATTTTCCATTATAAAATTTGTAAACCATCCAGCTATTGGGGTACCCCCATTGTAGGAAATCTCCATTTCATTGCGACAGGTTTCCCGCACCATTCTTGACAATGATCCCATCTGACATTTCAGGAAACTGTTCCCAGCAGTGAATTTACCAGGTCAAAACATGGTTGAACCCTATTTTTTGGAGGGTAACACCCGATGTGCTGGAAAAAATCCCTAGTTCAAGATGGTTCAATCGATATTTTGGTTGGTTAAAGGTTAACTCACTATTTTTGATGGTTAAATCAGTTAAATCCCTAATTCTTGATGGTTGAAGAAGTTTTTTTCAGGGTCGAAGCAGGTTTTTTTCAGCTCAGCGCCCGCAGCTCAGCAGTGCCGCAGGATCTTCAGGGAAAGATGTCGAGCGGCATGTCCAGCTGGAAAAACCCGCCACTAGTCCAAATTTTGAAAAATGGTGGGATACTCGGTCAACAAAACAATCAGTTTAGCGAATTTTCCATTGGGGAAAATGGTGGTTAAGCAATGGACTTAATGAACTCATTGGGAACATGGTGATCGACCTTGAGGCCACAGCGATTCGTCAAACTTGGGTGGGTGTGCCTGAAATTCTGACGGATTTAACTCTGAAACTCTAGCGATCCAATAGGGAAGTGATAATCCATGGACATATATTGTCATCAGTCTCAGTATGTCTCAGTGCTCAAGAATACCAGATCCAGGGGTGTATAACGAGCTGGGAAGAGTCAAGTCTGTGTTTACTTTTCAAATCCAGCTTTTGCGCTTAGAACCTGATTTCCCAGCCGGTTGTATTGATTATTGTTTGTACCATTGGAATATGCAATTTTTGGAGCTTGGAACCCAATCCTTCTGAATCCTTTCACTATTATGTAGGCACCCATTCGTTGTTGACTAAATCACCAGTCATGACTGCTGACCAAGACAGATCTCCATGTGCTTTTTCACGGATGGGTACCCCCGAAGTTATTCTTGCCAAACACACACATATATAATAATATATATATATATATACATCACATATATATATATATATATATCATATTCACATATATATATATATACATATATATATATATATATATCATAGATCTATCATATATAAATATGCATATCATATATATATATATATATGTATCATGTATATGTATATTATATGTATATTATATGTATATATATATATATATTGATATCATATATATATATTGATATCATATATATATATATATATATATATCATTTATATTTATACGTAATATGCGTACGTATATACATATATATATATGGTGAATTATAAGAACATCACCGCGTCGTAACTGTAAATGATGGTGAGTATAGGGAATCATCCCGGGTTGGTGAGGAATTTTGCCTGATATATCAAGAGATCATTCGTTCATTTTCTTGGCGAAAGCATCTTAACTGCGCATCCCCAAAAAAGAGGACATCATTGGAACCACCCACCAGAATTTCTGATTCAACGGGTAATGGTTTGGGCATCATAATTCCAATTTGCTACAAGTCACCCACATTTTCTAGGTGATCCACCCCACAAATCTTAAACACATGTTGTTTCAGTTCCCATTTTTGCTGGTAAAAGTCGACCTGGTGGCCAGAATCACCAATTGTAAGTGGCTAAGATAGCCAGGACATCTACATCTGAGTCTACCCAGTTACAAGGGGCCAACCCAATCACCAGTTACGTAACTTCATGGCCCCCCAAAGTGCAGATATTCAAAAAAAAAGAATCATTTCCCCTACTAATTTCGAAAACAAAAACCCAAACCTCCCAGATTTGTTGGTTGATTTACAGTCAATTCCTGAATTCCTATTTTTGGTTGGTGAAATCCATATACCATCATATACCCTCTGGCGGGTTTGTCTGAAATGAAGGATTTACCGCACATTTTTACAGGGATTGGTAAATGTCCCATTTTGGGTATATTGGACATCACCTTATAGACCATATACCTAATGGTTGGGTGATGTTCAATGGGGACATTTAATGACCCATGTTTTTAACCGACCATAAATCCAACAATCATTGGCATTTCCCAGGTTCTCTAGTAGCTCTCCAAGTGCCGACACCGGTGCTGCCGGCAGCGGCGAGCCGACCGGTGAGTCGAGTGAGGTGCTTTTTTTCACTGGCGGACAAGTGGCATTTCACCTGTAAAACACCAGGAGAAATGGCGATTTATCCAGTAACACTGGTGATTTACTCATATTTATATACAAATTTCGCATGATTTAGGCAGTAGACATGGTCATTCTGTGATTTAAAGCTGAGATTTTAGCAGCAAAATCTCGGATGTCCCAAAGATGTGGCCCGCGACCAAAGGCCATTGTCCAATAGGAACATCAACAACTTGGCACCTTCTCTAGGTTTGTCACCATCATTTTCTCCCGTGAAAAATGGCCATTTTGAGGGTATCCCATGTATCCCCCAGGCTGCCCAGGTACGCCATCATCCTTGGCTTTCCCCAGGCCAAACCCTAAGTCGCGGACGAGCACAAGTGCCTCATCAAGTGAAGAGCAGATCCGCAGCCCCGGGGGCGCTTGTGCGATTGTTTCGAAACACCGCGTCGAGGCGTCGAGGAAAAGTTGCGGTGTTTCACAGAAGGTGGTGCCACAGGACAAAGAACCCCTAAGTTTGTGAAAATACCTAGGTGAACTACAGGTTTTAGGGTGATTACAACATATATTGTAACTGTGGCTAGATGGGAAGAAACCGACTTGCAACTGGGGCGCACCACGTTTTTCGGGGTCGGGAAGGGCCATTGATGCCCGGTTTTTGACTGGCTGAGGACGGTCCGAGTTTTGTTACTTGAGGACTTGAGGTACCGTACCCTGAGGTACCCAACTTGGACAAGTATAGCTTGCCCATGGGTAAGATCATATAAGATAGCAAGTTCTACTCATTTTTGTTGTTGTTGATTATGTTGATTATTGCCTGTTATATCCTCTTATCTGGATTTGTCTGGAAATGGGGAGCACCCTTAAATTTTGCTGGCCGTCTTCATAGGAACAATTGAAGCTCTAAAGTATACCTGGAGTTTTGGAGTTTTCTCATCATTTTCAGCTTCCAAATCCAAATGAACCGATAGACCAAATAGATTCTTATTAACTAAAATCTATACCCCCTGGTTATTTAACATAGCCATGGAAAATTGCCCATTTATAGATGGTTCACCTATTAAAAATGGGTGGATTTTCCATGGCTATGTTAAATAACCAGATGGTAGATACACCCATTGAACCACTCATGATAAATCCATCGCTTCCAGTCGTATCTCCCTTGTCTCCGAGGTATGCTGCAGCTGGGTCAAGGCGGAATTCGGCGGAATGGTGGCCTTTGTGAATCACAGTGTTTTGTGGATCCAGCAAAGTATGCTGAGCATTCACTTGATATGGGGATGGGTCAAAACCCTGGTACCGTGCCGTGAACCCCAAAATAGCTGGGATTTATGGATGTTCATCCCACTAAAAATGTATCTATAGGTATTGACCCATACCCATATTCACCCCGCTTCGCGTGGGGTGGCCACCCACACCGCAGGTTTATTTCGGTCCGTGAGAGGGGCTAAGGGTGGTTTTCCCCCGTGGGGGCTCCCCAAGCTAAGAATTTTCACTTTCCCCCCCCCGTGGGGGCTCCCCAAGCTAGGGAATT
>Ga0126342_10020305_pt1 | contig 11182 bp, 7 predicted proteins | sample Cyp1metagenome_FD_92528 | JGI IMG/M metagenome (GOLD analysis project Ga0126342, IMG submission 92528) | Coral microbial communities from Lord Howe Island, Old Settlement Bay, Australia - Cyphastrea 1 metagenome | ecosystem: Host-associated > Invertebrates > Cnidaria > Coral ...
CAACCACCTTTCGGTCAATCAGTGGCTTCGCTCTGCCATCCCTGATTCGCAACAACCAACTTCTCCTATAGGTTTCCTATTTTTGAAACTTCCGCCACCGCCTTGCGCGGTACTACTGGTAATAAAAGCAAAACAATCAAATTCTGTAATAATGATGGACCATGAATGAACAATGGATAGAATTTTCATAGTTATAATGGTCCTACAATGAAATTGTGTAATGATGATGGATGATAGATGGATGATAGATGAATAGATGATAATGAATATCGGGTATGATTACTTCTGGAAGAAGCGGTAGTATATGATATGATGACAATATACAGTAGTAAGAATGGATTTTTTAATCCAGGATTTGGTCGGAATTCACTGGGGATAGAATGAGATATATAAGCCATTCATATGCTGAAAATGGAGCACCCCCCAATTTATGACAATCCCCAGTGGATGGAATGGACTACACTGTGTGACAAACCCAGATTTTTTGAGATTTGTTTTGTCTGCGTACAGGTGTTTGACTCTGTATTTGCGGTGTACAAAACTACGGATGTTCATCTGCACAAACATTGACATACATATATAGAACGGCATACCCTCTGGTAAATTGACATAGCTATTGAAAATGACCATTGATAGTGGATTCACCCATTAAAAATGGTAATTTTCCATAGTTATATTAGTTTACCAGAGGGTAATTGTAGAACTTTGGACCCTGGAGTCTTTCCATTCCAATCCGATGTTCAAGGGATCAAATCAAGGTATGCACTTGAGAACAACCTTGAGTCAGCGCTCCGTCATCTCCCACTGCAAACGGCGATTGCAAGGGATACCGTTAATGAGGGCCTATGTCTGATGTTCCGCATTGGATTTCAAGGATATCTTTATTTTGGCGGTTAGAGAAACTTGGCGAACTGACACATTCAGAGTGCGATCAACTGTCATGTTTCAAACCCTGGTTTCACGAATAGAACAATCAGTGCCAGCTCCTTCTCCTGCATCTATCCCAGTACTGCGCGTGTTCCAAGGGTTCATTAAACAGCAAACACTTCCAAACCTTTCTGAAAAATCCACATCTTCAATTTCAAAAAGAGAAATGACCGCCCAATTTATCATGTGCTGCGGAAAACAGTTGGTAGCTCCAACTGGCTCCAACTGGCTCCCCATGTCACGTGGGAACGAGCCACCTGTGACCAACAGCCCCCGCGGATGATACTCCAACAGCAGCATGGCCGGATGGTGGCAGTGCTGTTTTTAGGTCCAGTGGTCCAGTTTCGGGTGGTGAATCTTCGATCCAAATTCTGGGAACCAGTTGGCAGCGAAATCGTTTTTCAGAAATCCACTTATGGCAAAAAAGGGACGCAATAACACAACAAAAAAAAAACTGAGGTTTTTTGCCAGGTGCCGGATACTTGATGGATTTCATGGATCCTTGTGATATCCGATGCATGAAGCCACTGGCAGCTGCGAGGATTTCATGCGAAACTCCAACAGGTGGTGTCCCCCCTCAGGTATAAGTTACGTTGGTTTATGTATATAATATATAAACACATATAACTATATATATACATATGATGCATTTATATATATATTATTGTTAATGTTATTCTTATAATAGTAATATATATATAATATATGCATGTAATATATAATATGTAATATATTGTGTATATATAATATAATATATTAATTGTACATGAACTTTAGTTAACGTACTTATAAGCTTAGCTCTTTCCGCCACTCGCCTTCTCGCACTTTCTTGTCTATTCTCCTAGCCCGACTTTAGACATTTGTCAAATCATGGGACGAAAATCGGGTGTGGCCCAAATCCTATCCAATAATGTCCTTTTGGTATACCATCTATCATCAAACAAACCTGTTGTTCAAGGGGTAAACCAACCAAACCCCTCTATGAATCAACCAACCAATGGGAATTTGGGACATCTATGCTCCTATCATTTTGGGGTGTTTCATGGTGTTTAATGGTATTTCATGGTACATATGACCAGCCCTTTGATCACAGCCAAGGTTCCCACGTGGCGGACGTCGCTTTCCGGGTCCCGAACGAAGGCGCCGCGTCCGCGACGTCGGCACCGGTGCCCGCCGGGCGACAGAGGAGGCCCATCATCTGGGACGGGTGACTGCCCGTCACGGTGAGATGGTTGGTAGATGATTAATGGAATTATATAGGGTTTATATAGGGTTTATATAGGGTTTATATAGGGTTTATATAGGGTTTATATGTTTATATAATGGGATATCATAAATTGAAGGGTGACTATGGGATATATTGGGATATGTTATTCGGATATATTGGGATATAATGCTGGTTGGTGGTATACCTACCCCTCTGAAAAATATGACTTCGTCAGTTGGGATGATGAAATTCCCAATATATGGAACAAAAAATGTTCCAAACCACCAACCAGGTTGTTATAATCCCACTATTCACAGTGTTGTCCATAGGAATCCTAATAGTTCCCACCTGGTGCAGGATTTCTTCCATTCACCGTATGTTGGTTTAACAGTTATTACTTCTCCAAAGCTGAAATCTAAGGGAATGGCTGGGAACCGCCATGGAAATTAGTGGGGACACAGCATAAAAATCATCCAAAAGTTTTGGTTTCTTGAAGTTGGATGAGTTTTGGGGAACTGGCCCAAATTGGGAACATTCAGTGGGGAGATAGAACGTAAGGAACGTAAGGAATCGCCTCACGGCTTTCATTGAGTTAGACCCTCACCTGAAAACATCGCAGTTGTTCATCGAAGTTTTCTTAAACTGTAAGAAATCCGAGAAAAATCCACGAAAAAAAATATTGAGTTTTTTTCTAACTTCTATCTTTCTAAGGTCTTCTCTAGGTCAGTCCCTGCCTCGTGTGTAATGGCCTTGCGGCGACCTTCCCCAAGCTGCCTCGCTGGGAAATTTGTGATAGGAAAATCAACGAATTGACGACATTTCCAGCAAGCCATGGAGCTGATTGAGGCTAGGACTTCAAGATCTGTTTTATTTGCAGGTTGTAATTCATCAGTATATTCCCACAGGATCCATGTGTGGTATATATGCTAACATTTGGGGTATATTGATGGTAAATGTTAGCATATATACCATACATGGATGTTTGTCTTCAGGTTTCATTACACCCAAGCTGGTTTATCTCCAGGCTGTTGAAATCCAACACCTGCCAACTTCGTAGGTGCGAAACACTATTTCCTATCTGGCTGAAGTTCAAGGCGCTGCCTCTCATTCATTCCTTCTGCAGTGTCAGCAACTACTTATAACTGGCAACATGTCTGTTCGGACATAAATCCATCATTGATCTATATTAATCCCTAAGAAAGATCAAAAACAGTGATATTGATTTCGGTTCCAAGTTGTTTTTCGCTTGCATATTGGTTTAATTGTTCATGCTGAAATCTCCAGATGCCAAATGTTATGGGTGTGTCTGAAAATATTTCGTACCCCAAAAAAACAAATTGTTTATCATTATCATTACCTTCTCTTAGAATTGCCATTTGGGGCTGTATACCTCATCTTCAGACAACCCCATATTAAAACCATTTAAACCCACCTCCAGCCGCAACCCGAAAGGGGCCTTCGCATGGCGAAGAGGCTTCGCCTTGAGCTGCAGTTGATTTCGTTTTTCAATGGGGATTTAAGCATCAAAAAAGATCAAACGTGAAGCTGATTCAATCGGAAAAGGTCAAAATCGAACCAATATGATAATTAACATATTGGTTCTTGGAACGGATTCCCAATAAATAAGGAACATCATATTTCCACCAATAAAACATCATTTTGAACATCGGGAACCAATCAATCGTTTGATGATTTTTTGGAGGAAACATGAGGCAACCGATTCTTTTGGGTTCTGCGGTTATCCCAATATTTGGAAACATCAGAGATATCAAGCCGAAAACGAAGCCAGGTGCGTAATCCACTGAAACGCTCACAGATGTGGGAAAAAAAACATCACCTAATAGGGAAACGACCAATGCCAGTCGTGTTCCAGTTGTCAATTAATAGCCTGAAATCTCTCCGATCTCTATAAACGGGTCATGGAGTTGGATTCATGGTTAGTTGCTAGTTGGATTATGACATGTTTTAATCCACTGAATAGCCAATTCAAATCGGATTTCACCCACTTCCAGTGTCATCAACCGTGACTAGCTGGAAAATTCCCACGGTAATTGAAGGTTTATGACTGGTAAATGATCTATCAAAAGTGTCCATCACGCCCCGATTCGAGAAGGGTACCCAGTCACCTAACTCCATGGGCCGGACCTGATTTTGACTTCATCTCAAGCCGAAAAGTGACCCAAGTCCCAACGTTTCTTCATTACCCTCTGGTTATGTCAAAATAGCTATTGAAAATGGTCATTGATAGTTGATTTTCCCATGAAAAAATGGTGATTTTCCATAGCTATGTTAGTTTACCAGAGGGTATGTTTAATGAAACACCAACAAGATACCAACAACCACTTTATGGGCGGATTTTGACAGTCTGACCATCTGACCATCTATTCTTGTGGTCACTGAACTGGATTTGCTATTGGTCTTATATGAAATTCCGGAATTACTTTACTTCGAGTGATCCCCACCCTGGCACTTATTTGTCATAGTTTCTGACATATCATTATCTGGATATATATATATGTATATATGGTATAATCTTCTGACATTCTATCTGGCATTCTATTCTGACATTCTATCTGACATCTATTCTGACTTCCTGTCTGGCATCTATACTGACATTTTCTCTGGCATTCTATCTGGCATTTTTTCTGCCATATGTTCTGGCATGCTATCTAGCATTCTGTCTGACATTCTTTTCTGGCATTCTATCTGGTATTTCTTCGGACATTCTTTGTGGTTGAGGTCCGGTGGGAAACACTCTGATCCGGAGCTCGCGGTTGAGGTCCGGCGGGGAACACTTTGATCCGGAGCTTGCGGTGGAGGTCCGGAGTGGAACACTTTGATCCAGAAGTTGCTGTTGGGGTCCGGCGGGGAACACTGCGATCTAGCGCTTGCAGTTGAGGGTCCGGCGAGAAGCGGAGGAAGGAGGAAGGAGGAAGGAAGGAGGAAGGAGGCGGGCTGGCTAACATAAAATCTAACAATCCTCACCTGACAGGTGGGGAAAAAACTCCACTAGTTTTGAGGTGAACAGGGGCTTTGCGAGCATCCATGAGAGTTTGAAACCTCTGGCAAACTGATTGTGGTCGAGTACAACTTGAATTACCAAGAATCAAAGATGGCAATAGAATGCAATATCTGTTTAGATGGTAAATCAGGAAGTCCCTATCTTCACATCTGACCTACCACCTAAATCATCCACATCAAAAACCCCCTGAGACGACAAAAACCCCAACAAAACCCCTCGGCCTGGTCCGGGCAAACAGGGGATCCACCTTTGGAGCTTCCGGAGCTTCCACTTGGAGGTCAACACCTGGTGTCCACATCTGGCTGATGATACCCATATGCGAACCATGGTGCTGGAATATGAATCCCAACATTTGCCCTAAAAAATGACCAGTTTTGTAGGTAAATATATGCCAGCACCATGGTTCGCATCTGGGATACTCTGCTTTCAGAAAAAGTCGTTGCATAACAGCTCCAAATGATTTCAAATGCCCCGAAAAAACAGCCAAATTTCTATTGACCCAAACCAAGCTTTGTTGACCCAAACATGTTCAGACACGCCCCCTATGGGATTGATGGGGTGTTACTTCATCCCACCATCAGGTCACCATCATGAATGGCATTCCTCAAGAAACGGCTATTGGCACACATGGGTTTGTCCGTCACAGGATTGAAGAAGCGACAAACATCGAGATTTCCCCTACGGAAAAATGAATTACCTGGTAATTTAACATAGCTATTGAAAATCACAATTTATAGTGAATTTTCCCATGAAAAATGGTGATTTTCCATAGTTATGTTAAATTACCAGAGGGTAAACATGATTTTAACCATGAAAAATTGTAGATTTAAACAACCCCAAATCCGGAGTTCACTCACAAATACTGCCAGCATCATGACCTCCATCACCCTGTGCTTCCCCCGACCTGCCGGGCCATGTTCCTCATGTTCCCCTTCCGGCTTCGCCGGTGCCAGTTTCGGCTTCCTGCGACGACAAAATCATGGGATTGCTTGGGAAAAAAGTGTTGGGAAGGCGAATTCATCCCGAAACAATGGTTGGGAAGGAATATCTCAGGATTGTTTGGAGAAAGAATGAACATCATCGCGAAAAAATAGAGAAAATGTTTGGGAAATTCTATGGAATGGAGGAGAAGTGTTTGTTGGGAAACATGAAATTTGATGGGCAGAAACAATTAAGAACATAGGAGTATTCCGCTGCCCGGAGCAACAATGGGGGAGGCGAGTTAGGGAAGAATGGGTATATAATGGGGACAGAAAGGAAATACGAAGAAAATAATGGGGATGGCAATTGCGATGTTACGGGAATTACAAATCTGATGATGTGGATGTGGAGACTGAGACAAAAATATTAGATCCAACAAAAGCAACACACATCTGGGGTTCACCACATGAATGGTTAAGGCTTCAAGGCTATGTCAGATGTCGCCGACGAATGCGGTGGAGGTCAGAATGAAGCGTTAGGAGTCAAACCAACATTGAGGATATTGAGGATTCACGCCCACCATTGCTGGATGCAAAATTCAACACCTCCGAAATCCATCAGTTTTTGAGAAAGATTCGCCCAAACAGGTGTTTTGGCTCTTCACAATCTAGCCCTGTCTGAGGAAACTTAGAGACAGCAACAGATTGGTTCCGTACCAAATTTGGCCTCTTCATCATCATATTTCCCCAGTAAAATTGCCATCAATTGAGATATCCGGGCCATTTTCAGAGAGACCTATCTCCAAATCTGACCATGACGAAACGAAAGGTGCCTTTTCTCCACCACAACGTTGGCCGCCTACATGGCTGGCCGGTCACTTTGGTCACTTCCATTGAAAAAAGGCCAGTTTTGAAGCAACGAATGGGCCCTTTCTGAATGCGGTTGAACTGTTCGCAATCTTGGGGGTCCTGTTGAGTGAATCCCACATCATTGCAAATCTGCGATTACTTTCGAAAAAGTGATGTCCAATGGAAATTGATCGTCTTTTAAGCTCCAAACTCACCAAACCATATCTCTTGTGGGTCAAAATCCCATTTTTTTTAGTTGGTCTTGTCGCATTTTGTCTTCATGTTTGGCGGCAAAGCAGGGCTTCCCATCCTCTTTTAAATCACCTGGCTTACCCTCGGGTAATTTCACATAGCTATAAGTAGCAGGGTACCCATAGCTATATCATATTATATCATAATTCACTATGGTAAGCATAAGCAACCATGTCATACTTTCATTCACATAGCTATGGAAAATCACCTTTTTTTGAACTACGGTCATAGATGTCAGGCAGCTTCCATGGCTGCAGAATCCCGGTGTTCCCAGCGACCTCTATAGCTCCATTTTGGGATGAGTGTCCCAGCTATAAACCTCCATTTACAGCTGGGTGTTGTTCCATATTTTCCCATAGTTTCCTATATGTTCCTAGATATGTTTCCCATGGCTTTTCGCAGCTATAACATGCCATAACCTCCATTTTCATATTTCAACAATCCCCATCTTTTACCAACCATGGGTCAACTGGGCTCGCGATCTAGCGGCCGAAATCTGCGACATTCGAAGCTTGGCCAACTGCTGGCGTTTCTCCTGATAGGATCAAAGATTTGATCAGGATAGCTGTGTGGGTTAATATGGTTGATTATATGATTAATATACGGGATAATATATGGTTATAATAATCTATGGCTGAGAATATATGGTTCATAGGTGGTCGGTAATGTGTATAATATATATATATGTGATGTATAAGTGGGTTAGTATACAAACCTTTATGTTTTGACAGAGTATGACAGAGTGCCATGAAATAGATTTACATATAATTAGTTAAATATGTGGGTCAAAATTTACAGTCCCTTCCCCCTGAAAAGAATCACTGAGTTCGTTGTCACTTGAACGTTTACAGTTTACAGGAAAGCAGGGAGTTTTTTTACATGTTTCTATCATCCAACCATTCAGAATCCCTGTGAGTCTGTGGCTATCCAGATGTCCTTCCCAGGCACGGTGCTTGTCACCACAGTATGTTGAAGCTAGGCCCAAGAGGTCGGTGCTTTTCTCTTTGTGAGGCTGTCAGAGCTATGTAAACACCTCAGAGTAATGTGGGTAAAACAATGCCATTTGCACCATCCCCCAAGTCATCACTATTTTTACGGGTGGGATTCAAACCATTCCCAGTCATGGGTGGTTAATGACATTGTTTTACCCACATAAATATCATTCCATTAATCATCCCATAATCCTTATATATCCCTTTATAAACCCTATATAATCCCATTAATCATCCTATATATTAACCCATTAATCATCCTATAATCCCTATATTAATTGTTTGTTCTATTTTAAATCATCCTGCGGCTGATTTGGATTGAGGCATGGTTCCTAGGGGATGATGGGAGTTTTAGCCCGAGTCTAATATATGTATATATCTATACATGGATTATATTGTAATTATTATTATTGTTGTACTATATTGTATTATATTCTATTATATGCTATTAATTCTACTATATTGTATGATATTGTATTATATTCTATTATATTGTATAATTATATTCTATTATATTGTATTACCAATATATACTATTAGATCATAGTACTTCAATTATAGTATCATTGCCGTCTGAATCTTCGGCACCTCGACAGCTGTCAACTTGTTTCGAGGAGGCCTGGACCAGGGCTCCGGTGTAGAAAATCCACTGCCATTTTGAACCAGAATCACCATTGTTATGGGTGGTATCCATAAACGTTAATAAACGATGCCCAAATGGGAGTTGAGTTTGGGATTTACCAATCAGTGAGCACATGTGAGCACTGCTACTCTGTGGTTAGGCTCGCTGGCAAAAGTATATTTGAATGTGTTCATTGAATCATAGCTTCACTTTAAGACAAAATCCACCCATGCCAATTCTCCAACATTTCTGATCGGTCTGTTTCCCCCGATCGGCAACATCCATGGGCGAAGATCATCACTCATTACTCTATATCGGTCTGAATCTCTAGATAGCCATCATTTGGAAACCAAACTCGCAAGCTCGCACCAAATCTGCTAGAAAGAAGTGACCCTAGTTTGACAAGGCCCATGTGTGAATAAAATATGAAAGGATGTGTAAAAAGATGCATTTGCATATGCAGGTATGCTAATATGTCTGCAGGCAGGTAATATCTAAGTATGCACAAAATTTGCACACGTGAATCTGCATAAATCTGAAAAAGTACATATTATATACCTACTGCATACCCATACATTGTATGCACACATGATTTCGATATGGCTATGAGTATATGAGTCAAAACCCTGGGAGCCAAACGGTACCCTAAGTCATAGCTGGTATAGCTGGATGTTGATTCCCCCAGTCATATGGTATAAATGTGATATATATATATATACACATATACTACCCTCTGGTAAACCTACAGAAAGCAATGGAAAATGACCGTCTTTAATAGGTAAATCAACTCTCAATGTGCCATTTTCAATTGCTATGTAACAAATGGCCAGAGGGTACCCTCTGGTAATTTAACATAGCTATTGAACATGGCCATTTATAGTGGATTTACCCATTGAAAATGGTGATTTTCCATAGCCACGTTAGTTTACCAGAGGGTACATAGATGTATTCAGATATCATCATTTAGATAGATATAATTATATATATATATACCTACATCCTCCAAGGGATGTCAAATTTTGGGCCCCAGCTCAAAAAAAGGACTTGGAACATTAGGGTCCACTTTCATGCCAGAGGGTAGTAGGTCTCGATCCCTATATCTTGATGTATCTATTCTCAGGTCATCCAGCATCACACCTTCCGGACTTCTGCTGTGGTGTCACCGTCGGCCGCGGTTTCAAAGCCCTGGGGCAGTGGGTGTCCCAGTTGGGAAGGTGGATCACGACCGATACCTAGACAGACGGGTTTGTAGCCTTCAAAAAAAAGATGGTGTTTTATCCCATAATCAAGGCTAATATGAGATAAACTGGATATATCTATATCCCTTATTCCGTTAGATATATCCCTTTTATCCCATTATCTGAATGTAATGGTTTTATCCCACGATCTTAGTACTTTTCCATTCAGAATGGGGGTATATGGAAGGTCTAGGTATAACTGAGGATATCCCATGATCAGAAGAGTCCTGCACGTTGGTGATTGACTAGTATATAATTCAGATATTTATCATCCATCATATCCTGGTTACCCTCTGGTGAACTAACATAGCAATGGAAAATGGCTAAATGGCTATTTATTGTGAATTTTCCCATTAAGAATGGTGATTTTCCATTGCTATGTTAGTTCACCAGAGGGTAAGGGGTTGTATCCCAATTGTAGTCCAGTATTTAAAATATCTGGTTGGTGGTATATCTACCCCTCTGAAAAATATGAGTTCGTCAGTTGAGTCAGTTGCGATGATTATTCCCAATGTATGGAAAAATAAAACATGATCCAAACCACCAACCATATATATATATGTATGATTTGTTTGAAAATGATTCGAAAGCTCCCAAATCCCATGGTTGATCATATTTCCAGTCAAACCAATCCCAATTCGCCATCCCTTAGGTACACTAAACCATCCCCAAATTCACCAGGCTGAACTAACCAACTAGTGATCCCAATGCAGATCCTTATCGGATGAACCATCCTTGGTGGACATCCTCAAAATCATGATTCGAATTGCTTTTCTTGGGAACCTTATCGCCAAGAAAACGGAATTTTCCGGTGAATTGACCCCTTCAAAAATGCTTGGCATTTCCGGTTTCGATGTTTTCCCAGGAGGCTCCTGGGTATCTCTTCCACTTCGCTCGTTGGGCTTCCGACCTGGTACCAAGTTTCTGGGTGTTTTTTTTGAGATGTGGAATTGTTCGACTCAATACGTGTACCTCACAATAATCCGCGAAATGTACGCTTTCCGTTGAAATTTGGAGAAATAACATATGTATATATATATATATATTATTTATAATCTTAGCCTCTTTCTCTGTGGATATCTAAACACCCATACGTCTATGTAGGGAACTATGTTGGGAACTATGTTTGGAACCACGTTGGAAATCAGGTTCC
>Ga0126342_10020306_pt1 | contig 11181 bp, 7 predicted proteins | sample Cyp1metagenome_FD_92528 | JGI IMG/M metagenome (GOLD analysis project Ga0126342, IMG submission 92528) | Coral microbial communities from Lord Howe Island, Old Settlement Bay, Australia - Cyphastrea 1 metagenome | ecosystem: Host-associated > Invertebrates > Cnidaria > Coral ...
ATATAATATATATAATATATATAATATATAATATATATAATATATATAATATATATAATATATAATATATATAATATATATAATATATATAATATATATAATTTATATAATATATATAATATATATATACGTATATATGTATATATCGTGTATGTATATATATATATATATTCCACTTTTTGGTACTTATATTTCAATTTTCTATGGTTCAATCCCCAATTATTCCTGGGATGGTCCTCCCTAGGCATCTAAAGGTAGTAACTAGTGATTTCAAGCGTTCTCAAGCCAGGTGGATGATAGGCAGATCATTTTTGTCCTGGGAAAAAAACGGTTCGGTTCATCCCGGCGATTTTTTACTGCAACTGACCAAGCCATTTATGGGCATGTTAAGCAACAAGGATCTGCTTGGTGATTGATCCCCCAAATTGCCATCATTGACCAGAAATCATCCCATTTCTCGGGATGATTTTTCAGCAGAAGATTCTCGGGACACCATCAACATCCATCAACCAAATATTGTATGTATCAAAACATGGCCAATCTTAACTACCCTGCCGCAAATGATTTCTTAGCCGGTTATATATATATTATCCATTTATAGTGTTCATGCCAAACGATACCAAACGGTTAAAGTACTAAAGTAAGGTTGAAAACTGATTTGGGTGGTGTGGGATCCAGGTGCTGGAATTACAGTACAAAATTCAGGCAATTTTAGGAGGAATCAATCGTCCCACAGCTATATCAACATGGATCATAATGGTTAATCATAATGGTTAATCATAATGGTTAATAATGGTTAATAATGGTTAATACTGGTTAATAATGGTTAATAATGGTTAATAATGGTTCATAATGGTTAATAATGGTTAATAATGGTTAATAATGGTTAGTAATGGTTAATGATTGTTAATAATGGTTAATAATGGTTAATGATGGTTAATATGTGTTTTATTCAACAATCGTCTGAACATTTCAAAGTGCATTCGGCAATTCCCAGCCTGCGTTCGGCATAGGACACTGTCGGACACCTACGACCTAAATCCCGAAACATTGCCCAGCCTTTGTTTGCGGTGAAACATCTTTGATAGTATTGTTGGCTACGCTATATTACACTGTCATTTTTATAGTAAAAAACACTAGTACTGACAATGATAAAAACAGCTGTTTTTTTTCATCGCCCAGTTGTAGTGACGTTTGTTCAGATCTTCACTACGAATCCGGTCCACACCATGGCCAGCCGGTATGGCCATCAAACCCACCTGGAAAAGCAGTTTTCAAACCACACCTGAAGGTGATTCAACTCCAGCTCTTTGCAAAAGTGCTCCTGAAAGTCACCGCTCCAGGCATGTCGGAAGATTCAGATTCATGCTGAAAGTCGAGATCTTTGAACATGTAAATGTGTGCTATATATAATATGCTACAGATATGTCATCATTATTATGAAATATTATTATCACATATTCTTAATATATATATAATATATATATATATATATGTATGATTATATGTGTACAACATGTTGAACCTCTTGGATATTCTGTTCCAGCCCAAAAGTTGGGATGTCAACGATGAAAAAATGGCAGTCTCCGTGGCACAGATGATGGTCCCGTCCTTCATCTTCTTCTCATCCTTCATATCCAGAATCGCTTGCACCGTGCCAGCGATGGTCTTCGGGAGCTTGTCCACGTACCTCAGCCATGTCTAGTCATCATTCTATATCCAAGTAATTCCAAGTATGCTGAGTTAGATCATCCCTCAAATCCATGAATATTTGGTGGGATTCTGACCCCGAGCAATCAATTGGAAGGACTTCACGGGTCCCAAAAATTGTGGTCGTAACGGTTGTAACGGTTGTAACGGTCAACAATTTCCCGGGTGTGTCTGAAAATGGTGCATACCCCTGAAGGGCCACCTTAGGAAAAAATGATGATAAACCATGGGATTTTGAGGGTGTACTATTCTCAGACACATCCAAATAGTTTGTGGTCTCACCGCGCACCATTTCCATCAGTTTTCATCTTCTTGTGGTACAAATGCCCAACAGTCCATCCGTGAATCACTTGGCTCTGAAAAAAGGGGAAGCCCCAATTCCCATGGATTATCATCATGTATCCATATGTTTCCCATTATACCCTCTGGTAAACATACAAAAAACTATGGAAAATTATCATTTTTAATAGGTAAATCTATTTATAAATGGCCATTTTCAATAGCTATGTTAGTTTACCAGAGAGTAGTCACCCGAGAAAAAAATCCGAACAGAATTCCGGGATGGTAGTTATGTATCCCCTATCATGTCCTACATGTTCAGCAACTCCTTTTCACATCTGGCAACTTGGGGATTGCTTTTCAAATTGATCAATGGATGAAATGATCATGGATTATCATGGATTATCATCATTTATCCACGCTTTTACTTTGCCATAAGAACTGATGAATGTTGGCTATACCCCCTTTTCACAGTTGCCACGCCGCCTTAAATCGGAGTCAAACTTGGGCATCCAAGGTGTGGGTAACAACTTAATGACTCAATGACCACATGAAATACTCAGTCAGATAAATGGATTATATATGGATTTTATATGGATTGTATATAGGTTTTTTTTCATTATAAACCAGAGATCCTATCATATCTATGTGGATTCATGTGGGATGCACCTGCCAAGGTGCTGAGGCTTGATCATAGCTTTGAGCCTGTCTTCGAGCATGCCTTTGATGTACCTCATGGAGTCGCGTTCTCGCACAAGAAGTGCAACCAAGCAGATTTAAACATGTGACTAGCAAAGTGGAACGAGTATCTAGGGCACTTCGTATTGACAAGTGGGTCTTTAGCCGCCATAACTTGGGCACGCAACCCTGCCATAACATTCCTTGTTGATGGATGTTTATTTTTCTCGAGGGATGACCCACAGATGGTCAAAAAAATCGATGCTGGGGTCAGTGGTGACATGTGGCGACTGAAAAGGTTGAACTCCCCCATGATCTCAGTTTCACTCTTTGAATCGCGAAGGACTGAAGAAGCTTCGCCCCTAAATGCTGAGGGGCGTTCTTTTTTGCGCTTTTCTCATCTTTTCTCACTTATGGCCTCAATCTTTACCTCATGTTCTGATTGTTGTGTCAAATCAACATTTTTTACAACACCACACATTGATACACATTGGAGGTGTGACATGGTGCGGCACCCCAAAAGTTGCCGGGAGAGCTGGGCCCGCTCTGGGCTCGCTGGGAAGCCGCACGACTGAAGCTCACTGCCCCTGAAATGCTGAATGATCTCCTTGCCAGGGACCATTCTCAGGTGGGATGGTGAACCAAGGTGGCGAATCATGGCAAGTGTCTCCCCCGTGCTCCGAGGTTTTTTTAACATGAGTACAGGTTGATAGATGTTGATGGAAAGTAAGTAGGATTCAATTGCAGCCGAATTCACTCACCATAGTTGTCATCAGCTACATGACCATTCCTGCTGTGAAGAAGTCTACGCTTGCCGCCCATGGCTCTTCCATGCTCTTTTTTATGTATCCCTGACTCGAAAAGTCGGCTGGAACTCACATTCCAATCACTTTTGGCCTCTGCGTTGGTGCCCCTGGTTCACTCAAAAGGTACCCAAAAAGAAACTGGAGGATTTATGAAGAACAAAATGACCCCTTGGGAATCCTTGCATCTGCAGGTCTCAACCGTTGGATTTTGATGACCACCTCCTCCCCTAAGAGCTTAAAACATCTTAAAACCATAGCGGTCATAGCCCCTTCCACCAGACCTTCCGACCCCCGGCAGACACTCCTGCCAGTCAGGTGGATTGTCAAAGCGTCCCAGGTTGGGTTTCAACTTGCCCGCCAGCACCTTGGGCCGAATGAATCTTCCGATGGATTGATGAATGGTCATGAGATGTCATGAGGGTCCCAAATTACAGCCTCTTGCTAAGTCTAGCAATGGCACCATATTGCTAATCCATTGATGGTCCGACTTAAAGTCGACTTGGGCTCACAGCTGATCACTTTCTGCTGGAAACCATCTTCGGGGGGGGGGTCACTTTAAATCATCCCCACTTCTCCTTGGATCCGCAGATCTGCTGAGTTTCGACATGCCATGGATCACTCCAGTCATACCCAATCATAGCTTGATCCTATGGATAGCTCATACAACTCAAAGTCACTAAAAGTGTGGAAGGAGCTTCCGGCATCTGAGACTTCCAAGGCATCCGGGGCCTTTTTTTCAGTGCGGCTAGTGTTCAGCGCGTGAGAGGGCCATTTCCAACTTCCGGAGGTTTGATTCCTGGCTCCACGATCCGGCGAATGGACGACCCCAGGATAGATGGAGAAAGGAAACTGGACATATGAAGTAACATGAAGTAACTATAAGTAACTATAAGTAACTATAAGTAACTATAAGTAACTATGATTCCTATAGCATCCTGGAAACACTTTTCTATCTTAGGGCTACTACACATGTATCATGGACCTTGGCACTCATGTGAGCAAGTGCCCAAATCTGGTGTCATCCGCACTGATTGATTGCCTCAAACAACCATCAACCAATAAGGGTCGACTGGGTACGTCTCAAGTGACAATTTTGTTGATTCCAATTTCAAATCCACAAATCTAACCACCCAGGTCAGATTTTCTCCGCATTCAACAGGGCTTTGGCCAAGGTGCTGCAGTTTTTTGAATCACATCCTCAGGGCTTGCAAATCAAAGTCGGTGAAGGAATAGGAGGTGAACGGTCACAGAAAAACATTGAAAGCCTCTGGTAAGCTATGGAACATCACCCATTTATACAATAGCTGGATCTACCAATCTACCCTATTCAAATGGTGTTGTGTTTTTACAGAGTTTTGTTACCAGTGGATCCAGTGGGTATCCAACACAGCGTCCGCTTCGCTTTGTGCGGCATCTTGGGCCATTTGTCGCACCACTCCGGCCGCTGCTTGCTGGAATTGAGGATCCGTATCCTCGGCGCCGTGTGAAGCGCCAAAGACCACCCGGAAGTTTGGGGGGGCTTGGAGAATGAAAAAAAGAAGTGGGATGAAGTGGGACATTAATATTGATACATGAGATTATGGGATTTATTCATATTGTGGGATTGATATGAATATTGTGGGATCATCATCCCTCTGGAAAGAACATTAGACCGATTTGAAACCCACCCAGCAGTCGTGACATGAAACGGGTGCGAAAAGTCAGGGCAGCCTGAGGTGATGAAGTCTGAATAAGTCTGAGCTATTTCTGTGGGTCAAGTGACCTATTGACCCCCTCTAAATGGATGGTTTTGTTACTGAACAGCACCAATTTTGTGGCTCCATTCTGGTCATTGGTATGTCATTTTTGGATCCATACCCCAAAAAGGATGTGTACTACGTTGGGAAGCAGGAGTCTATCCCTGTGACATCTGCGTGCTCTGGAACGTCCTTGTTAGATTCACTGCCCTCATCGAATTTCTCCCATTTCACTTGATCTTCAACAACCCCAAAATTTCCCAAACTGGCCATGTCAGGATGGGAACATCATGGCGCCAAGTAGCTGGATAGGGTCCCACAGGACCAATCTTGTCCAGCTTCACCTCGTGGCGATGCCAGTCGGTGTAATTTTTTTGATTTCTATGCAAAATTGACAAATTTAAGTTTGTCGAAGAGAAACAGAACGGGTATGAATGCTATTAACATTCAAACAGGCTTGGTAAACCTTTACCTACCTACCCTAAATTTATCCGAACTTGGGTTTCCCTTGCAACCTTTGCCTGGAAGTAGCAACTCTTGGCAGCAGAGTTAGATGAATCTTGTCCCAGTCGTAGTGATATCGGAAACCGAAAGTGGCAAGTAGCACCCAAAAGAACTCTTTTTGATTGCTTTTGGGTTCATTGATAATCTATTATTGATAGTGATAGATAGATTATGGATTGATAGATTATGAATCTATCTACATATATATCATATTATTGATCCCTTCCGACTGTCCCTTCCTTGGGTTTCGTATTGGATTATTCACTTTTGGGGTCCCTGTAAAGGCGGGTTCCTTCCAGGGATCTCTTGGAATTCCCTGTCCGCGGCATCCTATCACAGCGTTGCCTTGTTCTTTCCTTGAGAAAAATCATTTTGGTGAGATTGATCACTATTTCACTACCAAAGAGGTATCAACACATGATCTTTAACACCCTATACTTGAAGATCTCTTGGAAACAAGTCGAACAAGTATGAAAAAGTGCTCAAATTCCCCAAAAGAAAATCATACGGCATATATATATTATCTATATTATCTATATTATATTATCTATATTATATATATATATATATATATCATATTACAATATCTATATCAACTTGGCATCTGAAAACTAGGAGGAACACCCCTGAAAAAATTCCACCTATCATCCCAGGGGCGCGCGAGTTGATGGCATCAATCTCCACCTGCGTCCAGCCCAGCGCGGCTGCCTTGTTCTGCAGAGCCGCATCCACCTGTCGGGGGATGATCTAAACCCATCTGGGGATGGTGATTTTTATGGTGAATCAGATTTTTTGCTGAGAATTTTTATGGTGATCAGATTATAGTGATCAAATTATGGTGATTTCTGGTGATTTATGGTGATATACCAGAATTTTTGTGGTGATTTTTTGCTGATTGCGAGAAAAGGATAGAAAAGGCGCAATTGAACGAAAAGAACCACATGAAGATCAACAGATATCAACAGTCCGGAAAAAGCTCGAAAAGGATTGAAGTACATTGAAGTACCACTGTTTGGAAGTAGGATTTTGATGTTCAATCATGTTCAATCCTTAAAGGGGTTGCTACACGTCTCAATCATTTGAATGGTTCTTTTTTGGGGCATGAAGTGAGCGATCGATAGTGACTTTGATCCGGTTTGCCGGTTTGTGTCAAAATTTGAAGCACCAACCCCCATTGTTTAAAGCCTCATTCTCTACTACTGAAATTGCCACTGTGTTATATATATATATCCCTCATTTTGAGCTTGAAGTCATTGATCCAAGTTGGAGTACGTACTTTGTTGGTCGTTTGGTGGATTTCACATGTTTCAGATAAAAAAAATCTTCGCATCATCTAAGTGATAGGTCCTTTAGTTACTAACTTTAGTTATTCTATACTTCGTGGATCTATATCTATATCTATATATATATATTATTATCCACAGTGACACATCCCATGTATGATTGGTAGTATAGTCAGTATCACGTTACTGATCCCAAACCGGAAACCATGAGGCTCGAAGCACCGCATGATGCATCCTCAAGCCACTCGTGCAGCATTTTTTGCTCCTATCTTCTATGTCAAACTTGTGTGTTTGTGAGAACATTTACTGGACAACTCGGACAAACCCCCAATTTTTCAAATCCCATGGTTTATCACCATCATTCACCATCTACTTTCCAGATCTTTCCAGTAGTTGATGGCCATAAATTCGAGAGAAATCGCAGCTTTTGTGAAACAAACTGCTCCGGCCTGCTGCTGGTTCTCACGAGTTCGCTGCTTCTTCGCACCGGGGCGAGGGTCATCCCTGGCCCAATTCACTACGATACCTCAGTGGGGTCGATGACCTCAAACACTTTGATTCAAAGTGGGATATAGATATGGAATGATATGGATATAGATATGGATATGATAGGATATCACAACATATCACAACTAGAATATGGCGGGGATGTAACTTACGATATCATTAACCAGATATAACCAATACAAAAGCCTGGCTATGGAACACCCAATGAATCCCCCAGTGACGATGGATCGATCGTTTAAAAAAATGCCTGGTTTATCAGCTGGAATCCTGTGAGTTCATCCCCATTTCCAGTATGTGTATATAGAACAATGTAATTATATATATATAATATTGTATATTTACTGATTATTTTCTAGAATGTGGAACACATTGGAAAAACCACCATGAATGTAGATTACCCTCTGGTAATTTAACATAGCCATGGAAGCCATGGCCCATTTATAGTGGATTTACCCATTGAAAATGGTGATTTTCCATAGTTATGTTAGTTTACCAGAGGGTATATATACTGTATACAGTATATACTTATTATTTTATATTAATTTTATGGCCATGGGTCAAAACCCTGTACCCTGAAGATCAAAATAGTTGGCACATGGGTGTTCATCACCCTGAAAATGGTGGTATTGATCCATTGCCATATCTCCAAACATATTTCCATCAAATTCTCATCCCCATCGCAGCATCCGACGTGACTTTTTTCCAGTTGAACCCTTCGTTCCCCCGATGAAAAAAAACATTTTCCCCGGCACCATGCCTATTTCTGATATTCAAACCATCTAAAACCACCACTTCTGCTGAACATCCCCCATCCCAAACAGGGAATGTTCCCCGCACAGGGATTCCCATGATATATTCCATTATATCCCTATTAATATGGTGTGAAACCAATCACACACCATCCCCAATAGAGCTTTATCATTGGATATACGACAATAGCAATGGGATATGTAAAATGACCCCCAGTCATGGTTGGTGAATGGGATGGTTTATGACATTGGGTAGATCCACATCATATTCCCTTTTTTTATATGTCATTACATTCCACGATATGTCCCATTATATTGGAATATATCCCTATGATATTCCCAATAAATCCCGATTAATATACCCTCATTACATCCCCATTATATATATAGATATATATATATTGTATCATAATCATATGTTATTCGCATATAGGGTATATTCCTCTTATATCCCTATCATATCCATCATTATTCCATTATGATAAGATTCCCATTGTATACCTCCGTATCCCATGGGATTCACATATTAGTGATTATACTCAGAGAATATCTCATTATCAATGGTTATATCCCTTACCCTGGAGAAAACTAACATAGATGTGGAAACCACTTGGTTTCCCTAGAAAACTAATCTACACACGCTGGGTTCTCCACATCTACGTTAGTTAGTTTATAGTGGGATATAAATAAATAAATAAATATATAATAATAATATATAATATATATATATATATATCCCCATGATATCCCTATGATAAATCCCATTATTCATTTATTAATGGTTATATCACTTGTATATATCCCTATATTCATTATTTATTGTCTCATATGCTATTCCATGATATCCCTATGATATTCCATATTAGTGATTATACTCAGATTACATCCCACTACTAATGGTTATATAATATATATATATATATCACTTATATCCCCCTATGACATTCCCTTAATATATTCAAGATCCCTATTTATGATATTCCCTGGAAACTAACATCAAATGATATTCCACCATCAGAATAATAACCAATGAAAATCATATTGTGTATATATAATGAGGATTCTCTCTATGATATTCCATCATTCCATAGGATTCCCTTCAAAACAATGATTGTATCCACAACAAATCCCATTATCAATCAACGGTCATATCACTTATGTATTCCCCATTATATATTCCATTATACCATTGTCCCTATGATATTCCCATACGAGTGATTATACTCAAATAACGTCCCATGATCAATGGTTATATCATTTATATCTCGTATGTATCCCAATGATATTCCGTTTATATATCCATAATTCCATGGGATTCCCTTCAACATACACGGGGTACCCCTATGATACCCTCATTACATCACATACGTATACCAATATGCCATTATTCCACTAGTCCCTTATTCCATGATCCGTATGACATTCCCATTATATTCCCATGATTTTCCCCTATTTTCCCCTAATTATATCCTGATTCTTCCATATTTCCATGGCATTCCCCATGATATTCCCTTCAAACTAACATCATAAATCCCTTTGATCTTATCCCATCAAACATATTCCCATAAAATTTGTGATCATGATTTTCTCCAATTCTTGCTGCTTATATAACGGTTCAAGTTAGATCTCCCCACCATCCGCCGCCACGGCACATTTGGACCTCCCCAGGCGCTGTCCCGCCATGGCCTCCTTGGCAAACTCCGCGTTGCAGCGCCAGGTGTAGCGCACGAAGGCGATGGCCTTGCTGGACACCACGCGAATGTCCTCCACATCACCTGGGGATGGGATGAATCTTGGGATGGGGATGGGGGAAAAACATGGATTTTTAGGATTGTAGATTAATATCATGGGATGGGATGGATGGGATGAATCTTGGGATTTTAGGATTGTAGATGGCTTTTAGATGGTTTTTATATGGACTACAGTGACTACAGCTAAAAAAATGTGTGTGTATGTTGAATGATATATCAAATAGGAATCAGCTATTGGTTATTTCTATATGGATGATGACCAGCCATGGATTGAAGGGGCCAAGTGAAGTCTCAGGAATCTTGGGATGATCCAGCTGAACAAATTGCTTTTGTACTGATTCAAGATAGTTTAGGTGGTTCGCGTATAGCAAGTCCTCAATACTTTAATATCACTGCTGAAAATCTATAAGAAAACGCACCGCCACAACCCTGCCTCAAACATCTGAGGGTCAACCATCATTTTGCCACTGAAGCACATGTCATTTTGAGGTATCCCTTCCTTTTCAGAAAAGATCTGAGCAGTGCTCAAAACCCGACATTTCGTCCCTTTATATTGGCTGGCAAATAAGATTTCCGATAATGGATTGTGATAATCCCCAACCCCATATAATCATCAATAAACAATCGGTTATCAACTGTATATATATATATATATACGCGCAACGCCTGGGTTTTGCCCAGGCGTTGCAGCGTAGAGGTTTCCCATTCCCAAGCAAATGCTGATGCAACTTCGCAAAATTCCGATGGGAAAAACAACAAAGGTACTAGGGAATATTAAACTCCCACCCCGTTAAACCTTAAATTCCAATGGGAAAAACAACAAAGGTACTAGGGAATATTAAACTCCCACCCCCGTTAAACTTTACATTCAATTGGGAAGATCAACAAAGGTACTCGGGAATATTTATTAAACAGCTACTCCCGTTAAACCTTAAAATCCTAGGGCCCTAGGGGAAAAACAACAAAGGTACTAGGGAATATAAAAATCCAACCTCCGTTAAACTTTACGTTAAATTGGGAAGATCAACAAAGGTACTAGGGAATATTAAACTCCCCACCCCGTTAAACTTCTACATTCATTGAAGATCTTCAATAATGGTTTAATTCTCCCCACCCCCGTTAAACTTCTACATTCATTGAAGATCTTCAAAATGGGTTTAATTCTCATCACCCCGTTA
>Ga0126342_10020307_pt1 | contig 11181 bp, 9 predicted proteins | sample Cyp1metagenome_FD_92528 | JGI IMG/M metagenome (GOLD analysis project Ga0126342, IMG submission 92528) | Coral microbial communities from Lord Howe Island, Old Settlement Bay, Australia - Cyphastrea 1 metagenome | ecosystem: Host-associated > Invertebrates > Cnidaria > Coral ...
AGTCTCACACCACCCTTCATCAAGGTCAAGTCTCACTCGCGCACCACCCTTCATCATAGTCAATTCCATCAAGTAAAAGTCATTCGTAACTCGGAAGTATTGCTTCCCAACTTCCTTTGATTAAGTATCCGCAGACAAAGTACAGCACTGCTGGTTCCATCTGTTTCCCATCCGTTCCTGTCACTTATGATTTGAGCGGAAAATGACAGGACATTGCACCAGCACTTGGAGAAAACACCAGCCGTGGGGGTTTCCATATGGCTCGGGGATCCCCAGCACACTGGAATGGTTTCATGGAAAATCCCAATCCAATTTCATGGAGAACCATCCTTATGGACCCAACGGGATATCTTGGATATCTTGGATTCCGCACTCCGTCCGTTACACGGTCCTCCCTGAAAAGGACGCTTCACACGGAAAGGACGTGACCCCCGTTTTTGTCTCGGGGCAGCCTGAATTGATGTTGCTTTACAAGTGACTTGCCGCTGGGCTGGTTAGACTATGTTAGAGTCGGAAAATGATCCAACACTGATGGCGAAACGACACGGCTGACAGTTGATTCATTGTCTGGTTTGTGTTTTTTTTGCATTCCAAAAACGTGAAATGAAAAACTAAACTGGGAAATGAAACGAAGATGATCATCCTACCAAAGAATTGACACTCACAATTGCTTGATTGAAAACTGATTGGGACCCGAGCGGGCCGCCCTGTGAACCGAGAATCAGTCCCGGAAATATGGAGGCATCTAGACCATTCGCAACACAAGCACCTAAGAAAACTCAAGCTGTACCTGTGATAAAGCAAATGCATGAGATGGGTTTAGCTAGAAATTGAATTGAATATATATATATTCTATATATATATATCCTAACTAGTTGCATCTTAGGGGGAAATCATTGAAAACCCACCGGTTTTGACGTATTTTTTCTCGGACACAGAGCCATATTTACATTCGGTTTCTTGGGGTCTCCAGAGTTGGACGGAGGCGATAAATCTATACTCTGGGAAGCCACAGATGTTTGGTATTGCTTGGTCGTCTTGGAGTATATTCCTGGTTGGTGGTATACCTACCCCTCCGAAAAACATGAGTCAGTTGGGATGATGAAATTCCCAACTGAATGGGAAAATAAGATTCATGTTCCAAACCACCAACCAGGAGTATAATGAGTATATTTGGTCCAATTGTGGAGGAGCTACATTTTGATTCATAGTCATGGTAAATCCCGTGATCTGCTCTCAAGGGAGATGGCATCCGATGGCTGGAAAATCCCTCTGACACCTGGTAAGTCATTGAGGATGGTTTCGGATGTTCCGGGTTTCCTTCTACAAATTAGCCATTCCAAGGTTCATTTCAGTGACCCCAAATAAAATTTGAGGGATTGGCTGTGATACTCTCCCAGCTAGGACTCAAAAGTCAATGGAAAACTGGGCCTGTGGCAAACCCAATTTGATAGCCCCGAAAAAATCACTTACTGCCGGGGTTGATCACGTGGATGGGTACACAACCATGCATCTTTTGATTTGAGGCCCCGGAGCCCATTTTTGGAACCCTATGGGGCACTTTTTGGCGCAGCTTTGCCAGTTGGGGGTAAGTTCTTGAATCTATGCCGGGTTCATTCACCAGATGCACACTGAAAGGATCAACGTTGAGCATCTCCAGGCCATGATTCCGCATGGAGGAAGATCTAGAAACACCAACCTGCAGCTGGGAAAAGGTCTCGAAATTGGACCAAAGGTCTTCTATAGTTCTGTTGGGAAGGTCCTTGAAAAACCCAGCTGGAAGACTCAGATCCTGGGTGGCTGTGGGTGTGGATCAACAACACCGGACCACAGAAGTTGCTGCACCGATAGCTTGCGATGAACCCAGTGGCTCGCCCCAACACCACCAGACAGCAGGTGGCGAGGAGAAACCGTGAAATGCCGTGCGAAATCGCCGGACGCTCGTCGTGGGGATGGTCAAAACGAAAGACTTTCCACATGGAATTCACTCACTAGACTCACTATTAGACCTCTGCATTCAAAACGATTGTGAAGATTGCTTGGTTGCCCATTTGATGAATGTTCGGATTTCCTGGATAAGTACAGGAATATTCAGCAACTGTGTGGAAACTATCCCAGTTTTGACCACGGCACACATGATTTCATGTGCCTTTGTTCTATCTTTTGTATAGCTACGTCATAGATCCATGGAAGATTTGACTCGGACAAAGGCCATGTAGCAACGAAGTCACTTCCCATGTCCTCAAGGCGCGCTGAGGAAATAGGCCGTTTTTCTATGTGCCAGGAATCATCTAACTAAGTGGTCCAGAAGCATACTGAGACGTCTCAGTATGTTGGTGAAAATGGATGAAAATTTGGGATATCCATGTATTATAATTCCTATATACAGTATATATATATATACCATGGTCATCCATCCACTGGAATCCCTACTTTCTTAAGAATTCATGACCATCCCGCATCGCACCTCTACGCAGAATTTGACCATGGCACCTCTATGGAAGTTTCAATCAACAACAATATCATTCCATATCATTGCTTTTTTTAGCCAGCCATTATTACCAATAGCAATGATATGCAATGATTAATGCATGATAGATTATGGCTGGCTAAAAACAATATTAATACCATGTTACAGCCATTAACATTTTGTTAGTTCCAATAGCTACTGTAGTAATCCTTTCTCCATGATTAGCAATCAACAATCTCATTCCTGCATCCAGGCTGGATTTTTCCAGCGATTTCGTCGCCGGGGATTCATCAAGCGGGTGGGCTGTCCTTTGAAAAAGCTCCGGTGATGCTATGAATTTAACCCAACCTGCTTATGACTGTTACATAGCCATGGAAATCCCCAAAATAAATGGCGGTTTTGATGGGAAAATCATCTATAAATGTACCATCTGGTTATGACTGTTACATAGCCATTAGAAAACCATAGGAAAACCATAGGAAAATGATGGTTTAATGGGATTTAATGGGATTTAATGGGATATACCCCCTGGTTATGACTGTTACATAGCCATGGTTTGTCGATGGCCCCAATCGAAATAGATGGTTTACCGTTCAAAAAATGGGTGGATTTTCCACGGCTATGTTAGTCATAACCAGATAGTAGATCAATAGATAGGTTTGTCTGAAAGTATGGCGTCCCCAAATCCATTGGTGAACCATCATTTTCCCCATGTGGCAGTGGCTGTCAATGGGGTATTCCTCAATTGTTCACACAGAAAAATGGACTTCATGGGAGATATCCCATGGCTAAACCTGAACTTTGACTGGGGCCCGGGGTCTCCCCATTTCCAATTTTGGCTATGAATCAATACCTATTAATACCATTTTTATTGGGATGAACATCCATTTACCAGCTATTTTGGGGTTCACTAGGTACCAGGGTTTTGACCCATCCCCATTTTGGATCCAAATTTGAAACCACCCAGCTCTACCTATCCGACCTATCCCCATTGCCACTCGCCAAGCTCTGTGTCTTCTGACCATGCCCATGAGGGTTCTTATTGTGACCACCTCGCGATGCAGAAATCAGCCAGGTTTACTGGAACAGACTGTATCCCTTGAAACAGTCTATTGAATTTCATCGGAAATCAACCATGTTGCCTCATGACTCTTTGAAACACCTTTCGAGTTCTTACTTGTTTCATTAATTTCGGCCGCGCTGCAAACATGAAAGTCAATTTGGTTGTATATGTTCATTACATTCTCCAGCTTCAAGATGAAAAAAATATTTGAAACAACCAACAAAAATGGTTGCTGTGAATAGTTAACCAGTTGAACGTCGGACAACCTCAGTTGGGGTACCTCCGAATCCTACTAATGAGCTGATAGGTAGGTTAATTGCCATAGGCTTTGTAATGGCTGTTGAAATCGTGTTAATTTGTTAGGTTGATGACCACGAGACGATCGTTAATGAATATGTGTACCTTTAACCCCCTGAAAAAGCCGGAAATATGAGGTGTTTGCCCCCATATCATAATCCTGAAGAACAAAAATATACAAAAACCATGGGGGAGATCTTGCAGTTTCCTTTCAACAACCTACAGAACTCGAGCGCAGCCCGGCCCTTGGAATCCAGTGAAATCGGCCTGATAAGAGGCGGTGTTTCGCCTCGCAGACCCCCCATGGGATTCGTGTTGCAACCAGAGAGTTTTGTTTTGGAGGGCTACTGAATGGAGAAAAACCATTCACATTTTCTCTCGTTTTGAAGCAGCAACTGTCACCAAATGATCCTGAACATAGGGACCGAAGTGGATGATGTGTGGATTCACTCAAGGTATTGGATCTTAATTGGTTCAAATCCATATAGTGATCTTCCCCAGTCTTCCCTATTTGAAAAGCGCGAAAAGCGAGGACTCGAGTTCGTTGAATCACCAGTTCTGGATTGAAAAAGAAGGCCAAACTTTTGGTATAAATATGTATAAATATGTATAAATGGCAGTGTGTCAAAACTTTGTACCCCTGGTGAACATCAAAATAGCTGGTAAATGGATGTTCATCCCCCCAAAAATGGTATTAATAGGTATTGATCCATAGCCAAATAACAGTTTCTTGCTTAGCCAAAAAACTTTTGTTGAAATCAAGTGGTTGGTCCAAAGTCAAAGTCCCACAGCAGCTTCTCCTACCGGATTCTCCACCTCGCGCATCATCGCGGCTTGCGACCTCGGAGACGTGGCATGGATGGCGACCTGTGACCCGACTTTTCAAGATTGGGAGAGAAAAAAAACATATGAAATATCAGAAATAACCAGTCGCCAAAATTGGAGCTATAGCCAGTTTTGAAACCAGTCGCCATTTTTTCGATGTTCACAGTGTTCACATGCTGAATTTCACCATCAAAGCATGATTTAACCCGCGGTTGACAGGTGGGATTTCAGAATCATGGGCTCCATGGACTGGATTCTACGAAAATTCCACCAAGCTACAAGATCCTTCCAATTTGGTCACGTCATGAGTCATGACATCTGCTGAAAGTGTCAAAACCAATAGTACCCCTTCTGTTCACATCAAGTTATAGCTGGGATTTATGGATGTGAATAACCCCCTAAAAATGGTATTTTTATAGGTATTGATCCATAGCCACATCTGCTGAAACACCAACCCATCATGGATGGACCTGGCTTACTGGGGTCCCCAACGGATGCCCTGAGACTCGGTAGTGAAGCACTTCACCCTTCTCTTGAAAGGCCTGGCGCAGTTACTATCGACCGCTATTGGTTCATCCTCCAATGTTACCCTCTGGTTATGACTAACATAGCTATGGAAAATCACCATTTTTAATGGGAAAATCCACTATTTCTATGGCCATTTTCAATAGCTATGTTAGTTTACCAGAGGGTAGTCCCATATTTATTGGTTCATCCTCCAATGTTAGTGGCAATCTTCTTCTCAATGTTTGATGAATATGTTCATGTTTGTTGCATGAATTTACATTCCACCCAGCGGGGTTGCGGCCCTAATAGCAAGTGGTCTAATAGTCCGGAGTATTAGTTTTGGTAGCTCAGACCTCCGTTTTCGGTGTGAGAAAACCCCATGTTTGGTTGATGGAACCCTCACGTTTGTTGGTTTGTTGCTGGTTAAAACTTGACGAATCACCACACATCAACCTTCAAAAGTGCCAAGACAAACCGTTTTGTTATCGTGGCGTGTGCTGGTTTGAACTAAAAGCCTTCAAATTGTCATCCCAAATCACCATTTAAAATGCAAAGAACCATCCAGGGTTTCTTTTATCTTGGTAAAAACCCTTCAAACCAAATCACCATACATTCCCATAAATCACCATAGATCACCAGAATTAAGTCACCATGAATCATCATAAATCGCCATTGGACTAGCTATGACTAACTAAATTATAGTCATTTAATATCATTTAATCATGATTTCAAACTAATTCACATACTCTATCCCATAACTATCCATAACCATCCATAACTATATATCCCATAACCATAACTATATATCCCATAAACTAACTATATATATCCCATAACTATCCATAACTATAGAGACCCTCCGTCTATCCGCCTGGGTAAAGGTTTGCATGTCCAGCCCTAGATCCTCGGCTGCATCGCCGTGGGACTTCGCTTCCCGCCTTGGCAACTTGGGCGCCGGCGGATGCCGTGATAAGCGATGAGAAACCATTGCTGGGATACCCTCTGGTTATGTCAAAATAGCTATTGAAAATGGAAATTTATAGTGACATTTACCCATTAAACATGGTGATTTTCCATAGTTATGTAAACGTTTACCAGAGGGTAACTTGCAAACAAATCCATTTCAGGACTTTCAAAAAAAAACATGCAAAAATGGCTTCAACACCGTGAAAAAAGCCAAAGAATTCCTGGGGGTTGTGGTTGGCCAGTCTGGTGCACCAAGCAACTTCAGTTGCTCCCAACGTTGCTTGAGGCTCATGAAGACTTCAATGGTGAACGCCTGCCGGGGATTTTGGAGGTGAACTATCATTAGCGATCATCATGATAGGATATATTTACCCATGATATATGGTCAACTAACATAGCTATTGAAAATGGCCCAGTCGAAATAGTTTATTTACCCAGCTATAAAATGGTGGGATCTTTCCATAGTAAACTGTTAGTTTACCAGAGGGCATCCCTGCAAATCAAAGGTATAAATATAAATATTATACTGTTAAGTGGATATCCATAATCATTAGATACGATATGATATTCCCATGTTTTGACTGTTATGGATATATAAACAGGTGGATAACCATAAGTCCATAAGTTAGTATACATATATATATATATACATCATACAGCTAAGCCAAACCTCCCATGCTGTGTGCACTCCCAGTCCCATCATTCCGATCCGAACTGAACGAGGCTTCAAGGTCTTGGGGACAATTTTTCCAGGTGTCATGGAGTCATGACCCAGTTCTACACTTACATATGATATTACATGTAATGGACATATAATATATCATAATCTTGCATATGTGTTATATATAATATTACAATATATTACATATGTGTATGTAGATAGGTGGTATAAACCATTCCCAAATGGGTAGTTTATTATTGTTTTAACCACTATATGTATATATTTTATGTATATATATATATATTATACTATATCCTCAGATGTCGATGAAAAACTCTCCTGACCTGACCATGTTTCTATGACGGCCTTGACCAACTCAAAGACAATGCTCACACCGAGGACGTAGAAAACTGGGAAGATCATCCTGTGAGATGCTTGCGTGAGAATTCTCAAACAGCAAGCTCTATATATTGGTTTCATATACTGGTTGGTGGTATATATATATATGGATGATTTATGATGGATGATTCATTATAATAATCATATTTCATGGACACTTCCTGTGATAAATGGATGATTTATATATACTGGTTGGTGGTATACCTACCCCGCTGAAAAATGATGGAGTCAGTTGGGGGTTATGAACTTCCCAACTGAATGGAAAGTCATAAAATTCCATGGTTCCAAACCACCAACCAGATACTGTATATATATATACATATATATAGCTTGGGACTGCACAAAAGGTTATGACCAATTCTGGTCATCTCCACAAGTTGGGATATCCCAAAAACGATGATAACACGCCACGTCTATTGGTGGAACCACGCCCCAGAAGGGGCATATCAAATGGGCCCGTCGATGTTCGATCCACCAGTAGGACTTTTAGAGGACATCCGTGGAACCAGGGGAGATGTTTCACCATTTCTGATGGCTGGTAGATAAACCTCCTTGGATATTTTCTGATCCTGGAGCGAGGGTGCATTGAAAACCGTCTCGCCATGGAAGATACCTTGAAATTCACGTTCTTGAGCAAGCAAAAACTTGCATTTCTTCACTGGCAACTAGATCCTACATTAAAAACTCCACCCACCCAGCTCCAGCCAAATGGTATCGAGGAGGTTCGCGCCACTACCTGTCCCAGCAGTGACTTTTTGGGGCTGGTACAACTTGTTTCGAAAAGGTAGGATGATCTAGAGGTTTAGCCGCTAAGCGCCATGCAATGGCCCCACCCCCCCAAAAAAACACCATCCACGGATAGGCACAACGGACGTCGGGAAAGTTGGGCTCGTACTCGCAGAGCAACATCACGAACCAAACCCTGCGGTTCGTAACGCAGTCGCCAAATGGGACTGACACATCTGGCATTCCAGGAATTTACTCAGAATTGCCCAACCTGGTAAACTAACATAGCTATTGAAAATCACCATTTTTACTGGGAAAACTCACTATAAATGGCCATTTTCAATAGCTATGTTAGTTTACCAGAGGGTACCCAACCTGGTTATGACTGTTACATAGCCATGGAAATCCCCAAAATAAATGGAGGTTTCTAGTTGGGAAAATCATCTTGGTTATGACTGTTACATAGCCATGGTTTGTCGATGGCCCTAATCGAAATAGATGGTTTACCTATTAATAGCATGGGTGAATTTCCCCATGGCCATGTGACAAATAACCAGAGGGTATACTAACAACAATTTCTACGCAGTGGTTACAAAGTGGGGCCCCCAAACGATAGCTAAGTTGGTGAACATAACTCCAATTTCACTATGGTTTATGGTACTTATAACTATAGTTACTGGGGCGAATCTAAACCAACTTATAACTGGGTGGCCCCACATTGTAGTATATCATGCACCAATTGACCAAATTGCTTGGAAACGGGATTCGCAGCCCATGGATGATGACAATTCCAATGTATTATTGGATAGTAAAACCCCCGACCTATAGACAGTCAGCCAAGATGGGTGTCGAACGCAGCCACTGCTCCTTTGGAATCATGGAGGAGTTGGGCGACGCAGGAAGTTGTACCCAACCATACCCTCTGGTAAACATAGAAATAGTTGATTTACCCATTGAAAATTGTTATTTTCCATAGTTTTTTGTATGTTTACCGGCCCAGGTTTCTGTCAAGTTCCCCTACTGAGGCCAAGTACCCAAAGGCGCACGGGATGTCGTTGAAGTTCAGCACAAACATGTGCTTCTCCAAGTATTCCGTACCCTGATCGCACAGCGAAGTTGTCCACCCTCCATTTCACAAAGATGCCAGTGATGGAAGATTGCAAAAGTTATATGAAGATCATCCATCAATATCATCAATACAGAATGTTCGACTACCAGCTATGACAGCTATGATTTCCAAAGGGTATGTCAACTTAGCACGTCTTTGGTGCTTGTCTGCAGGTTTGGAGACATGGTCACTGGACTCAATAGACACAGAACCACGAAATTGCTGTGACACCAAGCTGAGCTGCAGCTCGTGTCCTTTGGGGATAAAATAGAAGGGCCTGGGGGTGGTATCCCATGTGTCATCATGTTCAAATTGCTACAGATTGGTTCTTCAATGGAGACGACCCCTCCAGTTCTCAACCACTGGGAGAAGGACATCTATGATCCTGCTTGGTTGAAGCGGCTGAAGCGATGATTTCTAGCCGTCTAGCCAGTTCTTTGTGACTCAGTTCATCCGGACCAGCTAGGCACCCATAAACAACTCACATCCTTTGGAGGGTTGACCACTATCTAACCAGCTGAAAAGTAGTGCTTGACCCAAAAAAAATTGGGAAATAGACAGCCAATCCAGATTCATACTGGTAAGATCCTCACCTTTCTTGAATCATATTAAAACATATGAAATCATATTGAATCATAGGAATTAAAAATCAATTACCATCTGGTTATGACTAACAGTTCGCCATGGAAAAACCACCCATGTTTAGTTCGGTAAACCATCTATTTCGATTAGGGCCATCGACAAACCATGGCTATGTAACAGTCATAACCAGAGGGTATATCCCATTAAATCCCATTAAATCCCATTAAATCCCATTAAATCCCAGTAAACCATCATTTTCCTATGGTTTTCCTATGGTTTTCTAATGGCTATGTAACAGTCATAACCAGCTTGGGTAAATCCCCATGGAAATCCCCACGGAACTCCGACGGCATACCTCCAGGCGCTCGTTGTTTTCGTAGAGGTCACCACCAAAGGCCTGCCCACGAATGGAGCGAAGGGCGAGCCGGGCACCCAGGTTTTCCCAGTTTTCCCCAAGGTAAAACCATAAATGCTTGGTATATGTTGGTATAAAAACTATCAGATTTTGGTTGGTATAAACCATTAATGTTTATCATAGTTTGGTTGGTATATGTTGGTATAAATCACCAAAACATGTATATATATATCAAAATATGGGCTGGTTTATGATATCTTAAGCTAACATGCAAGGACATTGTCATGACATGGGATGGCTCAAGCTACCTATGAAATTGGCTTTTTTCACTGGGCTTACCATCCATCACTCCTAGCAGCCTAGCACCATCCGGGCACCATCAGCGTTTTGACCCTTCCAAGCACTTGGGAATACAACCTGGGAACATCACTTGGGAATATCAGTGAGCAATGATGGTCCGAACGGAAAATCATGGTTGAACCCCTTGGGCGCCTTGGGCTTTTGAATATGGATATGGCACATTTGCCGCTGGATGGATAGTCTAAACCCTTAGACATTGAGAAATGTTCCGGGATCGGGCTGAATTATTTCACGATGGAACGTGACCCCAAAACAAAATCAAATAGCCTAGGGGTGATTCTGATCAACCGCGAATTGAGTTTTTAGGGTACTAAGCAACCGTATAACTGGCAGTCTTGGGCGACCTTCCTTGGCTCCCCATTGAATGTCATTTCATAGGGAATATGCATCCCTATTGCTGCACCACCAAGCAACCCCTTCGTTTTTCTGATTTCGAAACTTGCTGGTTCAATCTGCCCTGTTTACCAACAAGGAACCCATCAACCTATTCTTTCACAAGGGAGAGCATTTGCCACCGACCAGCCCTCTTTGCGACCTGAACTGAGAAGGCACAGAAGAAGAAAACCACCACGCCCAGCAAAAGCATCATATCCTCTGCAGGTGGTGCCAGTTTCGTGATGTTTCTGAAGCTTGAAAGTATCTATAGTGGATACTTATGCTTTATCAACAAAGAAACATAACTGGTTGGTGGTATACCTACCCCTCTGAAAAATATTAGTCAGTTGGGGTGATGACATTCTGTAGCGGGCAGCGCAGGGTTGAAACAGCTGGGCTCACACCCAAATCCACCAACTAATATTCAAACAAGAGGCAATAGACGATGAAATGGATGTAGTATGGATGAAGGCACAGAAGCGCTCAG
>Ga0126342_10020308_pt1:5000-11180 | contig 11180 bp, 11 predicted proteins | sample Cyp1metagenome_FD_92528 | JGI IMG/M metagenome (GOLD analysis project Ga0126342, IMG submission 92528) | Coral microbial communities from Lord Howe Island, Old Settlement Bay, Australia - Cyphastrea 1 metagenome | ecosystem: Host-associated > Invertebrates > Cnidaria > Coral ...
TGGGCGCATCAGACCTGTCCCAGGGATGCGTTTTTTCGTGAGCAGTGGCTGCTAAACCCCTGTTGGTTGATGATGATAGGGGATGATACTACTCAATATATTGGGGGTTTCTAATAATCCAATAGGGGAATCCCTATGAACCAACCAGGATTAAATGGAATGATAGAGGGATTTTGAACACTGCTCAAGTGGCGCAAGTTGCTGATGTCACTCTAGGAACCATCGTTGATTGAGGATTAGTTCGGGGTAAAAAAAAACTAACCAATATATTGGGGATGATGAAAATTGAACGAGGAATCCGTATTAAGCAACCCTTGTTTATCGAATGACAGAGGGGTTGGAAGACTGCTCAATTGTGAGTTGGTGAAAAGTTTGATAACTTGAAGTTGGTTACAGTATAAGATGTTACAAACCCACTTAAGTCCCACTGAAGAATTGGATACATCCCCCTTTGGGAAAAAACTGCTTGTGGGAGCCATTGGCGCATCGCGATTGGATCAACTGGAACAGACTGGCCGGGCCCAGCCCTCGTGACGTGCAGCTGGCTGTGAGGTCAATGAAGACGACAATGGTGTCTTGCAGTCGATACTTCAGAGCCTTGACTGCGACGGCTAAGCCGGTGAAGCCCCAGGGCTGAATCATGAATTTTGATGTACCAAGTGACCTAGACGCCAGGCCGCGCCAGGCTTCAAGTAGCTTGATGTATTGATTCACCATGGTGATGATCTTTGGAGACATTCGTCATCAGGCACACCGTCACCCAGGATGGTGGAACAGAAAGTTCACTCGAACTACTTACCAGATCGACCGCGGGTCCATGAAGCTCTGCAAGCAGGAAGGGATCGAAGGGATCGAAGGGATCGAAGGGATCGAAGGGATCGAAGGGATCGAAGGGAAGTGGCACCCAAAATATGCAGCCCCAAAAATCATCCAAAATCCTGAGTTTCGAAAGGACTCCCGAAGATTCTTTTGAACTTCTAACGAACAAGAAATAGTGTTCTGTGGGTACAGTTCTACACTTTGAGCATGTCACAAGTTGTTTCAGCTTCAAAGCTTCGACATTTGAGGGACGAATTTTCAACCTGCCAGCCTTGTGCCTTTCGACCATGTTGATCTTCACAATTTCACCAGTCCATTCCTGGAGGTCATCAAGTACTTGACCTTCAAGTTCCAGGAGATGGGTATCTCATAATGCTGCACTTAGAAATGGAAGGATTTATGGGATGGGTAAAAAACATGTAGCCCCAAGAATATACTAAAAGTAAGCAGGCAATCTGTGTTATTGGAAACTAATGAAGCTCAGCCCCCTACCTTTTGGTTGAAAGTTCCATCATAGCCACGACAGTTTCGTCCTTGCATTGTCATCATCCGTGATGGGACTTTCAAGTAAAAATCATGGGATGTCAGAAGTTTATGAATCATTCAAGAACTCATCTCTCTTCCGATATTACCATCATTTTATATCGTCTTCACCATGGCTTTCTCGAAAAGAGCTATTTTTTGGGAGTGTGTTTTTTTTTCTCCTCATAGGTCGGAAAACGGCCATTTGATGCCATTTGCAATGCCATTTGCTTTGCCACGGTGAGAGGAACCAATCTCTCCGAGCAGTTGACCTTTGTCAGTGGTGAGAAACTGCTGCTGCGCGTATTTTCGGAGGTCGACCTGCAGTTGGGGGATAAAAATCCGATGGCACCGAGCTATTTTCATGGGGGCACGGCTGGAAAATGTTTGCTATTTGGGTTTGTCTGAAAATAGTGTACCCCTACACCCAATGGTTAATGATCATTATCCCTACTAAATGGCTATAATTGGGGGTATACCCCATTTTCAGACATACCCATTTTGTTATTTTTTGTTGCAGTTTTACGGGTATGTACTGGTATTGAACAATCCCATCTTCGGGGTATTGTTGTTGAGCGCCAGATGGTGCCACAACTGAATTATCCAAGTGGTCACGGCCACGGCCCTGCTTTCTGGCCACAGCATCTTTTTCTTACTATGGATGTTCATTCAAAATAGCTTGTAGTTGTATCATTCTCAATCTTGATCTTAACTTAATTAACAATACATGGGGGATTATTTTGATATTCCGTTGCGTGTCATCCGTTCTTATTCCAGCTAGTTGAGAATTTAACTATTTCTAAGTCCATTCTGAACAGGGGCGATGATCCTACTTGACGAACATGTTTTGAGGTATCTCAGTATCGTGAGGTGCAATGAACCAACCAGATCAACCAGCAACACGAGCACATCCATTGATGGGGGATGGGGGAGTTTCGACTGTTGACCGTTAAGTGATAATCGATATTTAATCATGGTGTTGGATTATGATTAGCTAGGTGATTGTTATGGTCAAGTTTTTAAGTCATAGTCAGAAGTGAAGGAGACAAGCACTGTAACTTTTAGCTCGCAAATTCAGTGGAACATCATACTCAATTTCAAGCCAGCTATCACGAGCTATAACAATCACAATACTACTCGTCACTAGGTACTAGTTGTATACAATCATAATTATGTTGAGAGAATTACCAAACTAACTATATATCATAAGATTATAGACAATTATACAGTCATATCTTCTTCTTCTTCTTCTTCTTATGATTGTTCTAATTCTCATTACTGTGGTAGGGATTATGACTCATCACCATCCAATGGTTGACTAGTTTATCATGACCACCCTCAAACTCACAATACAACTTCAACTATATAGCTATTCCGTTACCCTAGGATAAGTATAGTTATTCATATAACGACAGTAAGAACCCAAACAATTTTCATGATTATGTTTACAGTGAAACGATAAGATATTTGGTTGGGTTACATTCCAATTAGTCAATAAAAGATCACTCAACACCATTGAACAAACTTCCATACTTGTCAACAATTTTTAGGTTCCTGCAGAATTACAAGAGAAAACATTGACATCGAAATCGTTTCTCAACAAATTGAATGGCAAACAAATGTCTTAGGGATATCCAATCATCCCATTCTTCCATGATCCCATCTTCCCATGATCCCATCATCCAGTCGTGGATGACCAGGACACCCCGGCGGCTGAGCCTCTGGTGCGGCGCTGCAGTGCGGAGGAAGTGGTGGAGCATGTGCTGGGCGTGCTCCAGACAGGTGCCCGAAACGCGTCACAAACGATTTGGGATTTGGGAAGGGAAAAACATGTATAAAAACTGATAAAAACATATAAAAACCATCCCAGGGACGTTGTTTCTTGGAGTTTTTTGAGTGAAAAAAAAACATGTAAAAGATGAGTATTTTAGGAAGGTTTAAATGGACACATCATGGGAGGGTTTGGGAGGTGATGGGCAAATCATCGACATCAATGAGGTTTCACCAGGTTGGACCTTGGAATTCGATGGTTGACTAAGAATTCATCTGGAAAAGGGGTTTCTAAATGGCTATAACTCACCAGTAAGCACCACCAAGTGGGAATGGCTTAAAGACACCCAAAAAATTGATGATGTAGTAGAGCAGAAGTAGATGATCGATCTATTTCTAGCCATGAAAAGAGCAATCTTTTGGAACAAACTGGTGAAGATTTAAGATGTTGAACTCGGCGAAGATTTCTAATCCCAAGATTTTGCAACCTCAAAGCTCTGGTGGTTGCAGTTCTATTTGGGGATGGCTCAAAGGGCCGATGTGATTTTCCATCGGGATGGTTTATCATCATCAAACCCGCATGAAAATTCCCATACATCAGGGGTCCATTCCCGATTTTGAGACCAAACCCCAATACATTTCGGTTAGTATCTTCATATCCCCAATATACACAGCAATTTGTTGGTTCAATCCACACTTTTTGTTGCTTCCCTGGCCATTTCTGTGGTTTTTTCCGGTTCCCTCAGGGCATGGAGTGACCTCGCTCAGGTGCGGATTCCGTGAACCTTGTGCTGGGTGTGAGCCTCAAAACGACCTCCGTCAACTGGGGATTCAGCGTGCGTGTGGACATACAACCAGAGCTACCAGGTATATCATATGAGCCATATGATATGGGTCCAGAAAAGGGGATCTGATTTCAGTTATGGCCAGAAATGGGCTGAAATGGGCTTATTTTCAAGGAGGATAAGAAAAAGGGACTATAAAAGGGGTGCCTTGTCAGACAAAAGCCAATGGCCTCCATACAATATGAAGCCCCTGCAGGTGCAGGTGCAGTGGGGAACTAAACTTGGTCCCCCTAAACTTGTTGGTTTCCCTACCAGACATTAGAATTCAAAATGTCAGAGAGATTGGTTGAGAAGGAGAGAGAGGGGGGGTCCCCTAATTCTAGGACCTGTGAAAATGAGGTTTGACTCCAAAAAAATGGTGGTCTGTTATTCCAACATTTTGTGGCTAAGGTTGTGATTTCTGATGATTTGTGACAATTCCGTGGTTTCCACCTAAGCCGCAGTAGCCTTTGATGCAACGTTTTTTTCCTTCAGCGTAAGTCCCGGCATCCCCATTGTCCCTTTGATTATTTATTAAAACCCCCTGGATGTTGGTTGACAGACCCTCTCGAAAGTAAATGGACCAACTGACCAACTAATCTAATGTGGCTAAAACAATAAACCATTCGCAGTCATCACCATTAATCATAGGTGCTATGCTTACCATTCCCAGTCATGGGTGGTAAAAATGATATTGTTTGATCAACATGGCAAAATTATAACTCAGCTGGCGAACTTCGCTTCAGGTTACGAGATGCTTCAGTTGCATTTTGACAAGATGGACGTTGTTGAGGAGGCGGATCATCGCGTGAGGCCGAACATTGGGAGAGTTTGCTGGGAAGAAAAATTGGGGACCTTAAGGCTTTGTGAAACCAGCCACATGTTGATTGTTACGTAACCATATTCAGATCATATTCAGATAAGAAGATTTCAGAAGATTTCAGAAGTCTAGCACGTTTAAGTCTGATAGGTTTTGCAGCTATGCAGGCTATGCACCTGCTTTATCCTGCTCTATCGTGGTGTAGATGCCCTTGTTTCAACTCCCTATGGACCCAGGCCCTGGATCATCACGCACTATGCCTGGGGCCCTGTTCGCCCCTTGGCGGATTTTTCAGCGTAGCCAAGAGTTAGCCAAGTCATGAAGACCACATTTTTTAGGAAATCTTTGGTGAAACTGTGGAAGAAATCCTGCACCAGTTGATAGATGGTAAACATCCCATTATTTATAGGGTTTCAACCATCCAAGGTGGTGCAGGATGGTGAAAGCATTCAACACCACCATTTTTTTGGGCGTCCTTAGCTATCGTTCAGAATGCTGGGTTTGACATCGACGATGAGGACATTTCCGTCTCTGGCCTGAGCCTGACTCGCTGCAGAAATATTTCGACATCATGGCAGATGCCAATAGGAGGGAAAGGGAGGGGCTCACCGAAAATGATCAGTGAACCAAGCCAAACTATAGGGGATTGCTGCTCATGAACATGCGGATTCGTTTTAATATGTTTTAATCAATTGAAAGCCGAATTTGTGTGGTATAGACGGTATAGTTGGTCAAGATCTAGGGGATAGTTGCATTAGTGATTCCACCGGCGTTTCCCATGATTCCACCGTGGATTCTCTGCTTCAGGTCCACATATTGCAATCAAAGTACTGTAGACTACTAGCATCAACATTTTCATACGTTCTGTTTGCACATTTTCCTTGTCCGCATTATGGTATTATGACCAATGCTCCAAATTCATTTCTGTAAGGCAATTACCTTAGCGAGTTCATGGAAATCAAAAGTAGCAGTGAACCAGAAAGAGTGGCATTTTGAGGTCTGCTTGAGGGGATCCAAACCACGTGGATATGCAACAGCCAGCAATTTTGGGATGATATATATATATGTATATACAGTATACATACATGTAGACATGTAAGGACATATTATATATATACATACATATAACATACACACACATATATACACACACGTGTACATCCATTGATTTTGACAGGAACGCCTACGAAGTGCAGCAAAAGATTCTGCGGGAGCTACGACGCAGCGGCCACACACACGAGGAGGCCTCGAAACCATCAGAACCATCAGAACCATTGTATTGTATGTATGTATGTATGCAATTAATGTATGTATGTATGTAATGTATGTATGTATGTAATTAATGTATGTATGTAATTAATGTATGTATGTAATTAATGTATGTATGTAATTAATGTATGTATGTAATTAATGTATGTATGTAAT
>Ga0126342_10020309_pt1 | contig 11180 bp, 13 predicted proteins | sample Cyp1metagenome_FD_92528 | JGI IMG/M metagenome (GOLD analysis project Ga0126342, IMG submission 92528) | Coral microbial communities from Lord Howe Island, Old Settlement Bay, Australia - Cyphastrea 1 metagenome | ecosystem: Host-associated > Invertebrates > Cnidaria > Coral ...
AAGACCTAGCAAATACGCAGCTGGACCTCAGAAATGCTGCCAATAGCTTGCAAATAGAAGGGAATTGGGGCTGCTACCTGGGGACCCAACCCATGGGGGGGGGGTGGAGAGACGGAGGACGGGTACATATATATACCACAAACCCACACCTAGTGAACTAAACAACTTAGCTATCCTGCCAGAGGTTCCACCTTGAAACAGTCTGGGATCGTGTTGCTTTGACAGGACTCGGGCGAATCCCGAGGCGCGACCAATTTTTCAGCTGGGGACTGGGGATTTACCCTCTGGAAAATTTAAACTAGCTAGTGAAAATGGCATTGTTTAATGGGAAAGTCAACTATAAATGATATAAATTGCCATTTTGCAATAGCTATGTTAAATTACCAAAGGGTAACATGATTTTGCACCCAAGGACTGCATTTGCACCAGAGGGGTTGAAACCACCAATCAGTCATATTCTGACAGTTTGCATATTTTATGTTTGGGCCATGGCATGTTGATATAGCAATTGCGACACACCGCAGCGAAATTATTCGTTGCAGCTTCATTGGTACAACATCGGCGTATCAAGCCACGGGCTTTTGAGCCACAGTCACAAGAAACACCTGGGCTGGGTGTGTTGTCATGATTCCTGGCTGAACCCCATCACGATGACTGGATTCCTCACAAGAACTGCCAGGGGAACATCCTTGGGTCGTCAGGGACGTTGTTGGACGATTTCACCATGGATTTCACCAATGTTTCCGGCGGGAACGGTAGATGTCTTCACGTGTTTTCATCATTTTGAGCAACCAAAATTGCGTCCAGTAAATTGGGGACGCAACATGACGACCCACATCCAAAGCAGCATGGTTACCCTCTGGTAAACTAACATAACTATGGAAAATCATCATTTTCAATGGGAAAATCCACTATTTCTATGGCCATTTTCAATAGCTATTTTGACATAACCAGAGGGTACCATGCTTGAATCCGGACTTTTGTTACATTTCGGTTGCTTAAGTCATATGAAATCCCCATCCCTGGTGGTGGAATCGCAGATTTTTCGCAGGCTCCCAGGAGCCCAGCCGCTTTGCGGAGGCATGGAGTGATTCTCATTGTCCTTGCAGCATTTCTGGTGGGAAAACCTTTGATCAACTCATGGATGTGGGGTAATTCGATGATATTACCATCTGGTTATGACATCAGGGCCACTTAGGGGTGCAGTTCTGTTGAAACCAATTGATATTTGTAGATATATTACCATCTGGTTATGACTAACTAACAGTTTGCCATGGAAAGATCCACCCATTTTGAATAGGATGAAGAACGGTAAGCCATCTATTTCTATGGGCCATGGCTTCCATGGCTATGTTAGTCATAACCAGAGGGGCCCACTGTCCAGGAATGCTCCGAGCTCGGTGAAGTCGCTTCGATCTCGACCGCGGCCAAGTGACTTGACTGAATACTCCGTGAGTCATTGACTAATGGGGATTATATAACATGATATTCCCAATAATCACCATCAAATCACCAAGAAATCTCTATAATTCTGATTTCTTGGTGATTTAATGGTGATTATTGGGAATATCATGGTGATTATTGGGAACAACAATGCCATTTTTACCAGCCATTTTCCTTGGAATGGTTTATCCATACCACCTATAAAAATGGCAATGACTGGGGGATGGATTATGACATGGTTTTAGCCAAATGGCCTTCACAGAGAATTGGTCACCGCTGTGTCTTTCGACCCGAAATTCAACTCGGGATCTGTTGCATTCTGTTGCGGAACCGCAGGTCATTTCAGATGTGGGATCCACCCACCTTCCAGAAACCGTCTTATACATATTCTATTACTATTACTATGCTTGGTGACTATAGTGTAATAGTGCATAACTATTAAAACTCCAAATTAAACATGTGATCTTTGGGGATGATTTATATATACCACCCATTTATCGACAAAAAATGGGGATGGTTTATGACTGGGTGGAAACCCACATTAGTCACATCAAGTCATGCCTTCCGGCTGCGATGTTTTTAAGTCTAAAGCCGAAATAACTGATGGATTTACTGTGTATAATTCTATAATATATATATATATACACATTATTCTACGTTAATAGGATGATGTATATATTATATCTACATGAATTTAGAAGCATATATATATATATCTACATTTATAGAATGATGCTTACTAGTAGGGGTAAGTATCCCAAAATTGCCTTTTAATTCAGGGAATTGTGGTAATTTATTCAGATACAGGTATTGGCCAAGACAATCCTCCCCCAAACAATTATATAGTCAAAATCGCAGGATATCACAAGAGGGACGTGACGAGTGTCATTCAAATCGATGAAAATTATGATCACATTTGCCATGTTGTTTAAATTCACAACTGCACCCAGAGTCACCGTGAAGTTTCAGCATAGCTTTCTGGTGCTATGGGTGGCAGAGACAGTTTCTTCATGTTCCTTTTCCAGCGTGCTTTCTTTTGTGGCACAACTGGTCTTACTACCTGAAACAGATTTGAACAAAGCCTTCGGTATCAATCAAGCTAGGTAGAGTGAGTTGTTTCAGGATTGCACCCAGAGTCACCGTGAAGTTTCAGCATAGCTTTCTGGTGCTATGGGTTGCAGAGACAGTTTCTTCATGTTCCTTTTCCAGTGTGCTTTCTTTTGTGGCACAACTGGTCTTACTACCTGAAACAGATTTGAACAAAGCCATCGGTATCAATCCAGCTAGGTAGAGTGAGTTGTTTAGGGATTGCACCCGGAGTCACATTCATGATTGTTAGAGCTTTTGCATCCACATGTTGTGTTTTTTTTGCTTCGTATGTTCTTCTTGTGATTGGTTGATATTGGTTGGTTATTTGTGATTGGTTATTGGTTATTGATTGGTTGGTTATTCCTCCTTGGTTGCTTAATGCAATTTAATGCAATTTCATGACATTTTATGACATAACTTTATGACCAATCTGTGTCCGTTGTTTTGTTTTTTCAGCTTTTCCCCAGGCGACAGCAGACAGGTGCGGCCCTTGGGCAGGGTTTTGGGTGCCGCTGGGTGATGATCTCAGCTGCAGGATGGTGCCCTCCAGTGAAATGTTTGTTGGTTTATAATAGTTTATAACTACACCATGAATATTATAGTTATCTACCATGAAGCCATAGAAACCATAAAATTCTATACTTATCTATAGTTATCTACCCTCCATGAATTCGATAGTTATCTATAGTTCAATATTTGCCATGAAACCAGAGTTAATTCAGCCACAAAAATAAGGCAACTGAATGCTATCGACTGGGGGCCCCATCCTGTGATATCATGGGGATTTTCAGGGATTTAAGTTTAACCATCAACAGTAGGTGTTTTAAGCAGCTTATCATTGGTGAATGTTGTCAAACATGCTGATTTAATGGGATATGATTGAGGATGTCACGGGGCTTTCAGCAACCAAAATATTGATTTCATAGATTCCATGGGGATATTGGTATGTAACCATCAAGAGTGGGTGTTTTAAGCACAGTAGGACACTGATTCCATATGGATTTAACAAGTGAAAAATGATGAATATTGCGTGTCCAGTGGTGGACAATACAACCTTGAGAGCTATGGGTATGCAATGGTTTGTTTTGGGGGAATGAGACGATACAACCTATATGACATGCTGGTTGACATCTGCTGGAATTCCTGCTGGGTGTCCCAAGCATTTCATTGAGACCAGGCCCAAAGAAATACGGCTGATGTTCAACTCGCGAGACTTTGAGAGATGAACATGTTGGCACCCAGTTTTGATCCATATCCAAAACAGGACCTAAAGATACCCAAAGTGATATTATCAATGACCATGACTCAGGAACCGAGAAAAATTGGAGGTACCTACCATATATTTTTGGCCTATTTTTGCAGGGCTATGTAAGGGGATATTAACTGGAATCCTGGATTTCCCATTGATATTAAGTGATAAAAAACGGTTCTTTTGGGCCCTGTTTTCGAAGAACTGCCGCGACTCAATTTTTTAGCCCATGAGTGGAAAATGATGTCCCAGGTATCACATCCCCACATTGAAAGGATGCTCCACCGGATGTCGCCCCCCAAAAAAACGACATGTGTAGCTCAGGGGTTCCAGCTCTCGGAATAGGTAGCAAAAAACCATGAGGATGATTTGCATCCAAAGTGTTTCTCTGCTGAAGTGCAAGGTGTCGCGAAGCTGTAACTTGTAACACGTTCGAAACCTTGTTGCTCTTCAGAAATTGTGGCTGATTCGGTGAATGTTCAATCTAAAGATTATCTAAAGCACCTTAAACAGCAACATGATAACATGAAAGAGGATTTCCCGCTGTTCCATTGGAAAATGGATACTCCACTCATATCCAACATGCAGCCCCAAAAGTGGATTTGGAAGATGTTTTCCTCGTTGGAAATGGTCTTTGGAGTTCCATGTTCGATTCCAGTGATACCTATTTTCTGAAATTTCAGGGGATCACCAGAGCACCCCAAAATTTTAAGGTTCATCATCCTTTTCCCCATTAAAAGATGCTTGTTTTGATCCGAATTTGGGGCACCTTTTATGGGAGAACCAAACCCATGAGGCGCCTACAGAAGATGGAGGTGCCTTTCAAACTGCGACAGTGGGTGTGGGTGGAGTTCTCCCTCCGTGCAGTGGATAGTGGCTGGAAATGGTTGGAAAAAACACCGCCAAAGGTGATGCTTCAATGATTTCCAACCAGGAAAATGTGTGGATATACCAAAAAAAAAATAGAACCATGAGAATAATCACCATAGTTGGTGGTTAGCGAAACACATGTTTCTTTGTCAGCACGGATATATATATATATACATACATAGATATTATATATATATAGATATTATATATATATATAGATATTATATATATAGATATTATATATATATGTGGAGATTTCCTGTTAGCATGTATTGATGTGGTAATGATGGCAACTGGACTGGACATGGGCATTTAACACACCATCCCATAGGGGGAAAAACCATGTGGGCCTGTTGATTCAGCTACCATGAACGAAGACTTTTAGTATGGAGAAATCACCTCTCCTGAAAGCGAAAATTCGCTAAAGATGGAGGGTTTCCGAAGTCATGGGGGTTCGCCATCCAGTCGTCATTGAAACCGGTGACGACTGGGACTGCAAAAACCATGGCCGGGCCAGGTCCGAATGAACCGTCCAAGTTACAGTGCCCCAGGGTGTCAACGCTGTGCATTGCAGTGTCAACGCGGGTGGAAAGCTGGAAATGAGGAAACGAGTCGTGTTAAATACTTCAAGCTGAAAACATGGTCCAAAATCTGCAGGTGTGCATGGTATAACATGGTATAACTAGTATAACATGGTCGAAGAAAGTTTAGAAGTCAAACTTCCGACAATATGGACCGATGAAAAAGCAGAGGTGGGAAGAGTCAGAGAAGAGAAGAGAAGAGAAGAGAAGAAGAAAGAAGATCAGAGAAGAGAAACAGCCGAAGAGAAAAGATGCAGGTGCGCGAAAAGGTAGAAAAGTCGCGAATCACTCCGTTTTCCCAATGATTTGTGGCTCAGGAGGGTCCAAAAGTAGGCTCGCTAAAGCGGCGGGTGCGGAGCCATCTGGCCGGATGAGAGATGAACAATTACACGCCATTGTGGTCCGAAGCACATGTCGAAGCCAAAATGTAGGAAGCACATTTCGGAGCACTTTTCGGAATTGAGATGTCGAAAAAGTGCACCCCGTTGTGGCAAGAAGCACATTTCAGAGTCAAGAGTGCGAAAAAATTAACGGGTTCGGACCACTTTTGGAAGTTGTGATGTTGAAAAAGTGCATGGCGTTGTGGCGCGAAGCACATTTCGAAGTCAAAAGTGTTAAAAACTGACAGGGTTGGACCACTTTTGGAAGTTGTGATGTTGAAAAAGTGCACGCCGTTGTGGCGAAGCACATTTCAAAGTCAAAAGTGTTCAATATTTGAAGTTAGGATGATGTGGTTTTGCTTGGCAGGCGCAAGGGGTTCTGCACCTTGCCAAAAGTGAGCAAAACGTGAAAGTTTTGTAGCATTTCCAAAAACGTTGGCAGGCGTGGGACATTTGAAGAGGATCTGCCACGATGCACATCGCATGGCAGGCGCAGTACAAGAGACATGTTCATCAGAGATGTTAGGCGTTCAGGGCGAAGATTTCCGGAGAGGTGTTGCATGTTGGAACATTTTGGAGCATCCGATCTTCAGATTTGCTTGCTAAGATCAGTTTGCGTGACAGGCGCAGCACTTCCTATGACTTGGCATCACTTTTTCGTGGCAAGCGCTAAACTTTAGAGAGGCCTTCAGCTCTGCACTCAACTTTAATTACTGAAGGAAGTCTCGCAAAATTGCTTCGTGTTTGATGTTGTCAACTTCCAAAATTAAGGAAGTCTCGCAGAATTCCTTTGTTTTTGACGTTGTCGAGTTAGATAAAGTGAGAAAGTCTCGCAGAATTGCTCCGTTTTCAAGCTTGAAGATAGACAAATATACAAAGATAGACAACTACATCTACAACTACCACTACACTACACTACTATCTACAAATGCAAATGCCAATATACTACGTTACATTACACTACACTAATTACACTACACTACGCTAATTACAGTACACTACACCAGTTACAGTAACCTACACTAATCACACTACAACCGCAACTACAACTACAACTGCAACTACAGCTACAACTACAACTACTACTGCACTACATTACATTACACTACACCACACTTCAGCTACAACTACAACTGCAACTACACGACTTTACACAACACTACATAACACTAAATACACTACACTAGCATGCAACTACAGCTACAAGTACAACAAGCACACTACACTACAACTACACTAATTACACCACACTACAACTACAGCTTCAACTACAACTACGTTACTTCACACTACACTAGACTACATACTTTACCTTACCACAGTACACAACACTACAGTAGACTACACTACAGTACACTCCATTACACTACAGTGCACTACACTAATTACACCACACCACAACTACAACTGCAACTACAACTAGACTACACTAATTTCCTACACTGCAGCTACAACTCCACTACGCTACAACTACAACTGCACTGTGGGTGAGGTGACCACTCCAACAAACACAATTCCAACCACCTTTCGGTCCATCAGTGGATTCGCTCTGCCATCCATGCATCACAACAACTCACCTCTCCTATAGTGCCCCATCCTTGAAATTTCCGCCACCGCCTTGTGCGGTACTACTGGTATAGCCAACGTTTTTTATAAAAACAATTCTGTGCAGACTTATCAAAAAAAGTAATCTTAACGACTGGATCACACCTATAAAAATGTTGTGCCATCATCTGATGCATATACTGTTTTAGCACAATGGCATGATGGTAGTGTATTCTGCCTGGAACCAGCAAGGCTAACCCTGTCGAGGTATTTGAGTGACTACATCCGCAAGGAGGAGGGGAAATTGTCCGGAGCTGCTTGATGGCACGTGTTCAGCGAACGTGAACTGCATTGGTTGAAAGGAAAATCTACAGCTAATTGATAGCGACTGGAAATTGACAAACGCCACATCTGTACACGAAGAAACATATCATTAGCCCAAAATATTTGTTTTGAGATTCTTATTGAGAAAACATGGGAATTTCAGGAGATCAATTCATGGTGAATATATGCACTGTTTATTCATCTAAAATTCACCAAGTCCTGCCTCGAAGTTGTCTACATTTGTTGGTTTTTGCGTCGAGAGAAAGGGGTGACGTTCCTGCCTGTGGTTATCGTGCTTAGCTGCTTAGCTGCTTAGCCAGCGACTCTACATCAATGCCTTCACGATCCACTGAAATACACAGCATGCTGTAGTTATTCCATGTCATTCAATCGATGGAACCATAGATGACCCATCATTTTTTGGGGCACTCGTCATTCCCCCATTCATGAAACTGAGGTGGATCAAACTGAAAAATGGTGACATATTCTGGCAACTGCTTCACTTTTGGTGTTCCTGGAATGGCAATTTTGTTGTATAACTATATGTAAAAAAATCATATATATATATATATATATATATATTTATAGACTACAATTATATATTAGTATTTTTATTATTAATAATTATTATTATATATATATACACAAATATTTATGATATGTATATTTATATATACATATGTATACACTTGGACACTGGTGAATGAAGTGAAGCATCACGAATCTAATTTGACTCCCTGCTGGGCAGAGTCAGAGGGAAGCCAAAATGGTTTTCCCGCAGAGCCAATGATCAGATTCTTTGACGAAAAGATCTGCGGGATCGGTTCCTTTGAAGGTTCCATTTCCATGATGATTTTCCCAGCGAAAAAAACTCCATTTTGGGTGGGTTCCAAAAATACATGTCGCATATCAATATCCATTTTGTTTTTTTGAAGGATCATATGATCATGAAGGGATGAAGGAGCAGTTGAGTTTCACCTTTTCTTCATGGCAATCTGAGGACTCAAGAGTTACAATAGTTCTGGAGTTCAGTTTGATGACGACCTTGGAAAATCAACGGTACCACTGGAATAATGGTGACCTCATGGCCTTTTATTAGGGCATCATCCCCGAGACCTGGCACCTGATTTTGGGTTTGGTGAAGCATCACAGTCATAATGTATCCAGATAATTGGATGAAGTTGGGTTTATGGAAGATTTGTTTATTAGATATTTCATGATAGAAAAATGGCTAGAAACGACATGCATCCAACTAGATAGGTGACTTGAGGCAAACTTCTGCGACTGGGGGGGACTGTATTCCCACTGACCCAAATGACCAATCACGCCTATCTCCCTTGGGAACGGATTGTGTTTCCCCCACATAGTGAGAATCCCTTGAATGATCAACAGGGGTTTAGCAAAATCAAGGGTTGTCTTCAATGGGAAAACCCTCTGGTAGTTTGTTACATGGCCATGGAAGCCATGGCCCATAGAAATAGATGGTTTACCATCTATAAATGGGCCATTTTCCATGGCTATGTTAAATAACCAGATGGTAGCAAGGATTTTATTGGATAATACCCCTGGTTGGTAGCTGGTTTGATGTTGATTCATAACCAACAGTTTGCTATTGAAGCCATGGCCCAGTCGAAATAGTGGATTTACCCATTAATAGCATGGTGATTTTCCAAAGTTGGATCAACCATACCATGTGATTATGACTGACATAGCCATGGAAAATCACCATTTGTAATAGGTAAACCATCTATTTCTATGGGCCATGGCTTCCATGGCTATGTAACAAACTACCAGAGGGTATATCTTGCTGCTTGATCACCCAAACCAGGTCGCTGAATTACATCTGGAACATCGGAAACGTCGCAAGTGATTTCCAGTGAGATTGGTATCTTGCAGAATCTGTGACATATCCCAAATTTTTGTGGAAGGTGAGGGGGAAGCTAAAAACCATGAGTTTACCGTGTTTACCCTTTGAGTTGGTGGAATATGGGATCCTAAATTCAAACTGGCTGTAGGCTCAAGTGGCATTGTCACAGACCATCTTTAGGAGAATCCAAACCATGGCAATGGAGCAATTCCATCTGGTTGGTGGTTTGGAACATTTTTTATTTTCCCCAATAGTTGGGATGATGATCCAATCTGATTAATATGTTTCAAGGGGGTTGAAACCACCAATTAGCCATGTATAGATGATTTTCAAAGTGAAACCTCCTTTTAGTTCGGGCAAGGCGGGGTGGAACGCAACGCAGGTCCTTTCTGCAGTATGTTTTTTTTGGCTCCGTCGAAGCATGCCACTATTAAAATGGATGGCCTTCTTTCCCTACATTAGGCGGATGATGATATATTGTTTGTGAGTTTTGACTTCAACTAGTTCAACAGGTTCCAACAGCAATGGGAGTGTATATACCCGGCGAGCAACTTGGCAAGTTGACTGATGTTGAATGTCGCAACTTGTGCAGAAGACAGAAAAACCCAATGAAGAATAATGAAGAGGACATTCGCCAAACATTCATCAATGATTCAGAATTACTTGTGGATTAATTCAACAACCAACAAGAAAAATCTCAGTGATGTTTGTTGAATTAATCCACAAGTAATTCTGGAGAAAGGCCTCGGACATTTGGTCGGCCGCATCCCGCTACCGAATAGACGGGAAAGACTTTTTAAAGCCCATAGGGGAGATGAGACATGTGACGCAGAAGCTTCACCAGTGAAGGAATACACAGATCCGTGGCTGTGAAAAATCTTCCGAAACACAGATCCTTTGTTGGCGATTTGCTGCCATGGAATGCTGTGGTGATGGATTTCTGGATTTCTGTGGTGGTCGCAGACCCAAGGTGCCATTATTTTGGTGATTTTTCATGATTTTTCTGCGGAATTTGAAGGTGAAAAGTCCTGAGCATTCCATGAGTTTTTGGGATCTTCGCCAGGTAGATCTGTTGTTTGATTGACTTAAAAGTGAGTTGCACAACTTGCAGATGGATCGGAAAGCCTGTTGAAACTGGAATGGTAGGGAAAAGGTCTTCAGATAGCTTGGGTTCAAATCCAATCCCTCACCTTAGCGATATCCATTGGATTGAATAGCTGGAAGCCTCAGGCTTGAAACAGTCAACACGTGTTTCTTGGAACCCTGTCCTTCAAACTTTTGGGCAAGACAGTGCGGCAAGACACGTGTTGTAAGGCGTAAATGAAGTTCCATTAACTACTTTCAAGAGCCTCTCCATGTATTCTAGGCAAACGAGTACGAGTAATTTACCACATATTTTCGGAAAGCAACACAAACAAACCTATGTTGTTACTACCCCCTGGTAGATTGACATAGCTATGGAAAATCACCATCGTTTTTGTGGTAAATCTGGTAAATCCCCTAGAAATAGATCATTTTCCATTCATCTTCCATTGATCTTCAATAATTATCCCAGTATATTGATGTATAATGATGTATATTCCCAGGTATATGCCTATTATATCAGCATTAAATGTGGATTTTTGTTGCTGATCTTCCTGTAGCCATTGGGTGTTCTGGCCGTTCTGGGTAGGTGGTTTGCCGCCAACACAGCGAAGATGCCGTGGAATTCCCTTCGCAGGTGCGAGAAGAGAACAATGGCTCATACTATGAGGGGCGCTCGACAGATTGATTGACTACTATTACTATAACATTAGTAATATTAAGGTATATATAATATTTATATATATATA
>Ga0126342_10020310_pt1 | contig 11180 bp, 14 predicted proteins | sample Cyp1metagenome_FD_92528 | JGI IMG/M metagenome (GOLD analysis project Ga0126342, IMG submission 92528) | Coral microbial communities from Lord Howe Island, Old Settlement Bay, Australia - Cyphastrea 1 metagenome | ecosystem: Host-associated > Invertebrates > Cnidaria > Coral ...
ATGCATTCCACATCAGAATTCGCAAAGATGTTTCTGAGCAAGTGTGTGATTCATGCTGGATTCGTCAAGGTGGCATGAACCCTTCGGGGAATGCTTGTCTAAGCAAAGAATTGACACTTTGAAACGACCTCTGAATTTACACTTTTGAACTATATAGTAATTCGTCTAAGTAGAGTGAAACAGCTGGCCTTACTTCAGGGTTTCACACGTCGGTCGAGTGAATGTTGAAACTGCTGGCCGCTGTGCTTGGCCTCACCTCTTTCTGGAAAGACATTGCATAGCTTGGAGCCGCGCCAGCACTTTCTTTTCTCATCACTCCTCGAGAGTTTGACTGACATTGGCAACATGGAGATTCCAGGTCTCAGGACATGCTTTAGGTGTGGTTTTCTTTTTCTTGATGGTTTCTGGTGAGGTTCAATTGTGCACGTAATGCAGGGGTTGACCACGTAAGCCGTATACAGGGTTGTGAAATGAAAGGCGAGGGCCTTTGAGCCTTATCACGAATTATGCATGCCATGTGGATGCATCAGTGGAACAATTTTGTTAATTTGATTATACTTAACCTGACAGTGTCGCCATGTTTCCTGGACGATTTCCAAACGTCCCAGACGCGATGTGGAACTTTGGATGGAATCCGCAGACTATGGGACTTCACAGTCAATTTTGCGGAGGTGATATGATGAACCAACAGTCTCAAGCCCAGTCTCAAGCTCAGACTCAGGCACAGCTTGCAGCTCTAAGGGAGCAAAACGCCATACTGAACCAACAGCTCAACTCTCAAGCCCAATCCCATATCCAACACCTCCAGCAGCTCATTCCTTTCCACCAACCTCCACATCCTGTTCAAACTCCATCAGTTCCACCAACTCCACAACCGTCAGGTCCTCAGGCACCAGAACCACCAACACCGGTGGCTACGCCAACCACACAATCTGGACCTGCTCCATCCTTCAATCCTGATGAGATGTTTCAACAGATGACACACACGGTTGAGTCCAGCCTTCAAGCATTGGTGGAAAAGACTCAAGAGCGTCAAGCCAACCAACCTCCAGTACATCCACCAAGTTCCACACTTCCACCAAATCTCAGTCACAATCCACCACCTTTCGACCAACCACCACCAAGACAACGCTCTTCCCACAGATCTCGCTCTCATCACCACCACTCTTCATCACGCAGACATGATAAACGGCCAGCATCCATTCCACGAAGTCCTCATCGTCGACACTCACATCGACGCTCCCGTCGCTCATCAAGACCGCGATCCTCCTCCATGGATATTTCCACCATTTTCCACCCATGGACATGAATCCAGGCAATCAGGCAGGGGAACATCCATCACTCTCCGTTCGGCCTCTCCAAGTCATCGACAAGATCGACATCGAGATCACGACCACCAACCACCACGTGAAACCCCGCCAGACAGCTACTCTTCAAGCCGCACAATGGGCACACAACCCACAACAGTCATCACCCACTGATCCCCAAACACGTTCCTACCACCACGACCACGACCACTCATCCACCAGCAAGTGGCAGTCATGGGGACAGTGGAAGGATTACTCCAAGCACTCTGGATCATACAACACATCCAAGCGGGTGGACTACACACAACCTTCAGACAGCCACCATATACTCCCCAAGACTCTTCCACAAAACCACTTACGGCATTCTCCTCAGACCACACGACACCATCACTACGCAACAAGAAGAAGAAACCTCCTACATCGGGGCATACCCATCCTACCACTCCTTTCAATGTCCCTCCTGGACACATGGTCCTCAGTCTTCAAGAAGGCTCAAAAGAAGAGTGGAGCCGAGGAGTCCGGTTTGCCTTACGCCATCCAGACCGCATGCCAGCAGCATCAGAGGTAGCACCAGAGGACAAACCACAGCCTCTGCAGACGATCGACATCAAGGAATTTGACCATGCAGTGGAGATCTTAAAACAAGTTGACACACGCATACCTTCGGACGTCATCCAAAAATCGGTCCAATTGCTATTCAGCACATACCTCCTTCCGTCCTACGACCTGCGGAAGTCATACATCATTGAACTTCCCTCCGCCAACATGCTTGCACTCATATTCCCACTTCCAGATTCCAGTCACTTTCAAATGCCACCTCCATTTCAAAAACATCAAAATCACACTTGGGCACTTCTCCACGGAACAACCCTCCGTACCTCACAACTCATCATCCTTGAGGGCAAGATCAGACCGGCCAACTGGTCATACCACAAAAACCTCCAAAGATGCGACATGCCGACCTTTGGGGCTTTTTACCTTGGCAGAGAAGTGTCCAACAGTGACAAGAACTTTCCAGATTGGGCGGCGAAGGAGCTTATGGACACCATCCAAAAGAAAGGAAAAGGACAACAGGATGTTGTCATTGGGGCGATGTATCGAGGAGCAAGCGCACACACTGCCTTCAAAGCTGGTGGCAATGAAATGGCACAGCTCTCTGTAGCTGAGAAAGGAGTGGCAACAACGTCGGAGAAATACACGATTGCCCACAGCAATCATGTTGGGTTGAAGTTCATCGCCCTGAAGTGGCAGAACTTGAAAGACCACATCGACGTCAATGACTCGTCCTCAGATAACTGCAACTATCGCAGCATCAGACCTCGGACTAAGGATCGACACTCAGGTCGTTGATTGACAACCAGCAGTCAGCAATTTTGCCGCTGTGTATTATTAGATCTTTTCGGCATTACCCGGAAACCGGAGTTGACATTTCTAGGGAAACCTGGACCAGCTTTTGATCAAAAAAGTACGGTTGCCTCAATCTGGAACTGACCTTTCTTCTTTCTCTCACTGGTGAACTTTGCTTAGTGAATACTGCTCGTTTCTTTTTGACATGATTTGACAAACATGATCGACAGTGCCCATTTGGTGTCTACATTCTGCCTGATGATGTCATGCATTGCATCTGGAAGCAGACTGACTTGACTTCGGCTTTTGCATGTTGCTTCTTTTCCTTTTCTTTTCTTTCCTCTTCTGTTCTTTTTTCATGCATCATTGTTTTTGTTGTCACTGTAGTTTTGGTGCATTCTCAACGGCCCAACGTACCTCGTGTGGTGTGTCATCATGGCAGATTCGGATCGCTCCAGATCACCTATGCCGGGACGCAACCGATCTGAACCTTGTGGTCAAGCTCAGCCAGTGTGCCAAGACCTGCCGTTTTTTCCTCGGTGGTGTGGGCCCATGCAAGCTGCGATCTTGCACTCCCAGAACATGTCACGCCCTCAGTTTCGACCTCAGTGGGCGCTGAACCAGTCTGGACCTTATATGATGAGTAGAATGACGAATCAAACTCCATCCATGGCGCAGGGCACTTGGTCCGGTCATCGGTTTCCACCAGCACCTCCGTCGTCACCTCCAACTCTGCCATACCCAATGTCATCTCGTCCTGCCAGTCCTCCATGCTCACCCACTCTGCCCTGTCCACCGACACAACCATGCTCCCCAAGCACTCCATCTGTCCCTTCGTCTCAGCCTCGTCCATTCGAGACTCCTCAATCCACCCCCACCCGGAGGTCCAGAATACCATGAAGCCACCCGTACCTACGGCTTTGATCCCAATCCTCACTGGCAAGAGGATAAAGACCACCACGACAACCAAAACGTCAACGGTCTGACTTTCCCACGCAGCATCCGTCAATCGGCATTTACTCAGAAGCTGGACATCGAAGGGTGTGATCCTTTGCACTTGCCTGTGGCAGCTTTGCTGTATCAACAGGCCAACAACTTCTGGCTTCGAAAGTTGGCTCATGGTCGTGAACTCTACCTGATCCCTACCGGGGACATCGCAGCCGTTGTGTTCATGACAGAACTCTTGACGCAGCTCAGAAACAAAGGAGTCGACCTGGACAAGGTCTCTCACTGCCGAGCTCGGCAAGATGGAAAACTAATGGACAAGACCAACAACACCAAGCATGCCGCTCAACAGATCGCTGATATCATTCACAGTTGGGTACCGGCCCGCACAACTGACCCGGATACGCAACATGAGCTAACCCAACTCCGGAGTCAATTGGCATTACTCCGTCAGAAAGTCGGAGGAGACACAGGGGACAATTCCAACCCTGCTACGGGCCCTTCAGCTTCCAGCCCCGTCGCCACACCCATTCAAAGAGCTCTCATGAACAACTCCGCCAACCCGGCACCTCCACCACCACCTGGCTTTGATCCATCCAGCCTACTGGTCTGTCCGACCACCGTCAATCCATGGCTGACCCAACATATGCCACCAACTCTCGCAGTCCGAGCCTTCAACAAGTGGCTTAAGGAACTTCCAATGTCAGAGCCAAAGAGGAAAGTCCTCACGGACAACATCGCCAAAACTGAAGAATGGTGGTCCCACCAGCCATCTGAGGCCATCGATACCGTGGAACGAGTGGCAGTGATGATGGGCATTCCAGTGAGCCTTCTGGGAAAGAACTATGATGCTCTTAATCTTCTGCGGGCCATGACGGCAGCCATCAGCCTCACCAATTGACTAGCCCCTCGCCTCCGCAGAAAGCTTAAGCACAAAGTGCTTCAATCCCATCTTCAAATTCTCCAGTCGATGATTCTGGTCATCTACCTTTTGACCCCCTTCACCATGACTCACAGCATCCACCTTTTTCAAGGCTTTCGCATCATCCAAACACGTATGATGGTGCTTGCCGTAATCCATGGTCTTCGACCCAATCAGAAGCTGAAGTCAATTTTGGAAGGATGTGCAGATCTTACACACTTGTGGGGTTCCACACTTCATACCCACAACCTTTTTTCACGACCATTTTTCCAATCCCAGAGTGCTTATATCCGTTTCACCCATATTGCGAACATGCAACCCAAGTTCTACATTGGCTCAGCCATGCATCACACTCTCGACAGGGAGTACAGTAGCTCACGAAAATACCTCCAACTCACTAATGAACGACTTGTCCAAGCTGAATTGGCACTTCGCTACTGGCGAGAACATGACAATTTGACACAATTTGTACATCTGGGCACCCATCCCAATATACACCGAACGTGCCGACTATCGCAGCTTGGAAATGGCCATCATTCAAGAACGGCAACCCCGGCTCAATTATCCCTTCATATGTCAATTCTTCCACCCTCGGAAAGGCATTCTCAAGAAGCCTGCCCTCAACACCAATGCCCAATTTGGTTTGGCAACGCTATGGCGTCGAGCAAAACACAAGTTCACTCCTCAACTGGCACGTCAAATCTTGACATCCACACGGTTTCAAAACCGTCTGGAACTATGGACCATCATCCACGCTCTGGGGTCCAACACAAAAGCCAGATTTGAACAAACGAAGATGCTACGTTCCAATGATGGAGGACTGACCCTTTGCTATGCTCTTCGCCGCCTAGCAAACAACATCCAGGAACCCTTTCGCACTCTGTCCCTGGATGCGATCGATGCCTCCATCAAATGGTGGAATGGAAAACCTGCTCCACGTGCCACGGCACTTCATGCCCCATGGTCCCTCACTCCAAATCTCCAACTCCACCTCAAAAGGTTTCTTCGAAAGTGGCACATCCAGGTTTTGGCCCACCAAGTCCCGTGCCATACACCATCCTTCAAGACGGTCTTCATCAAACGTGCAGCTGTTCTCGACCAACTTTGCAATCACAAGCAAGCCATTGCTGACTGGTCTACCTCAAACCCAGCCACCTGTTGTTGCAAAAACTGGGGCACGTTCAAAACAGCAGCTCTCAACCCATCGACCCACACTGGGTCTTGGCTGGTTCCCTCCTTCACTCTCTAGTGCCTGCTGAGCTCGCAGTCATCGCTGAAGGATCCCTGATGAACAAAGTCTTTCCCAAGAAAGAATATCAAAATCAGATGCGACTTGGCATGCAGAGCTGGACCAAGCGAAACGGTTTACCAACCATGCCAGCTTCCGACATCTCTGACCTTTGCCAACAACTCTGGTCGGAACACTCCAAACAGGTCATTTGCCACATCACCAAGTCCTCTATCAATCAGTTCCAACAAACCTTTGAGGGCACCATTTTCCATTGCAAAGATAAACAAGCTTCATCTCTACGTATCTACTGCCCATGCCTCTACTACGAATCTATCGAAGCAACCTTCCAAGATCCTTCCATCTTTGAACAATTACCAGACGACCCTTCTTCCATCGTCTCATCCCTCGTCGAGTCTCTACAACAACAACAACAACAACAACAACAACATGGAAGAACTTATCCCTGGGCAGTTGGAAATGGCCGACAACTTCCCTCGGGCTACATCTTATCCAAACGAAAGAAAGCTTTCCGCAGTGGCAGACCCATCATCTCTTTCGTGGACTCACCTTTTCGTCCCATGCTCAGCATTTTGGCTCGATTAATCTTTCAACTGGTCCCAGTGGCATGTCCAAACCACTTCGCATCAGGAGACGTATACACACTCCTGTCCATCATCAAGTCAGCGCCGGTCGACGCCGATCTCATCCTGGTCAACCAAGACCTTACCGGATTCTTCACCAGCATTGATCAAGACAGATTTGTTGGAGCCTGGTTTATGCTCCTGGACTTCCTTCAACCTAGCATGGATGTATCCGACAATGAGGCATTCTCAGTCTATCCAGGAAAATCCAACAACCCGGGAGACATCATCAAGGGTCGCACCTTCCGTCGACTCAATGTCACCCGAAAGATCACCATCAAATATCAAAGATGTCCCAGATCTAATACGATCAGCATTAAACATGCAAACGTTCGCTCTTGGAGACAAATGCATACGCCAATGTCGAGGCAGCCCAATGGGCAGTCCATTGTCCCCAGCTTTATGCCTCATGGTCGTCTCCATCAGTGAACAAATTTGGGCTATCAATTTCAACCAAATCCTCTCCAACCATAACTTATTCATCCGTCACATTCGATACGTTGACAACCGTCTCATCTTTGGGGACAAAAAAACGTCTCAAAGAACTCCCACCGTATGAAGTCCTCCTCGACGACGGTTTCTACGGAAAACCCATCATCCTCGAAACCGAACCCGATCAAGAGTTCCTTGGCTTCATGCTCGAAACAAAACCCTTGGAACTGATCTATCAAGGTCCTACCAATGTCTCTCAAGTTCTATCGCCTTTCTCAGCCTCTCCACCCAAAGTTCTACTGAGTGGTTTTCGATCTCGATGCCACATTGTCGTCAGAGGAGCATTCCCGGAGCTTCGTATTCAACAAGGACTCGACCAGTTAATTCATTTGTACACTCTTGCTGGTTTTCCCAAGGAGGAACTCCACAACATCTCTACTCAGATCATGATTCAGCATCAGAACATTCAGCCGCATGAGCAAAAATGTTCCCACTTCGCCACAGAATCTGTTTGTACAATTGTCGTTCTTTTTCTCCGTGTTCTGTTTTGTGGTTTCGGTTTTGTCCTTCTTTTCTTTCTTTACCTTCATTTGCTCTCCTCTTTCTGTCAGCTTGGCTCAAACTTGTTCGCCCTTTCTCCGCGTCCCCTCCATTCCCAAGTGAATATGGATCACGCTCAAGGCAGAGCGTTTCATCATCATTTGGCTCGGGCAATCATGCATTTGAACTACCTCGCCGGCCTACTACCATTTTTTGAACCATCTATTGAATGGGATGACCCAACTACTGACCATCAATTTTGAACAGGTCGTCCAAACCCTGCTTCCCGAAGACTCCATACTTTTGCCCCCTTGCCGGCATCGTCAAATCCACCAACGATGGTGTCACATGGAGGCATTCCATCACATATGATCTTGAATCCAGAACCAAACCTTCGTCCCCTCACCAGATTCTCACGGGAAGAGGAAGGACACAATCCGATCATTGAAGCCGGAGCCCGAGCTCCTGTTCCCAGTGGAGGACATGCTTCGACTCCACCTCTTGACAACTCAACCTTGCCAACACCAACACCTGGTCACCCACGGGTCACCACCAGAATCACTACACCGTTCCAGTTCGATCTAAGCAACGCTCTACTCCACCTGATGAACCACAACCCAAGAAGAAACAAAGATCCACTTCGGGCCCAGACTCCACGTCACGCCATCCTTCTCTCCCTATCATCTCAGAAATCCCACACACTGGCTTCAATTCGGACGACTCTGATGAAGATGCCGCCTCCAAGGCTCCATCAGCGCACGAATCTTCGGTGATGGACACCGGTCCAACTGCAACCACCACCATGTCCTCCACATCTCATACAACTCCACCAGGCACATCAACTCCACTGGTCCTTATACACCCAACCCCACCATACGCATCCTTCAACCTGCGGATCCTACTCGAAATCCCGGTGATCCACCGCACCGACCGTGGACAGATATGGATGATCAAGAGCTCATCAATCTCAAAAATGACACGAAATCCCGTCCTTCATGGAAAACAATTGGGGCGAGACTACGTCGTGACCCTACGGTCTGCAAGATGCGATGGACGATCCTCAAGCAAATGCCTGACCAGCAAAATCGCATCCAGCCTCCTCACGAACCAGAGGCAGAAGATTGAGAGCCGATGACATCAAAAAAGAAAAAAGCGTTTCTGCCTCTTCAGTGTCAAATACGTCAGGGTTATTTTCCTTTTCTGTGTCTGTTTTGCGAGAGATTTGCAGTTTGATTGCCATACTGTTGTACCTGTCTTAGTCATTATGGCTCACTCCTCTGATTATGTACGCATTGTCCCAGATCGTTCCCGTTCCCGGGACGAATCCATGTGGCAACATAGGGGTTATTCCCGACAGCGCTCTTCTCACTATCGAGACTCATGGCGCGAAGTAACACCAGTTCGGCAACCTCGCCGGGTATTGATCATTGTCAATTTAGAAGCTGTGCAGCCGGTCTTGACCGCTCTCCATCTGGACAACATGGCAGTAACAACCAGTCGTGAACTACCCTCACTTGGAAGGATGGAGGAATACGCCTTGTTTAACTTCAACACCTTGATCAACCCTACCCAGACTTGTACTTTGACGGTTGACATCTTGTTGTACTACATCAGCCAGCACATCGTTTACACCTGGGACTGTTATGTAGAACCGTCCTCCATGGATCTTCGTTGGCAAGACAGTACGAGAGATACCTTTGTCCTCCGCAATGGACAGATCCTCGACGACCTGCTGAATGAACATCGTCCACACTGGACTGAAGGCCAAGAATTGGGCATTATCTTTCCCAATGAAATACGTCCATTTACTAGCCCGAACCAGCCTTACATCATGCGACTGAGTTGCCACCAGGCACTTGAAAATCCTAACATGCTCCCATAACGCCCCAGGCGGAAGAAAAAAGGCTGTCGCACGAAGCTGATATCGTATCCACCACACCAGAAAACCAGTGCCATTCATTTCAATCATTTGTCTCATTAAGGGTTTTGTCCTGCTCTTGTCCTGCATTTTCTTTCCTCCTTTTGCTCATCCTTTTTGGCTTAAGGGTTTACCATGACTAAAAGGGACTCCGTGGCTGGCTTCGATTCTCCTCGACATCATACGAGCATGCAACGTCGTCAGTTCAATCATCCTTTCCAACCCATGAAGTGGCGATGCTTCGTCGACAACTGCAACATCCTCAGCCCCCGCTATGAGTTCCTGGGACCATCATCCGCATCAGACCCACGACTCGCCTCATGGCCGGACGTCCTCCAATGCTCACGCATATGGATACACATCAGAGGCTCCTCCAGTTCCTCTACCAGACCAGCGGATGCCCACTCATACCCCCAAGAGGAAGCATATCCGCTACAGGCTGAGATCCAACAAGAGCATCGAGTCCTTCATACTCACATTTTCAAGGAGGTCATGGCTCCCCCCCATTCCGGCCGGGCAAATTGCCTCATAGTTACGGAAGTCGATACCCGCGGATACCAACGAAACCGCCAACAGGATTTTTTCTTCAATGGTATTGTTGGTCATGTGAGAGCTGACAATCATGGACACATCGACAGCTGGGCGCAAGCAACCCAGCTTGCCAACTACTGGCGTCGTTACTTCAAAATCCCGGAAGTACATGAGGAGAACACCTCGTGGCAGAATTTTCAAGCATCGCCTGACAATGCTGATCAACGAGATGATGACCAAGAAGAAATACCTGCATCCGAAATGGAAGACAGCGAATCTATCAATGTCAACATTGGCAACCGATCGGTTCCAAGTCAGATCCACCAACTGGCAACTGTTCTCTACAACATTCTCAACAGTGACAGGGAATCCAATGCTGCGATCCTTGAGAAGCTTGAGAATCCAGATGATGACTTGAGTGTCAGTCCGATCCAGGTTTTCACGGCGGCAGATTTGGCCCACATGTGGCACAAACGTCACAAGTCCTAGCCATGCAGGCCCAGAACATTGAGGACTTATCAGATATCGACGATTAGCTCCACTACGTGATGAGAATCTATGACCTCTCATGAGCTGTCCGGCCAATTCAAATGCATTTCTTTCTTTCCCGGCATTTTGATTTCATTGATGTATCCAGTCTCAGGGAACATATAAGACCAGATTGACACCTCCAACCTTTGTCGCAAAAAACAGCCTCGCGGCAGCGGGGCGTGTGTGTGAAACATCTGAAGAGATGTAAAACTTCTAGCTTGTACTTTTGTGAACCTGCATTTATTCATTTCAGCTGAAACAAGGTTTTTTCATTTTAGCAGGGGGTAGCGGCAGATCATTTGGGACCGCTACCAACGAAGACGCCCATTTGATTTGGTGATACAGATTGGGACGCCAATCTGCGTACCTGCTTTTTCCATTCCGTTTTGCAATGTTCATTTCCTTGTGCATGGCATCCGGCTAAGCCCAGAACCGGCCAGTCGATTCAATTTTCAATTTGCTGCGCTGCATCAGAACAATTTGATTCTTTTAGCAACGACATTGAAAGATTTTCTTCGCACAGTATCTCACTCCTGATCATCCAATGTCTCCTGTCAGTGTGTTTTTGCACGTACGATGCATTCCACATCAGAATTCACAAAGATGTTTCTGAGCAAGTGTGTGTCTCTGTGTGTGTGTGAAGAAATAGATACCAAATATATATATATATATACATATGTATACAATTGTATACACACATTTTTAGTTCTTTTTATCGCCTGAGACAGCCGCAGCATCTTTCATTGAAAAGTGGCTCCAGTTTCTGGAGTCATCAGCATCAGGCGCAGACGAAGCAGGTGCCCACTCCAACTGTCAAAGCGGAACTTGTAAGTGC
>Ga0126342_10020311_pt1 | contig 11179 bp, 8 predicted proteins | sample Cyp1metagenome_FD_92528 | JGI IMG/M metagenome (GOLD analysis project Ga0126342, IMG submission 92528) | Coral microbial communities from Lord Howe Island, Old Settlement Bay, Australia - Cyphastrea 1 metagenome | ecosystem: Host-associated > Invertebrates > Cnidaria > Coral ...
AGCCATAGTTTCGTGTGGGTGTTTTATATTGGGTAGGGGTATGTTGAGCTTCCATGAGTCCCTCATCAGGGGCTGGTGCACCGCAACGCGGTCCTGGCAGAAGTGCTTCGTGAGGTCAGGAAAAAGAAGGCCCACAGGGTGCCGGTGTCAGATGATGACCTGACTTAGCCATCAAACATGGTGAAACATGGTGTCTTCATGTCTTCCTCATTCTTCGACATGAGTTGTGGTGAAATCTTTCATTTTCATATCTTTTTTGAAGCCCCTAGCCACTGTAACAAAAGGCGCCGGAGGACCAGGATGCTGCATACCAAAAAGCTGCAAAAGTGCCGACCAAAAGGCTGCAAAGGGCGCCCGGACAGGTTTTAAAGCCAGGCTAACGCCAGTCTCTGAACTTAGGAAAAAACCTTTCTGAAGGCGCCCGGCAGATGGCGCTTAAAGCCAGGCTAGTGCCTAACAGCGCTTCCTGAACGGCAGATGGCCAAAGTACTGCGCTGGGCAGCCAGCAAACTGAACCCAGGAAAAAAGCGCTCTGAAGGCGCCCGGCAGATGGCCAAAGTACGGCGCCGCGCAGCCGGAAGCATACCAAAAAGTTGCAAAGGTGCCGACCAAAAGGCGGTGGCAAAGGTGCCGACCAAAAGGCTGCAAAGGGCGCCGGGACACGTTTAGAGGCAGGCTAGTGCCTAACGTCGCTTTCTGAACCAAGAAAAACCTCTCTGAAGGCGCCCGGCAGATGGCCAAAGTACGGCGCTGGGCGGCCGGAAAATTGCAAAAGGCGCAGAAGGACCAGGATGCTGCGTACGAGAAAGCTGCACAGGTTCCGACCAAAAGGTTGCAAACGGCGCCGGGACTCGTTTAAAGGCAAGCTACTGCCTAACGTTGCTTTCTGATCCCAGCAGAAAACATCTCGGAAGGTGCCCGGCAGATGGTCAAAGTACGGCGCTGGGCGGCCGGCAAGCTGCAAAAGGCGGAGGACCGGGAGGCAGCTTACCAAAAAAGGCGTCTTTCGTGCTGCTCCTGGCACGCGCTCCCCTTGCCGTCGGCTGGGGTCAGCGGATATTTATATATAGTATCAATGTATCTATCTATATATATATATAAATAAATAACTGGTTTTATAGATAGATATGATATTATTCATGGGCATCCGGATTTTCCTTGGCGGCGCACAATCACCGCACAATCACCCTACCGAGTTGGCCGCGGCTGCCGGACGGATATGTACCTCCGACCGCGGAGGACGTCTTCAAGGGCGACAGGATTCGGTGTCAATGATTGTATTTCTTGAAACACACATTCTTGTATTTTCTCTCATGAATGTTATCTTGGTATGTTTTTCGCCTTTTCGCCTCATTAAAATAGTTGGCATTCCTGTCTGCATTTCTTGTGGGGGATATTTAGATAGTAAAGCGTATATGAAAACAAATCTACCTTTTGGTAGCCTACCAGAAATGTACAATGGCCATGTTTAAAAAGGCAAATTCTTATTTTATGGACAAATGGGCCACTTTCCATGACTGACTATGTTGGTTTGCCACAGGGTAAATTATAAAATGGGGCAGAAAGGGATCAGTAACCTACTTGGTTACAGGGGGATTAATGACAACCCGTTGTAGGAGGGACCTTATAAAGTCAGCCAGTGTGATGGGGTTATACCAATAAGATCCAAAAAGTAAAAGGCAACATCTCGTAGAATTTTCTTGCTGCTTCAAGCACACCTTAATTTCACCAGATGACATCTTCTCATCCTTCTTCAATCTGATCTTGTAGGAGCCTGGTCTTGCCACCGGTTGCCAAATTGGCAAACTACGAGAAACACATGTCGATGATTTGTGAGGTCTACGTACATGGGTTTGTTAAAAAAATGGAGCACCCCCCAAATCTGCTGATTAATCATCATGATTCTAAATTTGCCAACTTGGTGACACGCAAACCATTTTCAGACAAACCTAAATACGATTCTGACTTGGTTGAATCCAAATTTTTCATACTTACATCATGTTAAATCACAACTTTTCACTGTTCTTCACTACTTTTGATTGTTGAATGAGCCCATTTTTTCACCATATTCTCCAGATTTGCTCCAGAAGTCGCTAGGAGATTCAACGCAAAAAGGATGAGCGCCTCAACAAGGCGCGCTCCGCGTGTTCCGTCGTAGCGCGCAGTGACTCCTTGACGGTTCCGTTGTGGATCCGCTGCAATCCCCAGTGAATGGGATAAATGACGAAACACTGCCATTTAGGGGCCCTTTGCCAAAGTTGTGTTTGGCTGATGAAAACAAATAAAAGGACCGGATAACCCCACAAGGCAACTTCTTCCAATAATGAGCACCAAATTTTGTAGCGGGGACGGGGAAGGAAAGACAAAGGAGGTGGTGGAGGACCGAGAAGTAAAACAAAGTTGCGTGTGACAAAGTTGTATGTGAAAGATGGTGTGTGACACAGACAGATGGTGTGTGTGACAAAGTTGTTTGTGAAAGATGGTGTGTGTGTGTAAGTTGTGGGTGAGAGAGAGAGAGAAAGCGTGTGACAAAGTGGTGTGAGAAAGATGGTGTGGCGAAAGATGGTGCGTGACAAAGTTGGGTGTGAAAGATGGTGTGTTGAAAGATGGTGTGTGACATTGTGACAAGGTTGTGTGTGAAAGATGGTGTGTCAAAGATGGTGGGTGACAAAGTGGTGTGTGAAAGATGGTGTGTCAAAGAGGGGGTGTGAAAGATGGTGTGTGACAAAGTGGTGTGTGAAAGATGGTGTGTCAAAAGATGGTGGGTGACAAAGTTGTGTGTGAAAGATGGCGTGTCAAAGATGGTGGGTGACAAAGTGGTGTGTGAAAGATGGTGTGTGACAAAGTTGTGTGTGAAAGATGGTGTGTGACAAAGTGGTGTGTCAATGATGGTGGGTGACAAACTGGCGTGTGAAAGATGGTGTGTGAAAGATGGTGTGTCAAAGATGGTGGGTGACAAAGTGGTGTGTGAAAGATGGTGTGTCAAAGATGGTGTGTGACAAAGTTGTGTGTGTGTGTGTCAAAGATGGTGTGTCAAAGATGGTGGGTGACAAAGTGGTGTGTGAAAGATGGTGTGTCAAAGATGGTGTCTGACAAAGTTGGGTGTGAAAATGGTGTGTGAAAGATGGTGCGCCAAAGATGGTGTGTGACAAAGATGGTGTGTGAAAGATGGTCTGTGAAAGATGGTGTGTGACAAAGTTGTGTGTGAAAGATGGTGTGTCAAAGATGGTGTGTGTCAAAGAAGGTTTGTCAAAGATGGTGTGTGAAAGATGGTGTGTGACAAAGTGGTGTGTGAAAGATGGTGTGTCAAAGATGGTGTGTCAAAAGTGGTGTGTGAAGGATGGTGTGTCAAAGAAGGTGTGTCAAAGATGGTGTGTGACAAAGATGGTGTGTGAGAGATGGTGTGTCAAAGATGGTGGGTGACAATGTGGTGTGTAAAAGATGGTGTGTCAAAGATGGTGGGTGACAATGTGGTGTGTAAAAGATGGTGTGTCAAAGATGGTGGGTGACAATGTGGTGTGTAAAAGATGATGTGTCAAAGATGGTGGGTGACAAAGTGGTGTTTGAAAGATGGTGTGTGACAAATTTTTGTGTGAAAGATGTGTGTCAAAGCGCGCCGAAGCGCGCCACCAGAGCCAGCCCAGTGCCATATGTCCCACGCCTGCCACGCAAAACGAAGGCAGATGTCGCCGCCACGCCTGCCACGCGAAACCAAGGTGGATGGCACCAAGTGCCACACCTGCCACGCAAAGTACCGCGGCTATGTGAAAGATGATGTGTAACAAAGTTGTGTGTGTCAGAGATGTTGTGTGAAAGACAAAGATGTGTATGACAAAGATGGGAGTGAAAGATGATGTGTAATAAAGTTGTGTGTGTGTGGAACGTCTGCACAGACGTAAAACTTCGCTTGTGGTTCATCATATAATATATTACATTACATTATATGAAAGCAGGGGGCCACCGGGGTCCCGGGGGGGTCTGTGGCCAACGAAGACACCCCCCGGGACCCGTGAAAACGTACCTGCTTGCAGTGGCCCTGGACGGCAACCCTTTAAGTGGGGGCCGTGGCTGGGCACTGCAGTGACAGTCCCTGGGTGCCGTCGTGCGCAGCTGGGATGTCACCTTGAACGCATTGCGGACAGTCCATGGGTGCCAGCGTGCACAGCTTGGATGTCCAACCTCACGGTTACCATATATATATATATGTCTATGTAACTAATCTAGTTGCAGGTTGGGGGACTCAGTTCCCGACGGATCTCTTACAAGATCCACTCTTGTCTAGTGTGTGACAAAGATGGTGTGTGAAAGATGTGTGTGAAAGATGGTGTGTGACAAAGATGTGTGTGAAAGATGGTGTGTGACAAAGTTGTGTGTGTCAAAGATGGTGTGTGACAAAGATGTGTGTGAAAGATGGTGTGTGACAGAGATGTGTGTGAAAGATGGTGTGCGACAAAGTTGTGTGTGACAAAGATGGTGTGTGACAAAGATGTGTGTGAAAGATGGTGTGTGTCAAAGGGTTGTTGTGAATCACGGATGGCAGAGCGAACTCACTGATGGACCGAAAGGTGGTTGGAGCTGTGTTTTTTGGAATGGTTGCAATCGTTGCAGTGGTCACCTCACCACAACTGTTGGATGTAGTGTGGTGTAGCGCAGTTGTACTTGTACTGTAGTGTATTTGTAGTTGTAGTGTAGTGGAGTTGTAGTTGTAAGTTGTTGTTCTAATATGATGTAATTTGTGTAGTGTAGTTGCAGTTGAAGTTGCAGTTGTAGTTGTGGTGTGGTGTAATTAGCGTAGTATATTGTAGTGTATTGTAGTGTACTGTGGTGTTGTGTACTGTAGTGTGGTATAGTGTTGTGTAGCCTAGTGTAGTGTCGTGTAAAGTAGTGTAGTTGTAGTTGTAGTGTATTTTAAGTAGCGTAGTGTAGCCTAGTGCATTGTAGTGGTAGTTGTAATTGTACTTGCAGTTGCAGCTGTAGATGTAGTGTAATGTAATGCAGTTAGTGTAGTGTAGTGTTCTGTAGTAGTGTTGTGTAATGTAGTGTAGTAGTTGTAGTTGGATGTATATTTGTAGTTGTAGTGTGCTGCAGTGTAATTAGCGTAGTGCAGTGTAATAATGTAGTAGTAGTAGTAGTAGTAGCAGTAGTAGTAGTTGGTGTTGTTGTTGTTGTAGTTGTAGTTGTCTGTCTATCTACCTAATCTATCTATCTATCTCTCTATCTACCTATCTGTCTATCTATCTATCTGTCTATCTATCGATCTATCTGTCTATCTACCTATCTATCTGTCTATCTATCTATCTATCTATCCATCCATTTATCTATCTATCTAATCTAATCTAACCTAACCTAACCTAATCCAATCTAATCTAATCTAATCTAATCTATCTATCTATCTGTCTATCTGCAAGCTTGAAAACGCAGCTATTTTGCGAGACTTCCTCAATTTTGAATTTGACAACGTCAAAAAGGAAACAATTCTCCGAGACTTCCGTCAAAAATGGAAAGTTGAGTGCAGAGCTGACGGCCTCGTACCAATGCGTTTTGCGATTTTTCCAGTCCACCTGTTGAAAGTACTGCGCCTGCCACGAAAAAGTGATGCCAGGTCATACGAAGTGCTGCACCTGTCACGCAAAATCATCTTAGCAAACCGCAAGATCTGATGCTCCAAAATGCAACCCCTCGCAGGAAATCACCCCCCTCACCTCCTAACAGCTCCGATGAAGATGTCTCTTGTATTGCGCCTGCCACGGAAAAATGCATCTTTGTAGATCCTCTTGAAATGTCCCACGCCTCCCATCGTTTTTGGAAATGCTACAAAGCCCTCACGTTTTGCTCATTTTTCACAAGGTGCACACTCCCGAGCGCTTGCCACGCAAAACGACACTTCAACGTCCAAAAATGGCGCGAACATGTGTTGTTTTTATAACATTTTGACTTCGAAATGTGCTTCGCGCCACAACGGCGTGCACTTTTTTCGACATCTCAACTTCCAAAAGTGGTCCGAAAGTGGTGTGTTTTGTAGATTTTGACTTCGAAATGTGCTTTGCGCCACAACGGCGTGCACTTTTTCGACATCGCAACTTCCAAAAGTGGTCCGAACCTGGTGTGCTTTGTCCATTTTGGCTTCGGGGTGTGCTTCGCGCCACAACGGCGTGCACTTTTTGGACATCTCGGCTTCCGGAGGTGGTCCGAACCTGGTGTGTTTTGTACATTTGGACTTGGAAATGTGCTTCGCGCCACAACGGCGTGCAACTTTTAATCTCTCATCTGGCCAGATGGCTCTGCACCCGCCGCTTTAGCGAGCACACAGTGTTTTGCGACGTTCCTACCTTTTCGTGCACTTGGATTTTCTTTGTTCTGAGACTTCATCTTTTTGATCTCCTTTCTTCTTCTCTTCTCTTCTCTGGCTCTTCCCACCTGTGCTTTTCCATCTGTCCATATTGTCGGAAGTTTGACTTCTAAACTTCCTTCGACAGTTCTCTCTTCAGTAAAGCATTATTCTTCCAAAGACCTGATTCAATCAGTTCAACTCAATCCGCCTCTTACAAGTGTGAAACACTCCACAGCATGGCGTTGTACCTGGTGTCGTTCGTGATTTCCAGCGTAGCGGATTTTGGATAACTGACCGGAGGTCCTGAGTGGTTTCCTATTTTCTTCATGATTTGGATTGCACATTTTTTTTACATCACTAAGAACACCATTAGTGGGACCCGAGGAATACAATTAAATGTGTATATATATATATACATACACACGCACATATTCCGTTGAATGATCCGGAGTCAATGTGGCGACCTGAAAGAAAAAGTCAGGCCAATTTTTTTGGTGGTTTCAATTTTTTTGGTGGTTTAATCATTAAAGAACCCTGGGCTATTCCTGACACGGTTACTCCTAAAAACTGCTATCCTTTCCAAAAAAATCGAAAAATATCAACCGTTTAAAAAAGTACAAAAAATCAATCCAACAATTCAAAGGTAATCTGAAAACTTCAAGAAAAATAACCAAAATCAAATCCGAAAAATCAAAAACGCAATCTAAAAGAACATCGACAGGAGAAAAATCAAACAAATCCAAAGAATTCAAAAATATATCCAAAGACAACAACAAACAACGGGTCTAGAAACGCATTTAAAACTTATCAACATTTCATTAAGTAATTCTTTGGCACAACCAAACAATTATTGAGTATTTATTTGGAATGGATGAAATGTAGTTATTTGGGATGAAACGGAATTATTTGGAACGACATTGAATAAAGTGAATGAAAAGGAATGTTTTAGGAGTGTCCCTACAAGGAATGTCCCTTTCCATAGGAAAAACTTCATTCTCTTCTGTCCACATTGTTTGTTGTGTTTCACCGTTCCTTGCCATCACAATCATTTCTTGCCGTGTTGCTTCAATTTTTTCTGCGGAAAGCATGTTTAATAGCGTTACCCATGTGCCAAAGCAGCCATTGTGAGAAAGCGTTCCAACGACAAAAAATTCTTTCACATGGTTCAGTACACTCAGTTGGACCATTGCTGGATCGTTTCCTGGGGCCTCAATAAGGTTTTTCAGACTGTTTTGTTAACTTCTGGAGTTATCTCATCTGATTTTTGGATGATGTGCGCATACAATATTCTTCCGATTTTAAGATATGCTTAGTCTTCTCAAAGGCTCATGGAATTGGTAGAACACATAGTTTGTCGTCAAATCGGATCACATTGCTATGGTCTAAACGTATCTGTGTTGAATTTCCGTGAAACTGCCCATCTGCAGGACCTCGCGGAAATAACCAGGATCCTGGCTGAGGCCATTGAGGAGGTTCAGCAGAAGAAGGCCGAAATTGGGTCGTTTCTTCAGGTTGTGCCCAGTGATGTGAACGTTGGTTTATAAACCATAGTAAGTATAGTTATAACTATACCATAAACCATAGTTATAAACCATAGTTATGTTTGTTGGTTTATAAACCATAGTAAGTATAGATACGTATATCTAGCAAAAACCATTGTGAAATTGAAGTTATGTTCACCAACTTAGTTGATTAAGGTGGGCACCACCTTGTTTGTCTTTGATGATTATAAGATTATCAATCAAAATAAATGGTGACCAAGCATATCACAGATTAGGGACATGTTTTCAAACACTAGCCATCAAACATGTTGAAGCATGGTGATTTAATTTTGAACAATACGGATTTATGAATAATTCTGGTATTTGAGTGTGTCTGAAAACAGTGGATTAAACCCTCAGCTGTAACCATGTCAATAGGGAAAATGACAATACAGCATCAAATTTAGGATTATCCTATTTTCAGGCATATTCATTTGCATCCTTTCGGACTTGATTTTGTGTCCGGCCATCCGCAGTGGGCTGAAAGCAGGCCGAAAAGCAGGAGGAAAAGCAACCGTTCAAGTTCCGACCGCCAAACCCTCAGTCTTTCCTGACATGACGAGCCGCGAAGATCAGATTTGACACATGACCTGTTAATGGTTGTTGGCAGATGGCACGCAGATGACAGTCCATGACGGTCCAGGCGAGTAGGATCTAGAGCTGCGACATTATTTTTAGCCTTCCAGGGACTTTTCACGAACCCATGACAGAACAGATTTTCAAAGTCCCGGCGCCGCACATTTATTGAGTCCAAACAATAAAAACTTACATAGAATATCTCTTGAATCTGCTAATCGGACACTGTGCCTTGTCAATGTGCTATGTCAATTGACTTCCAAAAAAGGTTGACATTCCAAGAGCTGGCCGTCGCGGAAACTGTTCTTCCTAAGGTCGGTCGCTTCGTGGCTGCATCTGAGACCCCATCAGGTGCCAGTGGAAGCGGCGTGTCGCGGAGAAGTTCATGACCGACACGTCATTCTTTCCGGATGAGCCAGCTGTTTGCAGCATGTATTTTTCTGACATTTGTCTGGGGCATGCCTGTTTTCGAGACAGATTGTTTCCGGGACAGAAACTCCGAGTTATTGATGATTTCTCAATAGCTTGACTCACACCAATAATAGAGAAGAGCAGAAGAGATTACCGAGAAAAGAATAGAAGAGATTACAAAGAGAAGAGCAGAGAAGAGAAACAAAAACAAAAACAGAAATGCGCGTTTTGGCTTTCCTTCTAGTGTGCCTTGCCCTGCCCCCTCTGGTCTGGGTTGCTGCCTTGCCTTGCAAAAACCCAGATCTCGTACAAATCTCGTAAAGACTTGATTTTTAAGGGTCTCTCAAGATTTCAATCTGCATGAGTTGAATGAAATTTGTGGGGTAACCTGCCGTTGATGCAAGCCCCTTGAAAATGCAGAGGTTGCAGTACCTCTCCAGCGCGTTGAAGTTGAAGCGGAGGACGAGAAGGCGGGGACAGACTTACTGTAGATTTTCTCTTAAACCCCTCCAAAGATATTTGATAAGGCTATTTGAGTCGGCAATGACAGCGGCTTCAGAAACATATATATATACATATATATTACAATATACGTACAATCATATCTATACATGTATATGTATATAGATATATATATGTATATATATATATATGTGTATATATACATATATATATATATATGTATATATATATGTATATATGTATATATGTACATATGTATATATGTATATATGTATATATGTATATATGTATATATGTATATATGTATATATATATATATGTATATGCATATAATATTTATGTGTGTGTATATATATATATGTATATATATATATTGTATATATATTTATGTCTCATATATATATATATATGAGACATACTATATATATGTGTATATATATATATTTGTATACATATATACATATATGCATATATATATATATGTGTATATAAAGATACATTTATATACATACACATATATATCTATACATACATACATACATACATACATATATATATATATATATATACGTACATATATATATACACATGTATATATGTGTCAATGTGTCTTTATATAGATGATGTTCTGGAAGTTCCCATTGCCATGTGTGCTTGCTGAAAGGTATTATTATCATATATTAGCCAGAATCCAGCTATTGCAAACTATTATAAAAAACATGACCTTTGTATACCTTTGTTCTGATTAGCATCGAAGATGAGACGCCATGCTATTGAACTTGTAAGGCCGCGCCAACCCTCTTGCAAGCGGTCGGGCCCTTGGAACGGCAAGTTGATTGGCCCACCAGGAATCAACTTTTCATTACCCCCCGAATCTAACATGGGATCACATGGAATGTGTAAGTCAGAACACTGGGACCCTGCAGGTTTCCTATTGGACATACTGAACCATGTTCTTGACATATTTATCATAGTTCAGGATATTTCATATTTCATCACAATTTCCATAGCTTTCGTCTCATACAACAGCCGTTGAATTTCACTCCATCCATTTCCAACCTTGCCCCCGGCTGAAACCGTGGTAGGACCCCCCCAATTCTTTGCTGAAGAAAGCGGCGGCCGTGGAGAAAACCAATCCGGTAGCTGAGCGGTGAACTGGGTGCGGAGAGCAGTTGGTGATCTCACAAAATGAAAAGCGACTACCCCTCCGGTGTTCTTCAAACCTGGCTGGAAAATTCCCAATTTGAACTGAACCTCCACTTAGTTCGGGTTTCCCAGCTTGCCACGATTACCAGAGGGTACCCCTAATATGAAATAGGTCTAAATACTTCCTATAAACCTAGATATAGTATTGACATGTGTTTTGGATCTATTCATTTTGGGTGTTAATGTTGGCAACCAAGAGAAGTCCTAGTTCGTAACGGCAGTTGTGGCACAGTTTTCCAAAGTTTCTTTCTGGGGTTGAAGATTTTGAAACGAGGACCAGCTTTGTGGATTCTACAAACTGCGCAGCTTGTTATTTGGATGACAGAGTCTCAACTCAAACCCCCGCCTTCAATCCATCAGAACATATCAGCACCCCATTCTTGAAAGGATCTTCATTTGAACGAAGGAACGGACATGATTTGAACATCTTTGAAAGATGTCAGGGTCCACATTTCCCCCAAAACTTGGACAGTTTATACCTAAAATTGCCCAGTTCGGGCGAAGGGTGCCATGGTTTTGCCCATGGGAGATACCATGGAATACCTGAGGCCGGCCCTTCGCCCTTGGAAAAGGAATATGTTCTGGGGCAGCATGCAAATCCAAAGGAGAAGGAAGCATCAGTCGGGGCCTCAAACGACATCAACTCTTGTTA
>Ga0126342_10020312_pt1:0-7500 | contig 11179 bp, 10 predicted proteins | sample Cyp1metagenome_FD_92528 | JGI IMG/M metagenome (GOLD analysis project Ga0126342, IMG submission 92528) | Coral microbial communities from Lord Howe Island, Old Settlement Bay, Australia - Cyphastrea 1 metagenome | ecosystem: Host-associated > Invertebrates > Cnidaria > Coral ...
CCTTGACTGCTGACCGGCCTCTGGCGATAGAAAATAAAACTTTTTGGGGCCTGAACAGTTTTTTTTCCTTCCTTGCCTGCTGACCGGCCTCTGGCGATAGAAAATAAAACTTTTTGGGGCCTGAACAGTTTTTTTTCCTTCCTTGCCTGCTGACCGGCCTCTGGCAATAGAAAATAAAACTTTTTGGGGCCTGAAAAGTTTTTTTTCCTTCCTTGCCTGCTGACCGGCCTCTGGCAATAGAAAATAAAACTTTTTGGGGCCTGAAAAGTTTTTTGTCCTTCCTTGCCTGCTGACCGGCCTCTGGCGATAGAAGATAAAACTTTTCTAGCCAAGCCCAAGCATGCAACAGAACCAATGCAAGGCTACCTCGTCGAGGTCGGCTAATTGTGATGAGCAAATTAAGGGCTGACCTCGCTAATTCCTGCAACCTGCCTCGTTGCCTCGGCTGTCCTCGCTATAATTTGTGCATATATATTAATATATATATATTATTATTATATATATAGTATTATAATATATATATATATATTACTATAATATATATATATTATTATAATATATATATATATATTATTATAATATATATATATTATTATAATATATATATATATAATATAATATAACAAAATATAATATAATAAAATATAATATAATATAATATAAAATATAATATAATATATATAATATATAATATAATATATATATATATATATATCAGTTGTAAGAGGGCCTACACTCCATTTGCTAAGCATGTACCTTATCTTCAGGTTCCATTATCAAGTTCTTTAAAATCACATATGTCTAGGCTGAATCGTTTCATGCAACTAGAACTGGCAGCCAATGGCCACATCCATATGTTGAAACCGTGATCATTTCCAATAAAAAACACACCGTCAACCCAAGTTAGCTTAGTTTCACCCTATTGAACTGTACTTATCTCCCACCTAAACCCATGAATTCTGCTTCCTAATTTAGCATGTCTTGCTCTTCCGTTAGGTTGCGGTGTACAACCTTGGCATATCGACAAATTTCGCGCCGAAGATACTGTTTGGCGTGGTTTGCACACAGCGTACGCCCTTTGACCATCAGTTTGTGGCATTGACCTCCTGGCCATGGTGGTGACAGCTGAAAGTCATGGGCCGCAGCCAAAAGGTAGCCAAGAAGGGGCCAATCAGGCTGCAAACTGCCACAAAAAGTGGATGGTAAGCTGAAGCTGCCAATTGGAAAATGGCAAAATCATCGTTCAGAAGCCGGTTCAAACTGCCAACTCAGGGTTCGAAATCCTGTCTATAAATATATATATATAATATGCATAAATATATATATATATATAACCCCACTGTATTCCTATTGAATCCCATAAAAATCAGCATTTCGCTTCTTTATAGGTCCTTATTTTTGCTGGTGAAATCCAATCTTTCGTTGGTTGAAGCGGTTAAACACCCACCGCACTAGTGCGGCACCTTGGCCCTTGTTCCAGGTTCGAGCTTGGCAGCGCGTGTCATCGATCTCTTTTGGGGTGAAGGGTTTCCTCGACGACCGAGACATGGGATGTCTGAAGGGCTTCGCCGTTTTTAGCGCACGTGAAGTAGCCCAAAGCTAGTTGATCTTCAAGAAATACGTGGTTCCTGATTTTAAGTATTCCCCAAAGATGTGAAACAAACGTAAGATATTCCAAAACATGGAAGCAAATAGAACCAACAATATGGGGGCTTATATGTTCTTACCTGAGGGGTTGTAACACCCTAACTATTTCTTCGAAGTAACTGTTCACACTGAAGTCCACGCTACGAAAGAAGACTCGGACCAGTTGACTCCCCCCCCGAAAGAATAAATATGCACAGTGCCTGAATCCATAATTTGTCCAGAAAAAACTGTGCACTTTATCCTTTCATTGTAAGTGCTTTTGTACATGCTTACCCTGATGGTCAAGTAGCAAAATCACAAGATAGAACACATAATATATATATATATACATACAAATACATATAAATATAAATATATATATATATGTGATATGTAAATAAATATATATATATATATAGGTTACATACATACATCTATATATATATTTATTAAGGTAATTAAGGTACCCTCCGGTAATCAAACATGCTTTGATGCGCTTTACCCCCCAATTAGTTCGATCATTTTCCTAGCCATACCCCCCCTGTGCCGCCAGTGCCGCCATGGGGCCACTCCCAGTCGCTTCCAGACGTCATCCATGGAGACCAGGAAAACACCACTGGTTTCTCGCCAAGTTAAAAGTGGATGAGTTGGCGCAAATATCATTTTGTTATTAATCATTATTAACCATTGTTAACCATTGTTAGTGTATATTTAAATATATATATATATAAATAATTATATATAAATATCATATATTAAATCATAATGATTACCCATCAATATATACCATATCTGGTTGGTGGTTGAGCCTACCCCTCTGAAAAACGATGGACTTCGTCAATTGGGATGATGACATTCCCAGTATATGGAAGAAAAACTGTTCCAAACCACCAACCAGCATTTTAGCATCCCTCGTGCTTGTTATACAACTATGGCTGGTCGCGTGGGCAATTTTTGTACAAAACGTCGGGCGTGACAACTGCAATTGCTGGAATACAAAGTCAAAAAGGAACAGCCCTTGACACTTGTGCCATTCATCAAAACTTCATGGCTGAAAGTCATTTAGATTTTTTCCTCTCAACTACGCAATAAAGACCAACTCTAGAAGTGAATTTGTGTAATATGTTGTACTATGTGTCTATGTACACTGTAACCATACGTCTGTCACCGTGCGTCTTTCTGTCTGTCTATCCATCTACCTAATCTACTCTAATGTAAGACTTGATTTTGCAAATTTAAAAGGGATGAAGGCTCTTCTGCAAAGCAGCCTTGAAAGCCATGTGCCAGCGGAACAGCACAAACCCAGACCCTGGATATGGCCGGAAACTTCTTGGGTGGGTCCATAGGGAGATCACAAGTCCCTGTAGATAAAGACCGGTATACCTTTTGGCACCTTATAATTCTGTATCATCTTGTGCCCCTTTTGTTCCTTGCTCTCATTATGAGAGTATGAGGGAGACTTGCTTGAAATCATTGCAACTAAGCTCAACTGGCCCCATTTCAACGGTATATCTGTTATAATCATAACAACTAATATGTATATATATATATGTATAGTCACAGGGTATCGCACACCTCGGGTTGGTAGGCTGGTCAGGTTGGTATAGGCACTATGATGTACTATGTCCCCCCCGAAAGAAAAGAAACACGTGTATCCCAAAAATAGACACATATCCAATCTTATTTGTCACCATTTTGGAAGGATACTGCTTTGCCACCTTTCTTGTGAAAGTTGCTGTATCAGTCCCCACATTCGTTGTTTAAAAATCCTGCATCTGAGCGGTAAGCATCACCTTTTGCGGGCTTAACCATGGGTCGCGCAACATTTAACCTCCATCTTTCATCATTGATGGGGAACTATAGAAACTGCGATAAGACTCTCATGAAGTAATACCAACAAATAGAAGCAAAGTGTGATCACCATTTGACCATGTTGAAACATCATCTCGTTTCAGCCGTGTTGAAAACATTTGAAACCCTGTGTCGTCCATGCGCATTGGTTGGTATCATCCCCTACGGTCCTCAACAGGAGTTTTGAACATGATATGATGATTGGGTGGGTACATATCCCATTAATTATATTAATTTCCATGAATGAATTATAGTTATACATAGTTATACAATATATAATATATCATTGTTAGAAAGGCTTCTCATATAACCAGTTCTTCTCAAACAGAAATTTCCAGACTCTTCGGCCCAGCCCAGTCATCACACCTCGTTCCACCAGTAAAAGGCGGATCTTAAGTCATGCTTTTCCGCCATCAGCACGGCCAAGTTGCTTTGGACCTTGAGAAAAATGCTGGTTTTACATGGTTTTACCAGCAGGAAAACTGTGGAAAAATAGGACTTCAAAGTGAGGACACTGGGTGGTTTAGCCGTTTAGCCACAAGTTTGGGATTTAAACATCAACCATTGGGATTTCTCCCACAAAGTGATTCGGGTGTATCAGGAATGACCGTTTAGCCATCAAAAGTTGCGTCTAGAGTCTAAAGCAGTAAATGATGGAATACATGAGGTTTGAACTGATTCAACCAATTACCTTCAGGTAAACTAAAGCAACTACGGAAAATCACCATTCTTCATGGGTAAATCAACTATAAATGGCCATGTTCAATAGCTATGTTAGTTTACCAGAGGGTAAAAAATAGCGATGTGTAATGATGTGTGGCAAGAAATGCTGGTTCCATTGGGGCCGCGAAAACCCCCGTGGATGCGGGCCACTAAAAAAGATTGCGTGAACACATAGTTGTTGCAATCGCAACCATCATTTCCAGACCTATATGCCCAAATGAATTATTGCAGAATGGACCTATAAATACATAGAACATCATAGACCTTTAAATAATTGTAAATCATTAGAAATCATCACCTATAGTATACACATATATATATATAATTAAATAATAATAATACAAATAATACTCTCCACGCTAGACCTATAAACTTGTAATCTACAGTATCACGTTGGCCTTGGCAAGGCCGCACTCCTCCGCTGCACGCTGCCAAGTTTTCATGCTCACGCAAGCGTGACGTTGCGTCTAAGCAGTGTCAACAGCCTAATGAAAAATCACTTATAATTGCATCATATTGTCTCTATATATATATATAGGGGTTCTTTATTCTAAAATGTTCTATATATAATGAATCTATATGACTCGCTGTTGGATTAGGAAAAACACACAATATACTTCGTAGTATAATCACCAACGGAACACAATTTTATACGCTGTCTGGATTATATCTTGATTTTCATGGTTAACACACCCATAGATGATGATTAAATCCTGTTATAGAACAAATCAACCCGTTTTTTTGAAGCCAACTGTTTTTTTGTTGACACTGCTCATCTGAATCCGTTCAATCTGAGAAAATGCGTCTAGACTCCTGCTGGGACAGAAGCAGGGGTGACATTTCGGATACCTCAACATGGCAATCTTAAGACAGAAAAAAATACAATAAAACATGACAAACAAAAACAAAAATAAGTGAATGAATCAAACAATAACATGCAATGAATGTTCAGACAACCGCACACCCGTGGGCAGAAAAAAAACAGCGATAATGGACGCGAGTATCAGAACATGTACTGCATACAATAATACAACATCCATGCTGAGAGACTATATGGTTGGAGCGTGATTCAAAGGGAAATCAACAATATGTATAGCTGCATGGAAGAAGAAACTTCGAACTGATTCCCTGCACAAAATCCTGACAAATCACTAGCAAGCCATTCACCAAGAAAAAACGTGGCACCTTCCAGTTTTGTCCATGCACTTTAGGCTTCTTAAGTGACTATTTCGAGGGTTTGTCATGACATGTTGTGAGCTCCTGGGAGAAGCTCTGAATGTCCTAGTAAGTCTGACAAAATGGTACGCATTACCCATAACATTAGATGGGGCAACATATTGGATAATAATTCTGATAAACATATTTTTGGATTGCATAATATGTACCCATAATCTTTCCATATTACATAATCCAATGGACAAAACATGAACCGGCTTTCCCCATGGAACTTCCATTTGTGCTAGAGGGCTGCTATACCCATCACGCTTGCAGAAAGTCGCCTGTCCACCCGTCCACGTCCACCAGAAAATTCGGGGTACCCTCCGGTAAACATACAAAAAACTATTGAACATGGCCATAGACATAGTGGATTTACCCGTGAAAAATTGTGATTTTCCATAGTTCCGTGGTCCCAGTCAGTCTCCTTGCACCGAGGTCGATCTTCTCCTGGCGTTTTTCGGTGGTCGGTTCCGGCATGGGCATCCCCACTGATGCCATGGCCAAAAACTGAACGTGGCTCTCAAAATGCCTTGGAACAATTCGCACATGGAGGATATTAACCCCTAATTACATATATATATATATGGGGATGGGTCAAAACCCTGGTACCTAGTGAACCCCAAAATAGCTGGTAAATGGATGTTCATCCCACTAAAAATGGTACTTATAGGTATTGACCCATACCCATATATATATATATTATCTGGTTGGTGGCGCAATAACCATCCTGAAAAATGATGGAGTTCGTCAATGGGAAGGATGACATCCCATATATGAAATGGGAAAATAATCCAAACGTTTGAAACCACCAACCAGTTATATATGACAACATATATGTATATGTACATGTACGTGAGTATGTTGTTCCTGATGTGACGTTGATGTTCATATTCCAGTGTCCCGTGTTTTCATTGGCTGATTAAAGTCATACACCTTCAGATTTGTGGCCGGTTGCACGGCTCTGGGAAAAAAAAGGTAACAAAAACACCAAAAGAGAAAGGATGCGTAGGGATCGGGGTGCCCTTTGCAACCCCAAGTTTCACCAAGTAGAAAAAAACTGGAAACCCGAAAATTCTGACGCGAAGATCACATGTCCTTTATTTTGTATAGGATGGATCAACCTTTTGCTCTGTACCACGCCAACGCGCCGGCGGAGCCTTCTCTTTCGCCAGGAAAGACTGGGCCATGGTGGGGTCTTGGGCTACCAAAGGTACTCCCCCAACCAACAAGGCCGCTATCCTTTGGGGTTCCATGCCTGATTAGAGTCCGCTTATCACCAGCGTTCCAAGCTACTTTACTATATATATTGGGGCGAACCACCAAGTAGAGTTGGTGCACTTCAAAAACCATGGTTTGTGCACTTTTAAAACCATACCATTTTACAAAACCATATAGAACACATACATGATGGTGGGAAACTGTATTGCCTCACACAACTGCTTACCCAGTACACATGAATGTACTATGCGGATTTTGTTAATCACAATGGAAAATCACCACTTGAAAAGTATGTTGTTTTTTTACTAGGCCATACCATAGCAAAGTGTAACAATTTTACCAAATGGTGTACCTCTACCTTCGGATTCTCATGACATCTCACGGCTACTCACCTCCATCCGCGGGGTTCGCCAGTGACTGCCTTCCTTGTTTTAACACTAAAAATTGCCCCTCAAAAACCAAGAACATTTTAACACAAAATTTAGTGTTAAAACACTTTTTAAATGAAATTCTATGTTTGTTCAAATTTGTTTGTTTGTTTTAACACAAATTTTACTTTTTTTCAAAGACCAACAAAACAAAGGTCCGCTGATTCAGCTCAAAATGGTGAGCCCTTTGGGCATATCTCAAAATCAGGTACCCCAAAACTCCCAAACTGGCTTAAAGCCTTGTTTTTCCCACTAGAACAAAACCCAAAATTGTCATTCGCATTGCCGTTTTGGGTTACTTCCCACTTTGAGACAAACCTATCAGTTCTTGGTTCATACCCTGATTCTCAGTTATCAAAAACCCTTGCTTATACTATTGGTGCGTGAAACTTCCTATTGTTTGAGAACATTTATTGAACATCACCAGTTGGTCTTC
>Ga0126342_10020313_pt1 | contig 11179 bp, 10 predicted proteins | sample Cyp1metagenome_FD_92528 | JGI IMG/M metagenome (GOLD analysis project Ga0126342, IMG submission 92528) | Coral microbial communities from Lord Howe Island, Old Settlement Bay, Australia - Cyphastrea 1 metagenome | ecosystem: Host-associated > Invertebrates > Cnidaria > Coral ...
AAGCATGGACCACCTTATATGTTTCCCACAATGGCTAGCCATGAGTGGGTGTATCTTGAAAATATTATCAGAGGGGCTAGCCACCTCCGAGTCATATTATTTTGTCTTCCCAAAATGGTTAGCCCATGTCGTGCGAATGTTGGTTAAATTTTGTTAATATATATTGTCAGAGGGGCTAGCCACCTCCGAGTCATGTTTCATCTTCCCACAGTGGCTAGCCATGCGTGGGTGTTTTCAATATTAATCATTATGGTGGGTCCACTGATGTTCCCATGGATCACTTCCTGTTTCCCACTAGCTATGAGGTTTTCTAATTTGTTGGATTCCCGGTTTGCGCGCTTTCTTGGCACAGCTGCTGAAAAACCGTGAGTTGTTTGATTGCTTGCAGTGTGCCCTAGAGTCCTTGCGCGTGTTTGACAAAATGCAACGCATAGTCTTCTCCATTTAAGGAGAAAGAAAATTCTTTCCTGTTCCTTCACTTTCTGTTGGGTGCGAAATCTGTTTCAAGGCTACTGAATTTTTTGACAATTTTTGATCGCAGGCATGATGTTTCAATCATAGCATAGGAAAAAAAAGGAAGAATCCCACGAACTTTAGGACAAATCTCACGAACAAAGATTAAAAGTTCTGCCGCAAAGTCGGCACCAGAGGCGCCCATATGTTGTTAAGTCAGAAGAATTTTTGCCAAGCAACCTGTTCCAGTATAGTTTGTGTTGTGGTTTTTGGTTGTAGACCTCATGCAACTTTGCCTCCATTTCGTCTAAACGGGCTTTGGCTCTATGCTTTCCCGGCGTGGACATCCAGGAGGAGGAATGCAAGTTGGCATAAGGACAAACTTTTTTCAATATTTTGAGGTTAACATGCTCAAGCCTTGATGTTTGCACCCCACATTTGACGCAGAACGCGCCAGTACCGAAATGCCGAATTCGGTGGCCCCTTTGGTCTTGTTCCACCATGGGCGCCGCTGCTGTGGGATGTGAGCTCGAAGAGGCTGAGGGCTGAGGAGCGTCATCAGAGGGATCTTCGTTGCCTGTGTGAGCCGGAGCAGAATGAGGACTCAACTGTGGATCCGCTCCATCCGGGTCCCATCCGTCGACGTCATGGTCATGCCACTCAGTAATATGTTGTTGCCAGATGTTGACCAAAACTTCCTTAATTTGTAAAACCTGTGCCTGCGAAAAATTCATTGTGGTGGTCGGCAGCGCTGCATATTGGAAAAACGGAGGAGCTCGCAGTATTCGAGTCAACAATGAACGAATGGGAGCTCGCAAATTAGCATATTTTCTGCAATGCCAATGTATATGTTCCACTTCGTTAGGGACTCCACAAACTGAACATTGAACACTTTGCCGAAAACGATGGCGACCATCCCGCGACGGGGACATCAAACCTCCAGTGAGGATGTAGATCAAAATTTTGCTCCTTGGACGCGGGTCTTGTTGCAAGTGTGGACCCGGGAGACTGTGGTCCAAAACTTTTTGGAAACCATCGGCTTGAGAGTGCCACTTCTGTAAAAGTTCAATTGCAAGAGCACGATCAACGTGCTGTAGACCTTCAAAAGCAGGCCGAGCCCGAGCAATGATAGTCCAATGGTGTGAACGCCAAACTGCACGAAGGCCATGTTCCCATGACCGGTCCGAAGAGTCATGAAGAAGAATATGTTGCAGTGCCGCAGTGTAAATGGGATCAGATGAAGTTGCTGAGCTCGTTTCAAAGGACCACTCTGTTGCAAGGAGGCCCCATTCAAGTGTTGCAAAATGAAATTCCTGTTGTTGTGATGCCTGCAGAAACGTTGTAAAGCTCTGAGAGCTGCCAGCTGCAAGGCAAACAAAGGTTCGAGCGATGGCTGAACAACGATAGTGAAAAGAATCATAGGCGTCAAACTATAAAAACCAATGCGGAGCAGGGCCCTGGTCATGGTGGCTCTCAATGTGGTCAGCCTGGCTGAAGGAATTTGCAAATCATGCGTGCCCTGACCCCAAGTCAGTTTGCTCAGTAATTGCCTCTGAGCTTGGACACGGTCTTTCCAACCCAAAGGCAAAAGACTGCAGCTGTGCGCTGAAACCATCCAATCTTCAATCCGCTTCTGTAAAAGTGGGGTCCAGGAAGAAGACCCACCACAAGTGATGCTCCCTCCCACAAGACGAAATGTATCCTTGTGATGCGTTATTGCAGGGACCAAATGTTGAACTTGCGAAGCGCCATATGTAAAACATTTCTCCGGGTTCAACCTTCCACCGCTGAGGTCTGCAAATCTCTGAACGGAAGCATGGGTCAGTCGCAAGTGATCACGAAGGCTGTTGAGGTCAGCAGCTACAACAGTTGCGCTGATATCGTCCACGTACAGTCGTGGTTTGATTGACACCTGAGCCATGCCAAAATTGCCATTCGAAAGCTTTTCCAACCAGCATGCGACCAAACTTGCTAAAATAATATTACTCAAAGGATCACCTTGTATAATGCCATTGCTGGGCTTGTAGGCTTCGCTAAAGGCACACCCCAGCTTGAAGTGCTTACAGTGTTGTTTGTAAAAACCGCGAAGACCCTGCAAAACCGACAAAGGAGCTCCTCGATACAAGAGAGTATCTATGGCCATGGAAGGAATGACGTGGTCGTAGCACTTGGCAAAATCATACGATAGGCCGGCACACCATTCATCGTTGACTTCAGCATTTTCCAGTAAAGAGCTGACGTCCATCGCCATATCGTCGGCACCTTGGCCACTGCGAAGCGCAAAAACTTCTTCAGGAAGAACTCTGAGGATCCATGGTTTGAGTTGACGGCACCGTGTTCGGCTCCAGCTTCTGTACAGCGCGCTCAAAACAGTAATAGGACGCATGTCCATGGGGTCCTCTATATGACCTTCCGAGTTAACTTTCTTAGGCAACATCGCGACGTAACCAGTAGTCCACGAGGTTGGCCATTGAGAAGAAGTTTCACACACATTCATCAAGGAAGCCAAATGTTGAAATAGTACCGGACACGTTTGACCCAAAAGTTTCAAATCTTGCGGCCGCCAACCGTCCAAGCCAGCGGCACTTGGACGCAAGGATTGCATTGTAAGTAACAAGTCGTTCGCAGTCAAAGGATCCAAGTCACATTGCTCCCGTTTCATGGTTGGCCCAAATTCTTGAATAAAATTCCAGGTAGAAGGAGCTTGACTACGATAACGACCAAAAATTTTGTCCCAAGCCTTGATCAGAGTGTCCAATTGGCGAGAGGGATCCATTGTAAGGTGTCCAGCAAGTTTCATGACAGAATAAGAATAATGTTTTTGATGCTGCAAAATCGGTGATTCCTGTGTAGCCTGACGCGCTTTGCGCCAAGCTGCTGCTTTTCCGGCACTGCAGCGCATTGTCTGTTTCCAAAGTTTAAGACGGTGCTTACTTTGCTGAGCCTGCACATAGTCAATAACCTTTTGCAAAATGGTGGCTACTGCTTCAGCATTTGCCACACTGGGAGCACCTTGGAAAATGACCTCCAGCTCATGATTCCACGGGAAAGGACAATCGTGTGATATTTGCTTTAAATTGTGCCAAGTGCGAAGAATCCGGGGACCAGGCAAAGCTTTGCAAATCTCCCATGCACGTCGGAAGGCCTTACCCAAACGCCGAAGTTGTAAGCAATCCGCATGTTCATGCAAACCCTAGGAAGCTGACGAGTAGAATCCAGTTGAATTTTGCCACGAGGTTGACCTAATCTTGTGATGGGACCAATTTGGTCATGTTGAAGGTGAATTAAAACTGCTTCGGCCTGTTTTGACCACAAAGCTGCGGCCTGCTCAACATCTCTTTGTTCCAACGCAGTGAAAAATTCTCTGGGCATGTCCATATGAAATACCTGATTGCTGGCACGAAGATGATCAAAATTGAAACTTTGGCGAGGAGTCAAGCGAGGAACGGCCCGCTTGTTGTTCAAAATACCAACTTCCAAAATATCATGACCCCGGTCAGTAAACGGGTTGCTATGCGTCTCAAAAGTCAAAATGATGGGAAGACAATTAACAGAACACCAGATGTGATCAATGCGAGAACCAGAACCTTTGTGACAAGTAAATGTGGGACCCCCCGACTGTAGACCTGACAAATCTTGCCACGGATCGCCCAATAATGTTTGCAGAAATGGAGTGGCTTCAACTTCAGCATTGAAATCTCCTACCAACACGCTCGGAAGGTTACGGGCCATCATGTCAGAAGTAACCGCCCGAAGCATTTGCTGCAGGTACCGCTTAGCCAAAGCGGTTTCTCTGGCCCCAGCCGGACCATAAATGTTGTAAATCAGCAGAGCACTGTTGTCATGTCGATGCACCAAGATGGCTTGTAAACGCGCATCTTTCCAAAATTGAAAGCAGCAATGATCCTGAGGCCAAACAATGGGAGTGATGTTTGCAAATTTTGATGGATTGATGATGATTCCAACGCCACAACGCGACGTGCCCAAAATGGGCGCACCCCACAAGCAATGTAAAGAAGTAGAGCTGGTCAAGACTTGTTGTTTACTGGCTGAAAGGTGGGTCTCTTGAAGACACAAAATGTCATATTCGTAGCTTAGCAAAGTGTTCCACCTGCCACTCTTGGTGAGGCCATCTGCATTGAAAGAGCCCAGCCAACAAGTGGGAATGGAGTCTGTTCCATTACCATGCAAAGCCCTCATCTGTTGCGATCGCTGTGCGCAACAAACTGAAGCCCAACCACGTTTAACGAGGGTAGGCGAAGTGAAACCACTCGTTTGGAGCCAAAATGGACCCTCACTCTTGCTAAGTCTTCTGTCTTTGCGCCTCCGGCGTGGTGCCGGTCTTCTCACCTGGACGCTTGTTTTGCGGTGTGACTGACTCCAAAAAATCTTTCTGCTGCTTGCCAAGCTGACCAACTTTGCTTGGCAATGAGGCACTTGCTTTTGCAACCGCCGATGCTGTAGCCCGTTGGGACAAGGCTCTAGCTGCACTGTTGACCGCCTTGAACTTGATCTGCACGGCATGACCGTTTGGAGCCTGAAGTTGCAAAGGAGAATTCTGTCCCAGCGAATCTGCGAGAAAACTGAGACTCTTGGCATCAAAATGTTCAACCACATAGGGATTCCAGCCTTGATCTTTGAGAAACTGGACCGCACCTGCAAGGCCGGTGGCCACCGGCAGACCATAGAGCTTCCAGCGACCATAAGACGTGAGGTCCTCAAAGCTGTGCTTCTGGCAAAACGCCTGGGCATCCTGCTGACTAGCAAACCTGGCTGCGAAGCGATGTGGTGCTGACCTCCTCTTGCAAACCAGTCCGAGATGCGAAAGTCCATCAAGCAGTTGACGTCCTACCGCCAAGGTGGTGTGATCAGGCAACCATACCAAAAAAGTGTCCACCATTGCAAAATCAGCTTGACTGTCAGCATGGACCTTGAAGAAAGTCCCATCCAAACCTGAAAGCTGCAGGATGCTCTTGGCCAAGTTGGTGTGAGCCAAGAAAGTGCTGGAAATGTCACTTCGAACTTGAACTTCGCTAATGCCAACCAAAGAGATGCCATGTTTTTCCAAGACCCCAGTGATGTTACGAGCACGGCATTCTGATGGCCAACCAAACTCTTCCGGTTGTTTGCAAACCATACGAAGCATGGTCTGAGCCAAAGAAATCTTTGGACCTTCCGCCACTCGAAACACATGGGCTGTGAAACCCAGCTGGACGCACCATCTGCTAACTCGCACTTCCTTTTCTTCGCTGGTGTCATTGAGAATGATGGTGCACTCCACTTGTGAATGGGGGTAAGAACACAGGCCCAAGGTTGACGGAATGGCAGTGATAAGCATAGCCGTGGCCGCAGCTGTGAATCCAACTGACCGCATGACTGATGGGATGGCCTCCTTAGGAACCAAAGAGACGCCTCTCTTGGCTGACAACTGAGTATACAACAAGGTAGGCGCGTTCCATTCTTCCGGAACGAGCTTGGGCATCTTGCGCAGTTTGGCTTCCAGCGGCATGGCGTCCTGAATGTCACGGAGTAACTGTGTCTCTTCCACGTCTGCTGGAGCACTACCCCAACTCTGCAGCAAACCACCGTCAGGGAGAGGAACTGGAGCAGGAGAAGGAGCTGTGTAAACACTCTTGGCGCCCTTTTTTGCCTTTGCCGCTACCTTTGTGAGCTCCACCAGGACCATTGCCATTGGTGGCATGGGCCATTCTGTTTCTATCCAGTGAACTAGGCGACCATCCATAAGGCATGCCCCCATAAGTTGCTACATGTGAAAGCTGAGATTGGAAACAAAAGTCTGAAACATCGGTAACTGAATACTGAAAAATGTCATCCTGAGAGGCTGGTGTTTTGCCCCAAGGGCACTGCAAGCGCTGTCTCATCCCACCAGTCTTCTTCACCCCCAGGATGCTTGCTGAAGACTGATGCCTTGATGCTGGGGACTCCTCTGGATCAAGGAATGCCAGCGTCTCGCCTGAGACGGCGGAGCACACCTCCATGGCTGCAGTGCCGCATTACCTGAAAATCAAAGAACAACTCTTGAGTCTTGACGTGCATGTCAAATGTTGATGAAATATAGCACAAGTAATAAACTACTAACTACAAACGGCTTTGACCAGTCAAAAGTTCGTGTTCATTCTTACATGATCTTACATGGCCATCTGAAGCACCTGGAACTTCCACAGATGGTTCCTCTACAACTGGTAGAAACGTCATGGTCATTCTTGGGAGGCGGCGAAAATGCAAAGTGGTAGAAGCAAAACTGTGGGAATGTCATTCTCAAGGCTTCACGGTTTGACCATTCGATGTTAGGACCTCTGACGTCTATGGTACTTTCACGATCTTTCACGATCTTTCACGCAAAACAAAATGAGAAATGAACACACATCCTCAACAGTGAGAATGTGACCAACGATTAATCAGTCACTGATGCGGACCATTCCGGAGTCCATTTTGATATCTTCAAAATGCTGACCGTCTCAGTCACGCCCGGTTGTAACACACCTGATGCTCATACTCAAGATTAAGTGTGGGCGTTGATCTAAAGATGGTTCAATGATTCAGATACCTCCAAGCGAACCATTGGGTTCATTGGATTACATCCAATTAATCCCAATCAAATGGTTGTGCCAATCATGACTATTTAATACCAATGTGAGAGAATATCATTTTACTTCATTGAACGAGGCTACTTTGTATGTGTGTATAAGTATGATATATATATATATATATATATGATTCTATATGCACACCTAGGCATGACAATTGTATGTTGTTCATCATATTATATTTATCTGTATGATTGTCTATTATAATCAAATGTCTGGTGCAATAGTGTAAAATATACAGTAACAATTGTTTGTTCTCTATAGATTTCTATCGACATCAATATCCCCAAATAATGTGGTCAAGGCGCAAAAGCTCAAAGAGTTCCGCAGAAGTTGAACCAGTCTCAACACCTACCTGTCATGGGATCTCACAAGGCTTTTCTCTTGTAACGCTTCACTTGCAAAAAAAGTTACACTTCAAGGAGATCCCGAAAAAAAATCATGGAACATCATGGTAGTTACATGCACATAGCCAATTTTTTGCCACTTTTCCACAACATGTTTCCCCATGCCTCCACCAGGGTGGCATTTGTTTGCAAACTCCCAGCCACGGAAGCCAGGACTTCACCACCTGAGATTTTGGGGTAACCATGGCAACCCATTTCAAGAGAAAGCCAGTTTGGAGTTCTCCATATGTTAAACATGTCCAGAAACGGGGGGCAATAAGAGACATGGCAATGATGGCAAAACATGTTCGCTGCAACCTGGACGTTTGCCCGGGGTTGATGTCCCGCAATCAACGTATTGTTCAGAGGGGGTGGCTAATTTTGATCCCTCATGAAGATAAAGTTGATGCTATTTCCGCAATCAACATATTGTTCTGAGGAGGTGGCAAATTTTGATCCCTCATGAAGATAAAGTTGATGTTGTTAGCCCGTTCAGAAATTGGCGTAGGGGGTGGCGGATTTTGTTCCCTTATGAAGATAATGTTGATGTAATTACCCGATTCAACATATTGGCCATAGAGGGTGGCGCGCTGTTAGCCCGTTCGCTGTTATCCCTCATGATGATCAGGTGATATTGTTTCCTTATGGAAATAACTATATTCAAGGTATCTTTCACATACCACCGTGACCTATTTTTCCCCTTGTCCTTGCTTGGATTCGCAACTTCCCAGCAACACAGAATTGTCTCTGTTATGTCACAATGATGAGTCTGGGCGAACGTTAAGGTTGCGGACAACATGTTAAAACCATGAAATGCCTCAGCATCCACTGGTTTTCCCCTCCCAAATTTGCAAAACCATAGTCTACCTATAACGTTATTGATTCAGAACACAATGAAATCTCATGAAATATTTGAAGGTTTGATCTGTTCTGCCTTGCAAGGCTGGAATGTCCTCCCTGTTTTCCCGTCTGCACTTGGTTTGAAGTGACGCAGCGCAACAACCCACAAACAATCAAAACAAATCCAATCCCTTGTGCTGAAATAAGCATCTGACTTGTGCAACAGTACTCGTGATAGTGAATCTGCACAGGTTTTACACACTGTGACAATCAATGAATTGTGGACCTTCTGATTGGCGCAGAGAATGGTGTTTCTTTGAGTTCTAGATCAAAGGTACAAGTATTCAATCAAGTACAAAGTGTCTTTAAATACAAGAAAAAATGAAATCATCCTTTGGACTGCCGAAGGTTCTGGTATCTAGTGGTCTGCTGTTCTCACTTTGCAGGGTGTGATCATGACTGGCAGCGTCCTTGGCATCCTGAAGGACCAGCTGCAAGAGGAAGTATGTCAAATGCCACCTGTAGCTGTCGATTGATCATGGATAGGATTCACATTGATTCACCATCAACTGATTGATGATATAATGAAATGATTGATGGAAGGGATCAAAATTCACCAAAATGCAGCTGAAGATGCTGAAGTCTTCTGTATCATTCTGTATTTGGGGGAAGCCGTGCGATGGATCTTCGTTCAGTGGCTGTGGCGAACGAATTTTGGTGGTCCAGGTAGCCCCATTGAACTCACACCGCCGCCAAAAGCCTGAGGATCTCCAAACGCTTCGCAAGGCTTCGACAAAGCTCAAAGATTGAGGCCACTGCAAACGTGGCCGATGTGGCCTCATTGCGATTTGCTGGGACATCACAGACAAGCTGGAGCAGAATGGCTTGCAATCCGTCCTGTGCACTAGAGACCATGTGTCATGAAGATTTGCACCATGGTCAAGACAATGGAGTATGGTCATCTATCCGTCTATCCCATAGTGGGAATCCTTCCATGTCCGTCAACAAATCTATAGAATAGAACGAAAATAATTGAGGATGACGAAAGTACGGGAGGTTACCATACCCATTCTTTCTACGTACAATCCTGGTTCCGCAAGAAAACTGGGAAACATTATATAAATGACTGTGGTGGCCCCTGTGTGTTCCACAGTTGTATTTTCGCCCCATGTGTCTGATCTTTGTGCACCCTGTTCAAAAAATTGGGTGTTCTATGATTGTTTTCTTTTTCGGGGTCACCGCAAGAAAACCCTACAACCTACAGATAATGAACTTATATGGGGGTATGTGTGTCCAAGTGGTAACAAGCCGTCAGCAGGAATATATCTCCGTTGGGCGTTCAACTTAGGGTGCAGCACCAGGTTTTCATCCCAAACACCTAGTTTAAAAACCTGGAGGGCCAAGGTAGGAGCAAAAAAAAATGAAACGATGAAAAGCCGACCCCACCCCTATTTCTGAAAATGAAAAATCAAGGTACAAAAAAATAAATTCAGTGTCTCTGGGGTATGTTGAAAATTAAAAATGGCACACGAAATGAAAACAGCAGTGCTCAGCGTATGTTGAAAAAAACTTAAACTATAAAATCAAAACTTCCCCAGAGAACGCTCAACCACACCCTTTTCATCCCACACAGCTTCTGTGTCTGCCAAAGCTTTTCAACTGATGCCTTGTTGGCATGTAAATACTTGGAAACGCTTTCTCCAAGTAGCCTAGGAGATTCCGAAGTGGTCCGTTTAAATATGCCAATAAAGTCAAACAACCACCACATCAGTCAATCCCATCAGCATCGAATAGAGACTCCAAAAGTGTACCGTGAGCCAACCCATCCTGAACCAACGTCCCAAGACACACTACAAATTTCAGATCCGAAAAGTTTCATCTCACACATCCCTGTTTTCCACGCATGTGTGCCAACCCATCCTGAACCAACGTCCCAAGACACACTAGAAACTTCAATCCGAAAATTTTCTCCTCACACATCCCTAGTTTGAACTTTGCCGGAACAGATTACACCTCGCATGTGTGCCGACCCTGAACCAACGTTCCAAAGATACACCACAAAACCTCAAACCCTAAGATTTTCATCTCACACATCTGTTTTGAACTTTTGCCGGAGCAGCTCTCCATATTACACCACGCATGTGTGCCAACCCATCCTGAACCAACGTCCCAAGACACACTACAAATTTCAATCCGAAAATGTTCATCTCACACATCCCTGTTTTGAACTTTGCCGGAACAAACCCGGAACAGATTACACCACGCATGTGTGCCAACCCATCCTGAGGACACACCACAAAACCTCAGACCCTAAGATTTTCATCTCACACATCCCTCTTTTGAACTTTGCCGGAGCAGCTCTCCATGTTACACCACGCACGTGAGCCAACCCTGAACCAACGTCCCAAGACACACTACAAACTTCAGACCCGAAAATGTTCATCTCACACATCCCTGTTTTGAACTTTGCCGGAACAACTCGGAACAGATGACACCACGCATGTGTGCCAACCCATCCTGAACAAACGTTCCAAAGACACACCACAAAACCTCAGACCCTAAGATTTTCATCTCACACATCCCTCTTTTGAACTTTGCTGGAGCAACTCTCCATATTACAGTACACATGTGAGCCAACCCATCCTGAACCAACGTCCCAAAACACACTACAAACTTCAGATCCGAATTTGTTCATCTCACACATCGCTGTTTTGAACTTTGCCTGAACAGCTTGCCATGTTACACCACGCATGTGAGCCAACTCATCCTGTACCAACGTCCCAAGATATAACACAAACGACTAATGACTCAATTTTGCAAACCCATCCTCATCCAACCTCCCAAGATACACCTCTCAAAATTTCAATGTTCACCGTATAGGCGGCAAAAATG
>Ga0126342_10020314_pt1 | contig 11178 bp, 7 predicted proteins | sample Cyp1metagenome_FD_92528 | JGI IMG/M metagenome (GOLD analysis project Ga0126342, IMG submission 92528) | Coral microbial communities from Lord Howe Island, Old Settlement Bay, Australia - Cyphastrea 1 metagenome | ecosystem: Host-associated > Invertebrates > Cnidaria > Coral ...
CTGAGCGCTTCTGTGCCTTCATCTATACTACATCCATTTCATCGTCTATTGCCTCTTGTTTGAATATTAGTTGGTGGATTTGGGTGTGAGCCCAGCTGTTTCAACCCTGCGCTGCCCGCTACAGAATGTCATCATCCCAACTGACGAACTCACATTTTTCAGAGGGGTAGGTATACCACCACCCAGTATATTTTGTTTGGCATACTTTTCTCTGGTAAATAGGAACTCATTTTCCGTTTCCATCCGCTGGGGCGCCGTTTTTGCACGCTCCTTTCCGGCCCGTTCTGACCTTGTTGGGACCATTAACTACCGTCCCCAGCACGACCCGTCGCTTGATTATTGGCAACATCAACACAAGCTGGTTGGTGGTTTGGAACATGGCTTTTATTTTCCATAATATCGGATAATCCTTCCAATTGAATTTCATATTTTTCAAGATGGTCAAAACCACCAACCAGCAAGTATTGTCTGGGCTTATCCAACCAGGCTTTCTGCATGTGCATTTCATCTGTGTCTAAACTGGAGCCTTTTCTTATTTTTGTTGGGCCAGATTTGTTAGGCCTGTTAGGCAGCTTTCCAGTTTTGCGGGATTTGTTGATGCGAAGATGAAGCAACCATATTAACCATTATCAACCATTAATAACTGGTTGGTCGGTTTGGAGCATGGCTTTTATTTTTCTATATATTGAAAATAATCATCCCAACTGACTAATAGTTTTCAGAGGGGTTGAAACCACCAACCAGACAGCCATTATTAGTCATTATTAACCATTAGCAACCATATTTAACCATTAATAGCCATATTCAAGCCTTTGCTTATGTTGAACATTTTGGGGTACCATTTTGATGAGGCAACCGGGGTTGGCTGATCGTCCCAAACTAGTGACCAGCATTTTGAAGGCTTAATCTCCAACACAAAATGGTAACGGTCATTTGACTTCAGGTGTATGTAATTTTTGCTGTATATTATATATATTATATATATATACGTATACGTATACGTATACATATATATATATATATATTATGTATATTTTGTGTATGTATCTGTATATGTATATGTGTATGTGTATGCATATGCGTATGCATATGCAAATACATATGCATATGTATTATATATATATGTATACATCTTTACATGTGTCTACATACTATATGCATCTTTGATTATACGGTATATGTTGGGTTGTTCCTTTATCAACTGAGTATACGTCACCAGGCCAGGATCAGCACAATTTTGGGACGGCCCCCATTTTGGATAAAGCCTATTGTAATGTCCGTAGTCAGATATCCAATTAATATCAATATATCAATATCAATATCAGTATAATATATATGTAACACATGCATTCATATGAATAACATGTTTGGTTTGATCCCCCATTCATAACGTATGCTTTTCATCATCGCCGCCAAGCCACCATCAGAAATGATTGAAAAATCTCCATACAGCCGGTTGATTCGGCTTGACCAACCAGTATCTTATGGTAATGACAACAAAAAGCGACATGGATAAAATGACCCCTCTATAGTTCGTGGATTTAGTGGATTCACCCATTGATAGATAGCATGGTTAGCATGGTGATATTCCAGAGTTTTGATAGTATGTTTACCAGGCCGGGTATCTTATGGTAAACTAACATAGCTATTGAACATGGCCATTTATAGTGGATTTTCCCATTAAAAATGGTGATTTTCCATAGTTATGTTAAATTACCAGGCCGGGTATCTTATGGAATGACAACAGGAAGGTTTTGAACACTGCGAACAGATTTTTGGTCTTGTGCTTCGGGCTTTTGTTCACCACCATCAAGCCGATTAACGGGGCGCCTGTTACACCCTTTCCAAAAGCACCCTTTTGTTGAAAGGCTACCTGGCTGGGTGTGTGTTTTCAACATTTTTCAACTTCTTCAAAGAACAAGTTACCAGATTAACATAGATTAACACTTTTAAACCATTTTAAGAACCATTATTTATAAATCTTATATAAATCTTATTACACCTAAAAAGAACAGCTTAAAAAAAAACCACCGGGTTTTCTTCGCCGTTGGCCTTCGCCGTTGATAGGTTTGCCTCTGGCCGCCGGATCTTTGGCAACTGCCAAGGTGCGAAAAAAAGCAGATGAGAACTGCCAGCCGGGTAGCACCATGAGAAAACGGACAGTTTCATTTAACTACTTTTGATGGTTAATAATGGTTAATTATCATGGTTAAACATGGTTAATAATGGTTGATAATGGTTAAAAATGGTTAATCATTGTTAATAGTGGTTAATAATGGTTAAAAATGGTTAATCATTGTTAATAGTGGTTAATAATAGTGGTTGATAATACTACCCCCATTAACCATTGTCGTGGGGGTAATGAAGCTATTAACGTCACTATGAACATTGTCAACCACAAATGATAGTACCACCAGTTAATAACCAATGTTAACCATTATTAACCATTATTATATGCTTAACCAGTAATGTTAATGACAATGTCCTTGATCATGATTATTGACCATTGTTCTTAAGCATTGTTAACCAGTAATCATTCTTTACCCACTATCGAAAACTCTGAACCATCAAAAACTATATGAATCCCCATGATGGGAGATGATGATGGACATATCATGAACATAGTATGGGGATATACGGGGGTTTCCATAGTTGTGGGGGTTGCCCGGATAGCTGGATGTTTAAATGGACGATTCTGGGGGTACCACCATGTTTGGAAACCCTCATACAACCAACTACCCTCTGGTAAACATACAGAAAGCTATCGAGCATCGCCATTTAGTTCATGGATTTACCCATTGAACATGGTGATTTTCCATAGTTATGTAAACGTTTACCAGAGGGTATAATTTATCACATATGGGGTGTGGGGTGTGTGTCTAGCCCCCGCAACCAGGTTGCGTGGCAAACGTGGGTCACTTTTGGGGTGAATCCGAGGAAGATTCATCGAAGATATTCATCAAATATCAATGAGAATGGGGATATAAAAGTACAAGGTGGTGCCCCCAAAACGTTATGTTTATTGGTTTATAAACCCCATGAATACCAGTTCGATATTTCACCTATTTTTTTTAAACCATAGTTATATGTAGTACTTAAATCCAATACTTAAATGGTACCCTCCCAATTAAACAGCTCAGGGGTTTATTAATCCAGGGTTGACATTATAAAAGTAGTGGAACACCACCCCCCATATCATACTTCATGGAGATATACCCCCACCATATACAACAATCAAACCAAGATTTTATGGGATATATGAAATTGTATATATGGGGGTTTCCATAGTCATGGGGGTATCCCAAAATGAATGGTTTATTTCATGGAAAATCCCAACCTAAAATGGGTGATAACTACGGGTACCCCCATGACTTAGGAAACCTCCAAATGGATATAAGATGATATAAACAACAGGGAGGAGGTGTAATTGGACAAACCAAGTGGTGCATGAGACAGGCTCATGTTTAACTAATGTTTGTTGCAATAACTCAATGGGAATTTCAGGATCCTAAAATGGAGGTACGTTAGTACCATATTTTTGGCCATATTTTGTGGTGATATTGACTGAAATTTAGGCCTGAAAAATAGGCCTTATATATGGTAGGTACCTCCAATAAATCGGATCCTGAAGATCTCCCATTAGGTAAATCACCCAAAAATGGACCATTCTGGCTATTGACTGTTATTAAGTTATTTGATGATTAGAGGCAGGCTTCATGAATGAATAGCATCATTTATATGGCAAGCATCAAAGCTTCGGGGATATGTGGGGATATCATTGATCAATGATTGTTGATTGATGATTATTTGTGGGGTTATACTATCCTTAAAAATTCTGGTGAATGAGCACAATCAATGACGGAAATCCGTTCTTCACCAAGCAGTGCAAAGGGATGACATTTCGGTTTATGAACACTGCTCAATTGGTTTCCGCAAGTTTGGCCACCAGGTGCACTGCGAGGCTCTAGGTCTCTTGCTGGCATTTTGTTGTGGAAGTTGTGCGAAAATCACTTGCAAGGTGGTTTCTACCAGCGGTTTCTACCATGTTTTGATGACACCGGGAGTGTGTGTTACCACCTTTTTTGAGCTATAGATTTTCTACCCTTAATATATATATATACATATATATACATATATATATATACATATATATATACATATATATATACATATATATATACATATATATATATAAATGTATGTATATATTGTACAGGTATATATGTATATTGATCCATAACCATTATATTAGCCATCATATAACAATTTTATAAGCATTATACAACCATTCTATAACTCCAGTAATCATACCTGGTTGGTGGTTTCAAACATGGCTTTTATTTTCCATAATATATGGGACAATCCTTCCCATTGACTTTCACATTTGTCAGATGGGTTGAAACCACCAACCAGATGGATAATGATCCTATGGTTGTAATACTATATAACCATTCTATAACCATCATATAACCATTATACAACCATTCTATATACCCTCTGGTAATTTAACATAGCTATGGAAAGTCACCACTTTTAATAGGTAAATCCACGAACTAAATGATCCATTTTCAATAGCAAACTGTTAGTTTACCAGAGGGTAACCATATAAATCCACTATTAACCACAATTAACCATTGATTAACCACTATTGTATCCCTCTCTTCACTATTACACCATCATATCGTTCGAGTTATTAATCGACCTCTGACGGTCTGAAGCTCTCCGAGGTTCCGACTGTGCTGGCATCACTCTGCAGCCCTGTAGGCCGTTGGAACCTGGATCTGTGGATTGGTTGATGTACCCGGCCTGGTAAACGTACCAAAAACTGATGGGAAAATCACCATGCTATAAAAATGGGTAAATCAACTATGGTAATGTAACATAACTATGGACAATGGCCCATAGAAATAGATGGGTTTACCCATTAAAAGTGGTTATTTTCCATGTTTTTGGTGAAAAATTACCAGGCCGGGTACCGAAAACGCGGAATGCTATTCGGATCCCGGGCACCCATCGAACTAAATGGGCCATTGTTTATAGCTTTATGTAGCATCATGTAACAAACTACCAGAGGGTATGCGTAAAATTACATATATTAATACATATATATATATATACATATATTATTAACAAAACACAGTCATTGCATGATATATGTGATATCAAAAGAAAACTATATGAGGAATATATAAAATAGATATAAAAAAATCTTCATTTTATCATACCCTCTGGTAAACATAGCTATTGAAAATTGCCATTTATAGTGAGTTTTCCCATTAAAAAATGTGATTTTCCATAGCTATGTTAAATAACCAGAGGGTAATATTTTCCTAACATGTTCAACTCCTGCGGAAATGACCTCTAACGAACCCTCATGCCAAATCAATCGATGCTTAAACAGGCAACTGTGAGGCCTCACAGTTGCCTCACTGATTGTACAGGTATATATATGTGTATATATGTGTATTGATCCATAATTATGATAACATGTAATAACAATGACATAACAATTATATAACAATTATATAACATTCTATAACCATTGTATAACCATTATCAGGATTGGGGGAATCCTCCCAAGATGACCCCCCCACTTATGTTTGGCACATTGTGTAAACCCATCAAAAACTGCACATTTGTGAACCCCGTAACCCAGCATTTTTTTAAATGATGACCAGTGAAATATGCAGCAACAGAACCAACATACACTTATGGCACGAGAAACAGTTATGGTCATGGAATCATAATTCCTGTAACCAGTTGGTTATATAGCATGAAATAAACCAGTTTTGTCACTTTTGAAGGCCATCTTAAACTAGCTAAGTAGCTATTTCAGGTTATTTCTAGCTGATCAGCTATAGCTATCTATATAAAGTATAGCTGTACATTAGCTGGTTATTTAACAGATACCAATAGTTGTACAGTTTCTGTACCTGGCCATCTCCGGCCTAGATGGAAGAGCGTGGTGCTCTACTCCCTGCGTGCGCAGGTGCGGAGCGGATGGAGATGTTGATGTTAATGGAGGGGTGGGATTTTATGGGATAAAAATATATATATATGTGTATATATATGTACCCTAAGGATCCATGTATGGAATATTTACCTGCATTGGGGTTATTTTAAATTACTTTAGGGGTCAATGTAGGTAAATATTCCATACATGGATCCTCTGGGATATATATATATAGATATGAAATTGTATATATGGGGGTTTCCATAGTCATGGGGGTATCCCAAAATGGATGCTTTATTTCATGGAAAATCCCAATCTAAAGTGGATGATAACTAGGGGTACCCCATGACTTAGGAAACCCCCATATATAGAACTATATGGTTATATAGTGGTTGTACAATGTTTATTCATTGGTTATATAATGGTGAATCTATATGATGGTTATACAATGGTTATAGATGTATATTCGGGGTAGAACATCTATAGTTCTATAGGGGTTGTATATCCTCCTGTGTCATCAGCATGGCTGCTGGGAAATCCTGGCGGACTAGCCATGGAGGTTCTGTTCGCTGAGAAAATCATCGAACTATATGGTGGATTGTCTGGCAAGCCATGTTTGACTACCAAGAGTACCCTGTTTTCAGGCTATCTCAGCTTAGCAATGTTTGGTTTCTAGAAACAGTTCTCAATGGGACATCCCCATGTTTGGTAGTTTTGCGATTTTTCAATGTTCCAGCGTAACAACCTCACACGAGTACCAGGTCAGCAGATGACTTTCAATAATCAAACATTATGATACTAATCCGCAAAACGATAGAAACAAGTGAATTCCTACTGAAATATTGGTGATTTACTGTCCTAGTTTTTTTGATGCTACTATGAATATCGTTCTTCACCACTATACTTCGGTGATTCTTCACTACCCAGTCACCACTGTTAACCACTATTGGCCACTATGAACCACTATTCACCACAAGTCATATTAACATATTTTCACCATATTTACCAGCCTCATTGGTCCCAAAAGAGCCTATTGTTCTGAGCCAAGACTTTGGCATTTGTTCCAGGTGGCTCAAGGGGGGTAGTTGCACTTTAGTTCCTGTTTCGCCAACAGCTTGGCTGTGCAGCGCCATGAGCCAGTTTGCGTTCCACCAACAAGGCGCCTCAGCCTCACCTGAGGTGTTGACCTTTTTTTTTGTTGTGCAAAGTTGTTCCATATTTTTACATCTTACCAGATTTCTTATGCAGCTTTTGGCAGACAAGCATGATCAAACGTGGGAGTTTAGAAGCAGGAATGAGGATGTTGCTGTGATTTTTTTGCGAATTCTTCACCATCCTGGACTCCAGGGAGTGTGGTCAATTAAATAGGGAGCCCTAAATAAAGAGATCCACTAAACCAAGGTTTATAATATTACCTGGTTGGTGGTTTGGAACTTTTTTCCTGTTTAATCTATGGTTAATAATGGTGAATAATTGGAATAACAATATATCTGGTTGGTGGTTTGGAACATGGCTTTTGAAGCTTTTGTTTTGTTTTTCCATACATTGGGATTGTCATCATCCCAACTGACGAACTCCATCATTTTTCAGAGGGGTAGGTATACCACCAACCAGTTACGTAGTAATTATATTAGGGAGATGCGATTATTGGGGATAGGACTTTAGGATATAAATCATCAACATATTAATGGGGATAAAACCAGCAACACTGGGGATATGAAGTGGACATTAGGTGGAATGTTATAGCCAATCATTGATGCTTGATAGTTTCAAGATGTTTCAAGTTCTCGTTGTTGGTGAATATCAGTATCACATTGACATGATAGTCCATTTCATGAACAGCTCAAGCCAAACCATCCACCAGCAGTATGAATTCGTGTTGCTTTAGATTCCCAAATCTTGAGACAACGCCTATCTGTTGCGATGAAGAAACTAGTTTTCATTTGTGCATGCATTTATTCACCGTTTTTGTGATGGGTTTTGCTGCATGTAAACTCCCCATACTGTGTTGATTGATCCCTGAGTTTTGTGTGGGCTAAACAAGCTTCCTACCCCTCTCTTGATTCGAATCCTTCACAGTTATAACATATTCTAACCATCAACTCTCTAAAGCATTCTAAGATTCTAAAACATGCCACCGATATTGTAACCATATATCTAACCAATACATCCATTGTATGCATACTATACCTAACCGTCAAACCGTCATTGTCGAACTCTATGCCACCGAAGTTTCACACCGACTGCAAGAAGGGACATGTCTAGTGCTTGCTGAATTTATCTTCGGGACAGCTGTTTTCAGGTTCCATGTTAAATTCCGGGGAACTTTACCCTGTGGCAATGAAGAATGGCAATGGACATTTCCCGCCATTTATCAATGTTCTTCCCAGTCAAAGCTCCATTTATAGGGGGTCATTCCCATGCTACTGCAGGATATATACAATGTGTATTTACTGTTTTGTGTTTTTCATCATTGTGCTCGAAGCATCATTTCTGTCAGTATGTATATGCTTTTCTGTTTACAATCACCGCGTTTTCACGTGGTTGCTACACTGCTACACTGCATCATGGGGAGGCAGAGAACACCCAGAAAGATACGTCAAATCCTGAAATATTGGCAAACCACGATAGTATATCTATGCTACCCTTTGGTAAACATACAAAAAGCTATTGAACATTGCCATTTATCGTTGAATTACCCATAAAAAATGTGATTTTCAATGGTTATGTTAGTTTACCAGAGGGTATATCTGTAGATTATAGTGAATTAGACCTACTATACTATATTCTACAAAGAAGCCTATCCGTGGGACTTGGGCCACGTCCCTTCTATGTCATAGTATCATACCTTTTCTTTCCTTGGATATCCATTGTATCTATGCTATCATTAGGTCATCCTATATTATACCCTAGTCCTAATAGTATATCCCATGTATCATACCTAGGTCCTAATAAGAGTCTTATGCTATCCTATACCTAAGTCCAATATATCCATTGTATGTATACTATAGACTATATATATATCCTTAGATATCCTAATGGCCCATGTCCTTAGAACGGATACATGATATAGACATATATAGAATATATACGGTACCTCAACATAGATATACCAGTAGTACCGCACAAGGCGGTGGCGGAAGTTTTAAAAATAGGAAACCTATAGGAGAGATTGGTTGTTGTGAATCATGGATGGCAGAGCGAATCCACTGATGGACCGACAGGTGGTTGGAGCTGTGTTTTTTGGAATGGTTGCAATGGTTGCAGTGGTCACCTGGTCGGTCACCTCACCCACAACTGCTGGATGTAGTGTGGTGTAGTGCAGCTGTAGTTGTAGTTGTAGTGTAGTGGAGTTGTAGTTTTGGTGTAGTGTAATTAGTGTAGTGTAGTTGCAATCTTATGTAGTGGTAGTTGTAGTTAGTGTGATGTAGAGTGATGTAGTGTAGTGTAGGTGAGACTGGGCTACTGGACTGACAGATAGAGCAAATAGATAGATAGATAGATAAATAGATAGATAGATAGATCGATAGACAGACAGACAGAGAGAGAGAGAGAGAGATAGATGGATACATGGATAGATAGGTGGGTAGGTAGGTAGATAGTCAGAGAAAGAGAAAGAAAGAGAGAGAAAGACAAGAGACCTCAACCACCTGTCGGTCCATCATTGGCGTCGCCCTGCCATCCGTGATTCACAACAACCAATCTCTCCTATAGGTTTCCTATTTTTGAAACTTCCGCCACCGCCTTGTGCGGTACTACTGGTATATCAAATCATACCAAATAGCTTTGTTCTATCACTATCACTGTTCTATCACTAATATACCCAAATATACCTGTTTTTTTTCCCTATTCAATGGCTATTTGAGAGCTATACCCCGACGGACACACCGATACCCAGGCGGCCGCCTGAAGTTAGAGGAAGACCTTCCGCCCTTCCGGCGTTGCACTGTGCCTGGGGCGCGAGGAAGGAATTCTTGGGAGCTAAGATGGTGAACATCACTAGATTTACTACACTTGTGGTGCCCCCAGTGATGTTTGTTGGCTTATAAGTGGCTGAATTCTATGGTTTATGGTAGATAAACCCATATGAACCCCAACCATACAGATACATATATTTATCATAAACCATACAGGAGGCCCCCCCCCAGTGATTTTTGTTGGTTCATAAACCCCATGAATACTATAGTTATCTATAGTTATATATATATATATATATATATATCATAAACCATAGAATTCAGCCACTTGTAAGCCAACGTAGCTACGTTGGGGGCCCCATCCTGTAGATTTACTATGGTTTATGGTAAATATGTCTGTATGGTTGGGGTTCATGTGGGTTTATATCAATAGACCCAAAATTCCAGCCATTTCAGGAACCGAGTTAGAGATGAGGTACCTACATGTACCTACCATATATAAGGCCTAGGACCTAGGATTCAGGACTAGGGGGATATATCCCCACCAAAGATGGCCAAAAATATGGTACATTACCAGCATTTTAGGGTCCAATTTCTGGGCCCCACTTCATATATGGATTATATTCGAAGTTATATGGAATATCCCCATGGGGTGAAATAGGGATGATATATGGATTATCAACCACGGATCCGATTCGTGGGGCTTGCACATCCAAGTACAATAGGATTCAGTATGATTCAGTGGAGTTTTAAGCAAGATCCCAAGTTCTTATTGTGCTAGAATAGGATTTAGTTTTAATTGTCCATCCGCAACTTTAGTGGAATAGAATCGGATTTAGTGGAATTGAAAGGGATATGAGTGGAATTCAATGGGATATAAGTGGATATGCTATAGTCCTTTTTCCCAAAAGTATCTTCGATGCTTGGGTTCTCGTTTAGTCTTTTAACCGCGTGGGGGAGCGAGCTGGTTTGAACGGTGGTGTGCGGACGGCGTGGGTGCAAGGGAAAGGAAGGGAAAGGATGGGAAAGGAAGGAAAAAGGAAGGGAAAGGAAGGGAAGAAAGGGAAAGGAAGGGAAAGGAATGAATGGGAAAAGAAGCCGCTGGAGATCAGCGAGCTTGGCTGCGCGGACGGCTGCGGACAGCGTGGGTGCACGGGTGGCTGGAAATGGGTGGGGAGAAGAAGCCGCTGGAAATCAGCGAGCTTCCAGGGCGTACATCCGACCCCTTGGCAGTGCACGTTGTCCCACGCCTGCCACGCAAAAGCGGCGGAGACCAAGGGACACCGGAGGGACGCCAGGGCGTACATC
>Ga0126342_10020315_pt1 | contig 11178 bp, 14 predicted proteins | sample Cyp1metagenome_FD_92528 | JGI IMG/M metagenome (GOLD analysis project Ga0126342, IMG submission 92528) | Coral microbial communities from Lord Howe Island, Old Settlement Bay, Australia - Cyphastrea 1 metagenome | ecosystem: Host-associated > Invertebrates > Cnidaria > Coral ...
TATATATATATATGTGTGTTTATGTATATATATGTATATATATATATATATGTGTGTGTATGTATGTATACATTAATTAGTGTGTGACAATGATTAATAATAGTAGTAGCAATAATAGTCATAATAATAGTCTTTTGATGTTTTGTAAGTCTGCAGGCTTGCTCCAGAGAGAAAAGAGAGAGGGAGTGACAAGTGAATCATGAAAAGCCTCTGTAGGGCAGGTCACAGACTGACAAATTCAGTGCCTTACCGTAAATCCATACATATCACTGATGTAAGCAACGGAGGGGTCTTCAAGCAAGCCAGCCATAGCCAAGAAACAACAGGAACAGTGGCCAACATTGCCAAGGTTAACTTCCAAGAAGTGACCTCAATGCATGAAGTGCCCAGGAACGGCCGCTGCTGTCACAATATTTCTCCAAGTCAATCAGACTCAGCGCGTAAAGCACACTTTATTGTCCATGTCTAGCTCTTCCTCGTCCATTCCACTGCACTTTCCAACTCACTTCCATAGATACTGCTAGTTTGAGTATATAAATGCAAACCTAAGAGCAAACATCACGATCAAGGACAGCAGAAGGCTGGCTGTGCAACGAAGGAAAATCGAAATGTTGGAGCTGGCCTCAGCAAATGAACACAAAACAAGCTTAGAGCTGGCTTGGATCCATTGGACAGACAAGTGTTACCTGTGTTTATACTCGACAGATCTTGCTGGCATGTCCAAATGAGATGGCAGCTTTCTCAGGGACCAGTCCCATCTCATGTGTCCACTGTTTGAAGCATTCATTTAGCGTTGGTTGGAGTAGCCACATGAATTAGGAGTTTCATTTCGTTGGTTTTGTCCGAACCTCCCAACTCATGTGTGCTGGACCCACTCTGAGACCCGAATGCAGGTCTAAGCAGACACCTTGACAAATGATCAAGACCTCATGTTTTGTGACACCAGCAAAGGCAGATAGGAATTGCTAATGGTTTTAAACCCGCAATTTAGATTTTGTCGGTCAAAACCCCAATGTCCTATCTCACATGCGCTCAGTGGCATAGTTTTTCCCCTTGTTGCTCCCATGTGCCTTGTAGATTTTCTGGGTCAAGACCCCAAAAGTCCTATCTCACATGCTTTCAGTGGCCCATCTTTTTCCCTTGTTGCCGCTATGCCTTTCAATTTTCTAGGTCAACAATGCAAAAGTCCTATCTATATAAAAATGCTTTCAGTGGCCCATCTCTTTTCCTTGCTGCCCCTATCCCTTTAGATTTTCCAGGTCAAAAATGCGAAAATCCTATCTCACGTGCTTTCAGTGGCCCATCTTTTTCCGTTGCTGCGCCCATGAGCCATTTAGATTTCCTGGGCCAAAACCCAAAAAAAATATCTCACGTGAGTTCACGAGCGCATCGGTTCCCCTTGTTGCGCCCATGTGCCATTGACATGTTTTGGGCCGAAACCCACATTTTTATTGAACAACAAAGCAAAAGATAATGTTGTTTTTCTCATTCCTGGCATACACACTACACGCTACAGTCCCAACACATGTGTTATCTGAGCATATCCCAAATCAGCCCTAACCCCTATCTCATGTGTCCAAAGCCTAGCCGCCCTAGCCTATAGCATTTACAAACCATGAACAGTGGGAATGTAAAATCTTGATGCAGGTGTCCTTCAAGTCGTTAATAGAACCTCATGAGATAGGAGTTTGGCACCCCCAAAGGGCCCAAAGGGCAAAAACAATACTTTACTCAAGAGATAGGAAAGCAAAACAAATCAACCCTCCGACAAACCCTATCTCACGTGTAAGGCATATAACTATAACATACCATCACCAAAAGTTATTTATCCCTGCACTCGGAGAAAGAATTGAGTACAGTCCACCCAGGTCGACCAGGTCACCGCATTCTGCAATGTCTGTGTGTCGTTGGTGAGCCTGGAGACCAAGGCCTGGAAGCTTTCCATTGCAACGGTAGCAACGGTGGCAACGGTGGCAACGGTTCGTCAATGATCACTTATGGAATCGTTCGCATCACATCACTGGAATTGCCGATTCTTAGATCAATACGGATAAATCACATCGAACTTATCCTGAATCTAAACCGGAGACATTCCTCCGCAGCGCTTTGAATTTAGCCACGGCGCTCCGGTGGTCTGCACATCGAAGTAAGCGACCTCTTGCCTTAGCAAGGCCTGGAAAACCTCCTTGCGGAGTTCGCGGACAATGCGTTCACCGGCCAGGACGTACAGCATGCCTTGCTTAGTCAAAGCTGGAGCAACGTTCCCATGTTGGGACGTAAAATTCGAAAAATGCCATAAAATGCCAATGTTGGTCACTTGTCAGGAGGAACTTGAAGTGAAACCAATAGCAAACTGACAAAAAATTGGGATGTGGGGATATGATATGATTTCATGGAAACCTGGAATGCGCATCGCCCATTCTCATGTAGTGCCTCGAATCATCGAAGTGAGAGAAGATGCAATAGCCACGACAACAATCTTCTCCGTGATCTGCCGGCGAGAGTGAAAGGAGTTGGCCAACAGCAAAAATACTCTTCGAGACAAAGTTTTGACGAAAACCAGTCTGCCTAAGAAATCAGCTACAGCACAGCAACGTCTGAAGGAAGCACAAATGAGAGACTTTCAGGATCTTTCAGCTGGATATTCCCGGAAATTATTCCATGCTCTGCAGTGCCTTCAAAGGAATTAATTGTGAAGATGTCTCGTAGCTTTACTTACTAATTATGCTGATAGTGACGATCCGCTTCCATCCGTTTCCATCCGCCTCGTTCAGGGCGCTGCCGCTGACACCCTTGTCGCTTCCAACCATTTGCACGAATTGCCCGCCAAAGTATGGCAGAAGAATGAACAAGCCACCTGAGGAAACATGGAAAAGCTGCAATTACAAGACATTTTGTTTTGCTGGAAGTGCAACCCCATCTCCGGGCTGTCCAAGCTGCTATTCAGGTAGAGGCAGAAGGTCGCCGGAATCAGGATTTTCGCCTCCCCCGCCGCTAGCTTCATGATTTTGCCTTGACAAACGTCAAGAAGTCAGTCAGAAAGATTCACAGCTTGAAATGGACCTTCAGACGACAAGATGGTATTCTTACGCAGAAGTCCCAGGTAGCCTTGAAGGCCTACATTGCTTTTAAATGGTAGATGAACATTCAAGTAAACATCTTAGAGGATTGCAAGCAATTGCTTCGAGTGTCCAGTAGGTGTGTTCAGGCGAGCCAGATATGCTCCGAAGAGTATAGAGGCCCCAGATATGAGAGCAATCACCTTGGCACTAAGCTGCTCAGCAAATCCCAGCATGAAAATGCGTCCTTCAAACCCAAATTGCTTTAGATATCTCTTGGGAATGATGCACCTTCTATTAAACTGCCGTCAACGAATCAGCCATAAGACATTTCCCCTGCAGTACAATAAAGATTGCTCTGGAAAAAACGTTAGAAACATAAGAGGTGTGATTCCTGTCTCCCCATTCACTCTCCTTATGGCAGGTCACTAGGATCGAGACAATGGCAGCCTCACTAGTTGTCACACCCTTGGGAAGCGACATTCCACCGCCTGCAATCAGGCAAAGTCCCAAAAACTCCACATCCGCCGTATCCTGGTATATATTTTTTGCCAGCGTAAACTCTGGTGTATTCCAACCAGATAGAATGGTGTCGCCACCTTAACTGAGGGGTCGTTCTGAGCCATTCTCATACAAATGTCCGGCAGAGTATCATTGTAGCAAAACAAGTTGCGGCGCCATGTTTCTGGATTCCAAAAGCAGTTCCGGCAAGTTAAAGACAACTCAACTTCGCGGAGGCCAATTCGGCACCTCTAAGAGACTTTGACTCTAACACTCTCCAGAAGCCGCCTCCTGGCAACTCGCTAGTCAAGGGTGCCTGGCAGATCGAGCTCAACATCCGAGCCGTGTCTGACCGTGTCCCACTTACCGACATGAGATCTTTGGCCTCATGGTGCCACGGCAGCACAAGGGACAGCACAGGTGTGAGTGAAGATGTGAGAAGCCCCAGCGAGTCATCAAGGACGTCCATGGCGCCACAGCCTGGAGCGGAAGCGAAACGTCTCCCGAACGGTGGCACAAAAATAAAGCAACGTCCATAATTCATCTGAATAATCGTACAACATAAAAATACTAAAACCATATAAAAATCACTTGGTGTTGCTATTTTTCGCATGTTTCCCAAGAAGAAAACTGACAACAGACCAGAAGTTGTTGTGCAATCAACTTCCACCTCCCCACCTCCCAGTGCCTCTGCAAATCTGCAGAACTCTTCAGTGGGGATGGTGCTTCGGACACAACCCGACAACAATGGCCTTTTTGAACCTCCCAATTTAGGCAGCGTCATGCTCAGTGATAACTGTAGAGATCAATCTCCCTCCGTGCTACACGGCTGCAAATATGGTGATGGCATGTGAGAGTATCAGTTTCAGCTTAGGGCCAATGGATGCTACCGATCAATCAATACTGGGAAAGCCCACAAGCTTCTGAAATCAAGGATCCTCCCACATGTTCTGTCTCTAAGTAATTCATCTGTTTGCGCATGTTGCGATTGAACAAAAAGCAGCTGCAAAGGGGCGATTGGCGGCTGGTTTCTCAGCTCTCTGCTGTACTTACCAACTATAGAAAGATTACTAAGCATGCTGTCACCAGCACTGTCTACATCTGAGAGGGGCTGCGTGACATTTATCCAAACCATCAGGTGTAGCGAGGCTTTCAACCATTCTGCACGGCTGGCAATATGCATCAGTACGGAAGCCTCGTGCCACTTCATGACTGCTACAATCTGCATCCACAATACCCAAATTACCACTGAATTCTCAAGTTGAGAAAGTGTGCCCAACTACATCAAGCACCGCTGGCAAGGGGGCAGGCACCTTTTCAATTGACCGCTGGCGCTTCTCCAGAAGCATCCTTAGCACTGTGGTGAAGATCGAACACCACCAGAGCCTACTGATGGATCGAGGCTTTGACATTGCAGCGTCCTTGCTGTTTGCCCGGATACTGTCCGAAGGCGCCTAAGCTTTTGGCAAAGATATGCAAAGATAACATACCTTCAGGATGCTCGCGGCATCATCAACGTCATCACCCATCCGAACTTTTGCAAATCAGCCAAATGCGTGTGCAAAGACATGTCAATGTGACTGTGAAATGATGGTATTTGAGAGATGCAATTGCAGTGTTTGTGTCAAATGCTAAACCCATACTCGGCATCTCTTGGCTCAAAGGCAGCTGGATGTTTGCTGTGCCAAAACAAGGCAGCAAGTGGCATTCCAATTTCTCAACAGAAACTGGACCGCAGATCCACTGAAAGCCATGGCACTGGGAGTTGTGGATCTGGAGATCCTATGCCAACCTGCAGTTGTGTTGGCTCAATTATACATGTGAGATCTCAAAGCTGTGGAAGCTAAGTTAAACACTGCTGTGACCCTTTCGTACCCTTTCTTTGTGCTCTGCACGAGAATAAACAAGTAGACAACTCGGGGCTGCACCTTGTGCATGGTGCTCAGCAGTCGCTTTGGGTCGATTCCTGGACGTGTGGGCATGCAACAAACTCAAAAGCTGGCAGTAGCAATCCAAATTCCAACTCGCAAAGAAAGACTCCAGCAGCTGCCTCATTTTTTGCAGAGATCTGTAGCTCAACGCCAACGCGCTGTGTTTCTGTGGATATTGCAAAAGGGGACGCACAATTGGGCGACGTCCAGGATAAATCAATAGGGCGGAGCACCCAATGTCTTCACAAAAGGATCTTTCCCCACCCATCTTCATCAAGGGCTCATTCCTCACTCACCTTCATCATGAGTTTGCCGCTGTTTTTGCCCGTGTAGAGCATATTCACACACTGAACATAGTTGGAAACCTTTGTCTCCTGAATGTCTTCCTGCACCTTCATCTTGCCCCGCACATACAAGTCCAGCAACTCGGCAAAGCACTTCACCATTTCGTCCATGTGGTCCACACAAATGAAGCCTTGGATCTTCAAGCGGCGCATCAAAATCATCTGGAACTGGTTCACTGAGACAGCAGCACTCTCAGAGTTGTAGCCTGAGATGTGACCACAGTAAGCAATTCTTCCAAATCGATTCATCTTGGTGAGCATGGTTTCCAGCGTCTTGCCACCCACATTGTCAAAGTATGCATCCACACCGTCAGGGCAGCAACGCGCCAAGCCAACATCCAATTCTTCAGTATTGTAGTTGATCACACCATCCAATTTCAACTCATCCTTCAGCCAGGTGCACTTGCTTTCACTGCCTGCCAGTCCCACCACCTTCATCCCTCGGGCCTTTGCCAACTGCGCAGCTACTGATCCAACAGCTCCAGCAGCGCCGGACACCACAATGGTCTGACCTGCCTTGGGTTCACAGATGTTCACCCCGACCCAGGCAGTCAGACCGATCACCACGTTGAAGAGGGAAAGGTTCAGTGGCAGCGGCACTCCCGGAATCACCGGATAGATCGATGCCTCCTTGGCCACAAAATACTCTTGCACTCCTCCCATGCCTCCACAAATGGTGCCTTCCTTCCATTTGCGAGAATTGGACTTCATAACTTTGCCGACAATGCTGGCTCGCATGCAGTTGTTAATCCCCACACATGCCATGTACTGCGGTTGGTCACTGGCCCAGAGGCGATGAGTTGGATCCAGAGAGATATAGATATTTTTGATGAGCACTTCACCAGGACCCAGCTCTGGGCACTCTTCCTCTACGATTTTGAAGTCGGAGTCCTTGATCTCACCCGTTGGTCGACTGGCCAAAAGTGCCCGCTGGCCACCACCTTTGATCCCTTCAGCCTCCACAACAGCCTTGGATCCATCGTCCTGTTCACCGGTCATGGCTGGGTTACGATTGTCCCTCTTCGGAGCTGGCCAGGGCTCTGCGGTGACATGTTTGGCCATGCGGCCTACAGCGGCCATGGCCTTGACATAGAAAGGCACCGCTGGCGCGTCAGACATGGTAAAGACGCAGCTTTTTCGGAAATGTGTTGGGTGCTGGACTTGAACCAAACGCTACAGGATTGTAGTTGTTACTGGTTGTTGGTAAGCTTGTTTCGGCATGAGAGAGTAAGACTTGTGGTGAGGTTGTCTTGATTTTTTGGACCTATGGACCTATGGACCTATGGACCTATGGACCTATGGACCTCTGGACCCATCAAGTTTCCCTAAACCATTCGGCAAGGACGTGAAAGTGGCTCCATTTTCAGATATCCTCATTTCAACTCCAAACGGCACAGCTTCATTTCTCCTCGATTTCTTTCAGTGGCTGGTGCCAGGCCATGCCTTTGCACCCTGCGTTGCTTCAGAAGCACCTGTGAACAAAGCTGGCACCTGGAAAACTTGCAAGGCCTGACTGCAATGTAAGGTCAAAGAAAGGGGTCTTGCATGGTCCATAATATGATTAATATGTTCGGTGCGGTCAGTAGCAGTGACAATGGCACTTTTACAAACTCTATGGCCCTGTGATTGCTGACGGATTCACACAACTATCAGACGGATTCTTCGGTGCCACTCCCATCACTGCGCTTTTCAAATCTTTTTTCTAATGCGTCGCACGAGTCGCACGCAGCGAACGAATCTTTGGCCGGGCCAAGGCAGCCTTAGTAGTATGGGGCAATTGTTGGGTGGTCTGGGTTTCGCTTTGAAGCTGGTAAAATAGTTCGGATATGTTCGGATACAAGCCTCAGCTTGGCAGACGCTGGAGTTGGATTGTGATCAGATAGACTAGCATTGGCTTCCTTTGTTTAGCTTTCATTCTTAAAATCCCGTCGATGGAGAACGTGCATCCATGAGTACAGTCTGCCTCAATGACTTTTCTACTTGAAGATGTCCCCCTTCACCCACTCCCGGGTCAAGCACTCAAGAGTTTATGCTTATCCGGGCGGTCAGTCTCTGTCAATATCTGCAAGCCCGATGCTGTATTTTTCTGCTGTGTTCATAAGAATTAGCATTGCATCATGCTTCAGGTCAACCACCAAAACGGTGCTAAGGTGAGATCTGTTCTTCATGGCCACACTTGGGGAAACGCCTAGCAGCTCAAACTTGAGCACGAAACTGCACAGAAAGTAGATATATAATTATACAACTATATATTAAAAATAAGATGAAATCATCATGAATCATTGTGGCAAGGCCCTCAAGGTCGCCAAGGCCTTGCAGTTCAGCGTATCTCCGTGGCGAAGACCATGGACTGCATCGATTTCTGGCCTGACATGACCCAGCTCAACTTCCAGGACTGCAAAATGTCTATTCCGTAGGAATGCATAGCATGAGTTGATGTGTATCCATGTAGGTGATTCGAAGTATTGGCCTGGTGTGCTACCTTTTTGGTGGGCCTGGGAGCTCTTTCCAACATATGTCTGAACAGCGCAAGAGCTGAGAGCCCCAATCCATTCTGGACTCGTCCCACACATAGCCTTGTCTCTTGAGTTGTCATCCCGCCATCCGTCACTGATAGAAAGTGCCATCAAGCGAGCTGGGCTGACGTAGGAATCGCTGTTTCCCCTCCACGGTTGCAATAGACTGCATCCTGAGGAGGTGAACAGAGCTTGTGAATGTGAATGGCTTCCTCAAAACGATATTCCAGCTGCAAAAAGCATATCAGGCAAACATCTGGAAGATCACAGAAGCTCACAAAGTGTCCAAAGTACAGCTGGCACGCTTCGCAAAACGTTCGCCACACTTCCACATCTGTGATGCCGGCATCACCACCAAAGCGCAGCGCCACGCGGCGGTGTTCGTGCCTGGCCTGTGCACCGGCAGAGCTAGCCCTTGACGCTGACAACGCATCTCCAACCGTCTCCGCTTGCCTCTGGATTTCCCAAAGAGCCGTGCACAATACCTTGGCACCAAATTTGCCGCAAATGTCGTTTGCTTTTCCATCACTTTTCCGGGTCTCACTTACTCCTGGAAGTACTGGGCTAGACAGGGGTCCGCTGCAAATTCGATTTTGAAGACTACATTGACTACATGAAACAGATCTGGTATCACTGGTTTGTGTGTCCGTTGCTGACTGGGCAGCTGGCGAGCATCGAAGCAAAGGGTGTCACCTGCCTTGACCTCAAAAGCCAATGCCTTGGCTTGGCCTTGGCCCAGCACTGGCACTTGGTGGTGGCACGCTTGCTGCTTGCTGTATGGATGTCATTCAACAGTTGAACAAAGTGTCATGCTCACTATCTGCTTTGACTCCCAGCCTTGCCGCAACATGGCGTCCACGTCGGGCAGCAACGGCAAGTCCTCTCGACCTTCGGCGCGTGGAGACTGAGGAGAAGCCTTCCTCCAGCATCTTGGGAGATCTTGGGCAGTAAGGGAGGCAGCAATTCGGGTCTCGTACCCAGCCTTCGTATGAGGAGTGGTCCACAAAGTGCTGGGGACGAAACAACCCCCAAGCCTGATGCTGATTTGATCTGATTTGTCGGCTCATGCTGTGGAAACAGATCTACTGAATACTATGTTGCAAAAATCATGCTACCGGCATTCCTTGCACGAAAATTGCATTGCTTCTAGACTGTGCCCAAACGATCCACTCCATCAAGTCTTTTTTGGCTCAGTTGCCCACGTGGGATCCCTGCACATAGCGAACGCTTGCAGCCAAAGGCATATCATCCAGAGCTATCCACACCTTGAAGCTGCTTCACTGTGATCTAATGAAACAGTTTGGACGAGCTTCTTGAGGCAGTCGCTTAAAAGAAAGGTTTTGGTGCGGAGAGCCAAGGTCATGCTGCACTGCACGTGAGGCACTGACATAAGCTAAGTTTCAAGCGGAACCGATCTGTTTTCCATCCACCTGCTTTGCTTGGCTTGAAAACATGAAGAATTACAAGAGTCAGAAGACCTAGAGCCATTGCCAAGTCTTCCTCAGGATCTTGGTTTCATAAACTCGGCCTTCCAATATGGCAAGTCCTGATGCCAAGGGATTGCCTCCGGATGAGTGTGTAACATGTCAACTTGAAACTGCAATCATTTCATCATCCTTCAGCCTGCTCCTTTTTTTTGCTAACTCTTTGGGATGTACTTGGGAATAGGTAGAGGCAGTACAGGAAATCTTTGTGCACGGTTTTTGGCACTGGCCTGCTCTGTGCCTCCCTGTTTTAGAATCGCATGCAGGTAGAAGAACGAGATTCTGGCCTTTGCAGACAGACTTGGCGCCAGAAGAAAAGTTCAGCAGAACAAATGGCGCTCTCACCAGTTTCAATGTGGAAAATGTATCAGGAACACGAAGCAATTGTGAAACCAATTAAACAGAGCACCTGGCAGAGCCCATGAGTTGGGCAATCAAATGTGCCGCGTGGGAATGGAAAACTGGTAACCAAGCCTAGGTCTCAAAGCAACACTGGAAAAAAGGACACGCATAAAAAAATGGCAACCTGTCAATCACAAGCAACATTATTTCTGATCCATCAATGTCTAGAATCTAGATCTCCCTTGTTCAACTGTGCCTTCTTTTTGGAAACCAAGGTATGCATTGACCTTGAAAATGTATCATCTGGAAGTTCGCGCAGCTGACCTGTGATGGCAATTCTGTGAAACAAAAAGAGAAACAAATTGTGTTTCTGGATCGAGATGCAGGAACACGTTCCGCTGCTTGTTGGTAGAAAACCTCACAGTTTTGGACAAACAAAACTGGAGTTGCCTTTTGGTCTTTGGTCTAAAGCCCCAGCATGTATATACCAACTCGGATCCTGTTGAATTTTGAGGTTGGAACTCCAACCTTGAAACCCCAAGAATCTGACCTGGTCTTGAAACATCTCGATATCCTTCCTTAGTCATGAGATGTCATGAGTCAGATGTCTTCAAGTTGGTTCACAGGCAACCTGAAATCATTCTCAGACTCAAAAGGGCGAGACACGCTCGAGCACCAAATAGCGTATCCCATGTCGTATCTTTGCCAATGAACTCTGCATATTTGCCTGACAATCCAACCACATGCTGATTGGATTCAATGACTCCTTGGACTAATACCACATGCTGTCGGGTGCTTCAATAATGTTGTCTAGCCAATAGTGATATCTTGTCAATAGTAGAAACATTTTTCCGCAACTCCAATTTGTCCCCAATACTAAAAGTCAATTAGCTCCATTTACTTTTAGTATTGCCAAAAGAGTCATGTTCAGACCTTGTCCAGAGGGCATGGCCAATAGTGGACCCAACATGGCAATAGTGGAAACGTTTTTCCCAACTCCA
>Ga0126342_10020316_pt1 | contig 11177 bp, 19 predicted proteins | sample Cyp1metagenome_FD_92528 | JGI IMG/M metagenome (GOLD analysis project Ga0126342, IMG submission 92528) | Coral microbial communities from Lord Howe Island, Old Settlement Bay, Australia - Cyphastrea 1 metagenome | ecosystem: Host-associated > Invertebrates > Cnidaria > Coral ...
TCTCCTCCTAACTGTGTCAAGGGCCAACCCAGGTGACCGAGTAAGTGGTGGGCAGACTGGATCATGAAGGGTCGACCAATGCTTGTAGCCCGTGCGGAGGCCTCACCAGGAACTTCAACACCAAATGCATTGTGTCGAGGATGGTGACGCATTCATCAGAATCCCCTGAAAGCAGGCAAATGGAACAAGTGCAACCTGGGCAACCTCAGTCGCCTGTACCAATTCATTGACCAAACCCCCCTCACCAGGGCAAGCGGTACCGACAACGAATGAAACCATGGCTGGTGCAACGATGTCCCGATCTTTAGCTGTCTCAGGTTTACCAGCTGGAAGGCATTCGGGCCGAAACCAGAATCTCAAAAATTAAAATGATTATGACTATAACATGCTACAACTTTAGGACTTCAAGCTGGTTTGACATGTTCCGAGTGCAGAGCCAACAGTTTTCAGTTGATGCCATGTTGCAACCTTTTTACCGCACGGATGATTATGTCATTGATCCCAGGTTGCTCCAACCTGACATTCACAGAGACCATCACTTAGACGCGCTTTGGCGCCTCGGATGAGCCTCCAGAAGTCCTTTGGAGTTGACAAATTAAATGAACTAATGTAACAAATTCAACAAATCTCTCTGTGGAGCTAGAGCTGGTTGAGATCGAGCCATGGTATGTTGCCATGGTCATGGCTGAGCTTCGAAGAGTTTCAGAACCAGGATGTTGTTCATCCTTGTTCAACGTGCTCGTGCCAACTGATCTGCTTGTAAACCTGCTTGCCTCCCTTTGGCTCAGGGTGTTCTGTTGCGATCTTCATTCAAGATCCGGGGCCAAGGCTGCCATTCGGTATGGCTCAGTGTGGCTTCCAATTGTATGGCTCAATCCACTTTGGTTCTTCCGTCATATAATTGGAGCACTGCCAGCACTCCCACCGAAGTCATGAAGGTGAAAATCAGCGACAAAGTCTCGACGTCCAGAGATGCATGCAGCATGATCAGCTGACAAATCGGCCGCTCCATCCTGAATCTGATGGAATTGCTGTGATCGTAACACTCATCTCTTCACTTCCCAACATCCCATTCAAAATGTTTTGAAGATTTTATTCAAGCCCATTTAGGCCTATTTTCAATGTCATTTAGCCTACTTTAGCCTACTTTAGCCTATTCACACCAGGGAGCTGTTCATCATAGGCTGAAACGACATACCTTCAACGTCCTGCCTCGCAACAGCTGTCCTCATCGTCCACAGAACAGTCTCTGGAAGACCTGCCGTGAAACTTTGGCGTCAAGAGTTGCCGAAATCCACAGCAATCTGGAACTGACATGAACTGACTTGGGGAAGTATCTATAAGATTCTATAATTATCTAACAGTTATATCTAACAGTTAATCTAACAGTTATCAGTGGCGTATCAGTGGCGTATCATTATGTTTCCATGGGATGTTAACCCAATGAATATAATGAATTGGGATTTGGTTCTATGTTGACACTTTAAAGTCGGGGGTGAACACCCATGTAAGTGCTCCGCGCTGGGCTGTAACTCCAGAAACGGGTCGTGGAACCAACATGAACCAACGCAAAACTGGAAATGGGAGCGAGACTGGGAAGAGAATGCAGCTGATGCAGCTGCAATGGAGCCAATCGTTAATGGCCAATCGTCGCTTCGTTGTGAATCAACTTCCCTCAGGTGACACCCTGCCCTCTCGGCATCTCGGCCTTTGTTGCATCTTCCGTGGTACAAAACTGCAAGCAACGCGGAGTCCAAAGATGCAGATCCCAAGGGACCTGTGTATTTGTCCTGCCAAGTTGAGCAGCCGCTGGACGATGATGACGATGATAGTTAATTCAAGCAGAACTGCCATGAGATTTTGCAAACACTGAGGAGAACAACACAAGGAGGATAGCAGCAAGAACGAGGACTAGAACCAACAACAATGTTTAATTTAATTTCTGTGATGGATATAGCCAGTGACGAGTTCGATATGGCATAGGAGCCAACAAACAGTAGCTCGGCAATTGTTATATATATATAATTATATAATTATATATAATATATATATATGTAATATGACTTATAAGTCACTTATTTATAATAGTCATTGTATTATTTTACTTGGTGAAAACTGCGAGTTCTTGTGAGTTGGTGGTCCAGAAAGACCATGGCTGCCAAGGCCACGAAACGACTTTGTCCAGTGTCTTGCTTGCCGAGATATGGAAGGGCAGCAATTCGAAAGACTTGGCATCCAGCCCAAAGCAACATGCACAGCACCTGACTCGGGGAGTGATGAACCCTGAGGACTTCAAAAGGATAGAATCAGATAGAAGCTGAAAACGATCTTTCCTGTCGCTATGTTGACTGCACTAGGTCACTAGGTATCATAGTCTTCTGGGGGATTTTGACTTTTTTGACCACAAGCCACCTGTTTCTGAGTACTTCTTTCGGATTTGGATTGCGTCCAGAATGCCAAAGACATGGAAGACAGGACAGTGACGTGATTGGCCAAGGCCAACTCGCTGTTTCCAGCTTTCAATTCACTTCGAAGCGCCAGGGTGGTCGCTGAGTCCGTCAAGGCTTCACCAATCGTTCCACTCAGCAGACCCAAAACTCCAAAGCCCGCAGCAGCTGTGGCCGACACGGCGGAAACGCCGTTTGAAGCACCGCTGGATGTCTTGGATGCCGATTGCGGCTTGGTGGCCGTTGGAAAGCTCCGGGCAGTCAACAGGATGCCCAGCATTGTATAGGGCAACACGACACAGGGAAGCACCAGCCAGAAACATACCAGGTTTGGAAAGAGTAGGAGCACAATGGCCAGCACCACACTGAGAAGCCTTAGTTGTCAGCTTTGAAGTGTTCGACATTTTTTCATAGCAGCGATTAGTTCTAGTTCCTCCCCAATTTTACATCCTTTCATCGTGTCCAATGAATGTAACAACGTCGTTTTTTGATGTCTTGCCATGTCTTCCCATGTCTTGCCCAGAAACCATGCGATGATCTTGTAGCGTGCAGGGCTGATTCCCTGCTTCAAAGTATGTTGGGCTCCAATCTGAGCCACTGGAATCATCAGAAGCTGAGTGGCACATTGCAATGCGAAGGCACCCAACGCATCGTAGGGGCCAAAGAAAGCACAAAACATCTGCAGAGATTGGAGAAACGCAGCTGCCAGCGTCAAAATGCCACAACTTCGGTGGCTCAGTTGCCAACAGAGAGTAGACCAGAAGATTTCTGCCACTCCTGAGCTGACTGCATCATCCCGTTGAGGAACATCCTTACATATCTAGGAATCTAGGATATATCCTTACAAAATGTTCAAATTGCTTACAAACTTGGAGTAGAATGAGTAGGACTTAGAGATCTTAGAGGGTCGATGAAAGCTACAGCTACGAAGTACTACGAAGTCCTGAAATGACCATGGACTTCAGGAGAGCACTACGCATGATCCACTCGGCTTCCTGACGATTTCCCAAAATCAAAGCATTCAACGTGAAGTAAAAGGGCAACAAATAGGCGAAATGGCCCATGAAGATGATGAAAGGCCCTAAGAAAGGCCCCAAGAAAGCCAAAGGAAATGCCACGCCATGCGACATTTGGCACACAAATCTCACACCAAACCATTCGCAAACTGGAGGAAAACAGCTGCGGGACAGGACATCAGAGAATCGCCATGAAAAACAGCTGGGTGAGAAATCACGTCTTGGATGAATCTGGCAGGATTTCCAGGAAAATGTCCCTTGCAGCATCTTGCTGTGGATGCAGTCCTGACCACAGCTTCCTCCGCCTTTGGCTGAAATGAAACGGACGAAATATGACCGACATATGAAATGTTTGCGAAATCCACGAATTTGGCGAAACAGCGAAACAGTGCAGCTAAGGCACGGAAGGCACGGAAGGCACCGGGATCGAAGCACGTCCGGGATCCAACACAGCTGGCCGAGCTGAAGCGGTGATGGACACGGAGAGTTGTGGACCTCGTCGACCCCGACCTTCCCGACCTTCCCGACCTTCCCGAGCTCGACTCCTGGCTACACCGGACGCTGGCAGCTCGGGAGATCTGACTGAAATTGCGCTGAAACAGTCAGACTCAGCCGGCTCCAAATGGTGCGCATTGTGACTCACGATGTGTGAGCTGCTCAGGTGAAGCTCTCGCAGATAGCTGTGCCAGCAAATGCACCACTGATGCTACAGGTGCTGGCTGCAAACCATCGGAGCCAACATCTATCTCAATCGACGACATACTTAGGACATATTCTGATTACGTGGCTGTTGCGATGGTTTCACAAGCTCAGTAACAAGCCTTGCAGAATCTGAAAGCTACTAAAGCCACTAAAGTACAGCATGTTGAGCAACTCACGAACTGTACAGGTCTAGGCAACTTTTCATTCAAGTTTGGAGGAAGCTTAGAGGTTCGGATTTCCATGCTTTTCGCGCAGACTCGACTGAGAACACACATGATCTGCAAAATCCAGAAAACCTCAGGGTCATCAATGTGTAGTGTGGTGCGGTGGAGAACTCAGTCATCAAGTCATCAACGTCCCACTCGGATTCAAAAGGGATCTATCTTCATCAGCCTCACAAGCCTCACAGCTCATCCTTCTCATCCTTCGATCAAGGAGTGGGAAGACGCTCTGACTTCTGAATTCGTAGGTTACAACAATGTCCTGATGTTTATCGGCTTCAAGGCTTCAGCAGGGCTTGATCTGTTTTAAAACCTTCGGCAAAGTTGGCAAAGTCTCCGCAATGCGATGCACCGTTGGTGACCTTTGGATGTCTGTCCTTCGGATGTTCAAATGTTCAGCGGTTTCAAGTGATCTCCCTTCCAATGTCGAGTGAAGAATGGCAAGGGACCGCAACGGTTTCTGACTGCTGAGATGGGTGTGGCCTGACCCGCCTGACCCCCGAGGCGCAACAGAAAGTCAGCCCAAGTGGTACCCAAAGCCTGTCGTTCAACGGTCGCCTGGGGTATGATTTGACCCAAGACAGGCATTGGCGATGCTGGAGATGGATCCATATGATCCATGGCCATCTGCGTTGTCCCCACCCGTTGCTGGGGTTGCTGGGTTGGGGGAAAACTTAGGGGAACCTGAGACCATACAGCTTGGGATCTCCAGAGTTTGAAGCATGTCATGCCATCACGCCTGAGTGCCATGACATCAACGGGTAGACCGGGGATGACATTTCTCAAATCTTTCGCTGATCTAAAGCTCGCACCACTTTCATATTTGGCTGACTTGCACGCCGTCAGATTATCGCACCCCGGTAATTGAATGTTGCAGCTTAGGTCTTAGGTATGAACAAGGCACTTTTTTGGAGGACTCAAACACAGGTGCACACAGTGGGCGCAGTGCATAACACGCATGCTGCCCGTGCCGGGCACCCCGCTTCCGGCTCATCAGCAAGCTCTGGCAGGTCATAAAGGTACAGCCGTTTCAGCTTTGGAATGTGCTTCACCACCTGGAACCGCTCACAGGTGTAAAAACGCCAAAGAGAGGAGTGTTTTAATCGGGAGATCGGGGCCAAGAACCTGGGGGTCATCTGAAATTTCATGAATTTTACCAGTGGCATCAGTTCCACCATTCCCAGTTTCCCTCAATGGCGTTCATCGCTTTTCGCGCTTCACAGGTTTGGCTCTGAACACCTACAAGACTCAAAGGACCTGTGGTACTGTCTCTTGGTAGACCGTCAAACTTCGAAGCAATGCAGTTTTGGCAGATTTTGGCCAAATTCAAGTGCGACTTAGTGCGACTTAGTGCAACTTGCAATACGTCATGGACTGTGACCATCGCAGTCGACGCTCTGTAGCAAAACAAGAACTCACGGAGCGTCTGAGCACGAAATTCGCTTCAAGCTTGAAGTCATCAAAAGCATCTAGCCAAGTGAGTGGGGAACTTGAGTGCCTTACATTCACAATAATTTCAGGCAACACTTTGGCTACAGCAAGTGCTTGGGCAAAGTCCCACCATCTGCTTCCACACATGGCAGCCCGGGATCCAAACTATCGAAATGACCTACTTTACATCTAAATGATCTATGGAATCTATTGCATCTATGGGATCTATGGGATCATTTTCATTCATTTCTCCAGTGGAAAGTATTGCTGGCCCGATGAATTGGTGGTAGCGAGGATTTCCATCGCCCGGCTCCGACCCCGGCGCAGAGGAACACGGCGGACGTAGCGCCGGGGGCGATGTGCAGCTAGGCTGCGATGGGCATCCGGAGCACGTGGCCGCGCATGGAAATCAAACTGGGGGACACCGGGAGAACTGGAAGAACTGGGAGAACTGGAACGTCGCGGTTGAAATCATTGAGATCAGCTCCAATTTTCTCATGGCAAAATTCCCAATTAGATTTCTCTGAAGCATCAACTGAGGTGGTTAAGTGGACCAAGTGGACCAAGTGGACCAAGTGGACCTGTAACTGGAGGCGATGTCTGGCAGTGTTTTGGAAAGTCAGGGCTCCATGGTGTGTCGTTCCCTCAACTCTACTCAGAAAGCGAAAGGCCGGTCGCAGGATCAGATTGTTCCAGTAGAACCAGTTTGCCTTCGATGTTTCAAGGGGTTTCAGAAGTGGCGTCACGTTTACACAGCGGTTACTCATTGATTGTTCCTTTCACCCGACGGCATGTCGGGCAGCATGTCGGGCAGTATGTCTGGCTGACGCAGAGCAACGGTCGAAGCTTCCAGACGAAGTTTCAATGGCTCTTCAGTGGGTCCTTGGCATCGAAAGATTTGGAAAGGCTGAGACGGGTGAGATAATGGGTTTTTTCATGTTTTTTCTCCGGTGGTCAATGGTTTCAACATGTTTCAACCCCTGGCTTTCTACCGCAGCATGACTTCCCTGGTGACATCTGCATCTATACAAGTGATCAATGGCCACAACCCCAAATTTGGCAGAGGAATGTTGAACATTGAATCTGCTTGGCTAATCTGAACTCTCATCCATTCTAATGTTTTGCTTTTCAATGCTGATTTCTTGATTTTGTTTGATTTTGTTTGATGTGTCATGATGTGTCCTTCCAATTTGCGGGCTGCACGGTCCATTCGACCAAGAGGCGGATCAATCGACCGATGTCAAGCTGGAAGTGTTCGGCCGATGCCACGCCACGTCTGTCGAAGCTCAACACCACTTTTCCTCAGCCGACGTCGGCCGATGACTGAGATAACAATGGATATAGCGACAAAATATATTAAAATATATGATCAAATGGGACACCTGTAAGCCAAACAAAATGCAAACCAAAACATGGTTTCATCTTTATTTTGGCAGATGTTTCATGGTTTTGATGGATTTTCAATTTTGGAAAGCACACGAAAGAACCATGTTGCGTTTCGCTGTTTTGGTGTTTCGGTGTTCATCCATCCTAGTGGTCCCAGGACGTCGTGCCAAGTCACCAATCTGCTTGGCTTGCTGAAGCACTTTGAATGCTGTGACCACTTCGTTGGGAAAGTTGTAAACATTGATCTCTACCGGCGGCCATAGCTCATCATTTCACCTGCATCAACATGCTATGGCCCTATGATCCCTATGGCTGCTGAATTGAGATCAGTCATGTTGCAATGATGTTAATGTATGTTAATGTATGTTAATGTTGAATGTCATTGAATATCATTGAGGATGAAGTGAACGATGTGAACAGTCCAACTCGTCCAACTCACAGCATGGGTCCCGGACTGGCCACCGTTGCGACACTTCGCATCTCATTCCGCAAAGTGCTGGGAGCCTGTCCAGGAGGTGGCGTCATCTTGACACAGGGCCCCTTCGTTTAGGTTTCCATAGAGTCCCCATAGGGTGCCCATATCTTGTCATATCTTGTCATGTTGAGCCATATTGAGCCACACCCAAAGTGTCCGCTCGACAGCAGACGGATTATCGCCTCGGCTACTCGTCTATCCAGCAACAGGACAGCATACTTCACGTCTGCGCGGAAGGCCGCAACTTGGGCAGCGGACCATGCCTCGCGATTTCAGGACCAATTCTTGGGGTCTTGGACTCGACAGAAATGGGTCATCAAGCTTTTGGACCGTACTACAATTTTGATACACGCAGAAGTTTGCAGTTTCCTGGCTGTCTTCAGGTGGTTTCATGTAGGAGCAACACCTGCAAATATGATCTCACCGCAAGGATGCCCCAAGATCTCCGAACCCCTAGACATCTACCTGGTAAAAAAAAATGTCAAAATGCCACAAATTGCCTGCAACTTGGCCAGCTCCACAAAGCGTCCAGCAGCATCCAGCAGCGACAAGCTGCGTGGGACGAAATCTTGATGGGTCAAAGAGTTCAAAATCACCGATGGACAACTCATAGACATGGGAAAATTCAAACAACCGTTGATCCCATGAAAAATGTCGCTCATCCCATGGAAAGATCATAGAAATCCATGAGAAATGCTTCGCCATCTCTGGATGCGGCCACTTGGAGAACTCCGCGATTTCTCAGGAAACAGATCTTCTTCGCAGAACCGGCGCTGCACAGCACCTGGGCACCCAAGCGTCTTGCTGCTGAGATGGCAGCCAAACCTACTCCACCAGCTCCAGCATGGATCAACACCACTTCACCACAGGTCACTTGAGCTCCACAAAACGCCAGATTCACCGTGAAAGTGACGGTTGGTAAAGCTGATGCCTCCAAAATGGGTACATTTCGGGGTCTCAAAGCTGAGAGCTGTGGATTTTGAAGAGATTCTGACGCTTGAGCTCCCATGCCAAAGATCTCATCAGGACCAGACGCGGCAAAATCATGACCTCCCAAAGGCGCCGGAATCCTGTGACCGGCCACACAACTTGGCATGATACCAAGACGTTGCACCAAATCAAAAAAGTTTAGAGACAAGGCTTTCACTCGATACTCGCGATACGATCCAAAATGTGACATGTGTGACATAGCTCTCGCATCGGGTTTCATGTGAAATTGCATTCCAGTCATTCCAGTTGTCTGTCTCTCCTGCCATGCTTGGCATGCTTGGGACACCTTACTTCAGAGCTCTTGTTCGGTGGCCTCATCTTTTGGTGCGTTTTCTGAATGCATGTGGTAGCGACTCCACATCTCGAGACTGGCATTGACTTTAAGTTACAAGGCCCTCAAGTCTTTCAAATCTTTCTGGTCGTTTCTTGAGACATTCCAATTCGCATAGATTCTCTAACTCCCCGGCATCTTCACCAATTGCGAAGTACCCGGGTCTGTCTAGAGGCATCTCTCACTTCATCTTGGAGGGCTTAGCTGAAACACGAAAAAACACAACGACAAAATTGCGACGTTCGACTCCTGGGAAAGTTGATTAAGTTTTGGTTAAGTTGATTCTTTGCCTCTTCGGAAGCGCAAATCTCCTTTTGGCAAAGCAAGTCCGTGTAGCGGCTGTAGCGTCACGATCTACTGAGATCTGTGGGATCTCCATTGCCAGGCTGACGTTTTTGTGTTTTTGGGTACGACTACGTCACTACGTCGTACAGTTCGTTGTACAAACTGTTGTACAGTTGACGGCCGGGCAAAGGTAGGACTGTCACAGCATCGACTGAATCGACTGTGTCTATGCCATGCTTTCCAGGAGATCCACAAAATCGCCAGTCACCGTGTCGCAAGTGAAGTGACGAGTCAAGTGTCGACAGTCTAAGACAGACAGAATGATACACGAAATCAACCTGGGATCGCGTCGATTCCAGAAGATGTCCTCATTAGGACCTATATGCCGAATGAAGCCGAAGCTACAGAAGCTCATCACCTGTAGCTGCTGTAGCTGCTGTAGCTTCAGTGTCTTCCGTCGCTACCGAGCCATCTGGCTGGTCACTGCTCGATTTCACTGTTCGAAGGCAGATCCAATCGATCCATGTGCCTGTGGCTGGGACCCCCCATGGGCCCGGCCGAAACGTTTGTGGCCGGCAAGCTTTGCCGATGTGAAAAACTTCGAAGCCAAAAAGAAGCGAGACATCGTGGCTAATGCATTCATGATGGTTCCATGATGCTGATGCTGCTAGTGATAACTCTCACATCTGTCCGCACCATCTTGAAATTTGTGCATTTTGTGCTCAGTGCCTCCGAACATTCCAAAACACAGTGCTTCTGTGCCCAACTTTTTCCAGCTGCACAACGCCACCAACGCGGCGCAGGGCTGGTAGGGCTGCGCCAGTGCTCTTTGGCACGTCACTTTGGACAGGCACAAGTACCTCCAACTTGGCTGATGGAGCCTCAAGTCTAGCAATGCTGAAAATGGATGAAAATGGAACCTAACGACGTCCAACGATACTGGGTTTGCAACCAAAAGTTACAACACACATGTACTAAGCTTGCTAAACCTTACCAAAAATGGTGTCAATCATTGTAATCTGATGCGATTAGTTTGTAGGGGGGCTGGAACCTGAACCATATTTGCCCTGTGACTACCTGTACCACGGGAAATCTGGATATGTCAAACTGGATCCGCAGATGCAAAGACTCATCGTGTCCCCTGAGGAACAAACAGCATCTCTAGGGAAGCCTTCCCATCACGGCAAACAAAGTCATTCCATTGTCATTCCAGTATATTCCAGTAATTTCCTTTCATAGTAGGATCCTTTTGTCTTGATATTCATGAAAGATTTATTGCGCTTGAAATGTTCTTCCTGCATAGATGTTGAGTTTGCCAGTTGAACCAGAAAACACACACAAAAAAGTTTCCACACGCGCCTTAGGTGTACTGAACGGGCATTGGAAAGGAAGGATTCACAATTGGCACCTGAAAAATTGCGGGATTGTGAGGAGAAATGAAAAATCCAACATGTCACTCCATGAACAAGCACGGAAATCCAATGTAGAAAAAGATGTAAACCCAGAATGGTTTCACCAAAAAATAACGCACATTAAACATCATTAAACGGTTTTGCGCTTCACTCTTGAGACATGATGGGAATCTATCAGTTGGACACATCCTCTGTTGACAGATCAGGTCCCAACTCCAGCGGGCGGCGTCTCTCCCAGGGGTGTGACCTGGCCAGTCCATGGAAGTCCTCAACCATCAAAGTACATCGAAACACTTAGAGACTGTATAAATGGATATAAATGGCAGACATTAGCACACATGGTGTACACATCTACACAATCCCTACAAACCCGAAAGACCAGTTTAACCTGTCCACATTGGTTAAGAACAAGTTTAACTTGATCATTTGAAATTGCGCTCTCCGATCACATTTCTAAATCCTTCTAACCACTTGCTGTCAA
>Ga0126342_10020317_pt1 | contig 11176 bp, 8 predicted proteins | sample Cyp1metagenome_FD_92528 | JGI IMG/M metagenome (GOLD analysis project Ga0126342, IMG submission 92528) | Coral microbial communities from Lord Howe Island, Old Settlement Bay, Australia - Cyphastrea 1 metagenome | ecosystem: Host-associated > Invertebrates > Cnidaria > Coral ...
AGATTCACCATAGATTCACCATAGATTAACCATAGATTCACCATAGATTCACCATAGATTCACCATAGATTCACCATAGATTAACCATAGATTCACCATAGATTAACCATAGATTCACCATAGATTCACCAGGAAAACATGTTCGTTCACCATCCCAAGCCCCCGTTGTTGCCGACCGTCATGAACTCGAAGCCCGCGCTGGGCAGCTCCGGCCCCACGTCCAAGGTCAGCGTCGGCACCAGAGCCGTGGACAGCTGCTGGCGCCCGAGGCCTGGCCATGGTTCAGAGTGGTTTAAGGGAAAATCTTAACCGGAAACCCATGGGTTTTTACCATCAAAATAGGGCTTTCCGGTTAAAATTTTCCCATCATCCAATTCTATGAGTTTAGAATCTTAGAAATAGGGATAATATGGGATAATAATGGCAAAATACTCTTTTTCTTTCCATATATTCCAAATAAAATGGTTCTAATTCTGAAGCATAGTTGTGATTATTGGGGTTTATAAAAGGTCAACAATCTATTATGGTCTAATAATGATAGCTATTAAAAATCCATCATTATAGATCGTGTTTTCTATGGCTGAATTGTTGGGTTGATAGTCATTATGATGGTTAATATATGGTGATCACTAGTTGTTACTGATCATTCATGGTTAAAAAGTTAAAAAGTTATAAATAAATGTGATTCATTCATGATTATATATATATAAATACATGGTGATGAATGGATATCAATGGTTCATGATGGCTAATGATGGTTCATAATGGGTATAACTACGGTAAGCTTATGGGATAACTATTGGAATCTCATCCCTATGAGATGGGATAATCCTGAGAAATGTGGTGAAATGGAACCACTTATTAGTGATTTGGGGAAATCCATTTGTTTGTTTTTTGTTTTCCGCACACAATTGGGATGGACATGCAAATGATGTTTGAGCCAATAGGGAACTTTGGAGATTTTTGTTGGGGTAACTTCGAGGAAATTAACGTTTGGAAAATGTGGGTTCATCCCAAACTGTGGGAAACTGAATGATTTTGGGGAGAACATTTCAGAATTCAAACACCCAAAGCTATATTCTATGATATTCTGAAGATTTCTGAACTTGGAGGTATAAGGTGTTGTAATGATTCAAAGAATCACTCTAAAAGAAGCTAGCTGCAAAATCTAAGGTGGATACAGTGAGAATCACAAGTTGAAGTGCGCCTGCTGGATCCACTGAGAGGTATAGGTTGTACTTTGATACGCGTTCAGCATAGGCAGGCTCCGTCCATGACACTGTGCCTCAACGGCTGCAAAGGGACATGGTTCTGTTGGGGAACATAGATGATCTAATTCTAAATGGATAGATATTTGCCTACATGATAGATATCTAATATCTCATTCTAATATCTATATCTGCATTGGGGATCCTATTTTGTGATCTCCATTTACCATCATTTATCCATATGATCTATGGAATTTGGTGGATCCATAGCGTCCAGGCAACCACCAAGCTCCAGGATGTCCAGGTCTTTGTCTGTGAATTGGATTCCTGCGGTGCTGTGCTCTTAGACCTGTGCTTCCGCCCCACCTCCACACGTGACGTGGTTGCGAAAAATGAAGCCATCTGACTGTAGATATGTCTATCATAAATAGCCATATAAACACCATATAGTATATATAGTTAGCTTGGCTGTAATATGTCAAACATACCCATATGCTCCATGTATGGAATATTCACCAACATTTGAAACATTTGTCCTAAAAATCACCCAGTCATGTAGGTAAATATAGCATACATGGAGCATATGGGATATAAGGACCAATGGCCAAGCTCACAAAATCTGTCCCACTTTGTATACCATGAGATGTTCGTCTCCGTCCTGAGACGCTGGAGGCGGCGTCGAAGATTCGATGCGGCGTCGGCGTGCTTTGTTCCACCAGGCTGGAATGGGTGAAGATCAACCTGGGCGACGCAGAGAAAATTTCGCGCTGCAGAAAATTGGATGGGAAGACTCTTGGAGGTGTCCCAGGATTTTTGTCGAAAACATGGGAAGATCATAGGAAAAGTGGAAATGGACGAAGGACAGCGGAAATCCAGCACTATGTATGATACGAAAAGATGATTTGTTGTTGGATTGTTGTTTTCCCAGGATTTTTTCTGGGAGAATGATGGGAAAAGTGCTATGCAAAGTCAGTTTCTTCCAATTCTGGAGCGTTGATGGATTCCATGGTCAACTGCTTGAGCCTCTGGGAAGCACACGCATCATCAAAAAAACACAAGAAAATGCTGGGCATGACCAACATGACTGATGAGGATGATGAGGATGAGGATGAGGATGAGGATGAGGATGATGATGATGATGATGATGATGTGGATTTGGATGTGGATGAGGAGGAGAATGACGATGACGATGACGATGACGGCGATGGTGACGATGGTGATCACGGTGATCACGGTGATCAGGATCGTCAAAATAATCAGGATGATGGTAATGCAATTATGATGGCACATCCACGAAATATATAGATTATCATGGTACCGGTCACAGTTGTTCAGGATCTGTAAAATTGGATGGTGTAATCTATGACCGGCAATCTATGGCCTTTTTGGAGGGACTTCAACTCCTCCTTTTGTTGCAAAGGCTTTGGCACCATGAAATCTATGGTGTGTATACATTCCAAAATTAGTTGTCTGTGGTTCTTGGGATCTCTAGAATGAAACCATCGCACATCGAATGTCAATCTAAATAGTACAGTATGGTTGAACCTTAGATTTGGGGCCTATAGTTTAAAATTACTTCAAAGATGCTTCATGGCTTTGTCACATAAGAATAAGGTAATGGGGTAATGTTGGTCAAACATGTCCAATTTCACCATCATTCACCATAGGTGGTATAAACATTTGTTTTTTCCCACATGATACACATCAGCCCCTTCTCGGTTTCCCGAGCAGCCAATGGGTGAAATTCTCCAAGCTGGTCTCGGGAGGAACGGTGACATTCTCAGAGACGGCCTCTGCGAAGTAGGAACGCAGACCTCACCGCGGCGACCGCGGTGATGGTTCCATGTTGGGAAACATGGATTGTTTTCGCTGGCAAAATCTTGAATATGTGATATATATATAATGATATATATATACATATGTATGTATGATTATGTATGTATGTATAAGTGTCATGTTTTGGGTTTTGGAAGTGGCATCAGGCTCCAAGCTACATCATCCAGGTAACAAGTAATAGATTATGTAAATTGAAACGAAAAAATGCCAAAGATAGGTTTGAAATGTCTTTCTCCAACAATAGCCACCCTGCCGCGAGAAAAAGGACACTGGTTTAGCATCGGATCCGTTCATTTTTGGGTTCCATGCAGGGGATGTCATTATCGATCGATGGAATGATGTCTACAATACACTTTCTGGTTGGTGGTTGACCTACCCCTCTGAAAAATATGAAAGTCAGTTGGGATTATTATTCCCAATATCGGGAAAAATAAAAACGTTCCAAACCGCCAACCAGCACTTTAATTGTACGGATACAAAACCAAACATAGTTCCGGCATTTTTTGTCAAATCAAAGATTCATCAAATCCTGAATCATCAGCTCACCCCAAAACTATGTGACCTCATTGATGTTGAACACCTCATGTCGTCACTTCCGACCAGGTCAGAGCAGCCAAGCAAAGTCCCGAGAAAGCTTTTTCCGAGACAAGCTGACTATCATTCGGCCAGTCATCATGCTCAAATCTCCTCTTGAATTATCTAAAATATGCATTTTTTGGTGGTGCACACCTTTTTCCAGATAAAACATCGCATGACAAATCAATACCATTTACAAATCCAGATGTTACTGATCGACCTACCAAGAATGATCCACGTTGATCCAGCGCCCCCCGGGTCTCTGCTGCCAGGACACACCACTCTGCCACCACATTCTCACAATTAGGATCCCCTGGCATCGTCGCCAAATAGACCTGTGGCAGCAAGGACCCGCCAGGCAAAGAGGTCTTCGTTATCTGGAAAAGCAGCATGTAACCGCAAACGTGGGCTGGGGGAAGTAGTGATTTTCCGGATCTGGACATGTGTTTTTTTTTCTGGCTCCATCTTTCTTTTCAGGGGTGCAAATAGTCCAATAATAAATCTTAGAGAATTTCGCTAACCGAAAGGAGGATGGAATGAGATGGTCACCTTGAAATTCTACGCCCACTTGCCGAAGAGCTGCACACTGACAAGCATTACCCTCCAGATCCCTCCAGCATCTTAAGCTGGCAATGGACAACCATCCATTTGTATCTGATTATCCTAATTATCCGATATTCTCCCACAAAAAAAAAAGATTTTCCAGCCAAGGGTAGGATCGTTCTGATGCTTTGACATGCTTTGACCACTGTGATGCCTGAACCTCGCTGGCCGGCCCAAACAACACGAGATGATCCCGGAGGGAAGTTGGATGATCAGCCGCGCAAAGGGATTGACCTTGACGGTTAACAGCCAACAGCACTTCTGTCGTGTCGTGGCGGTAGTTTCCGCTGAGAAGACTCCCGGCTCGAGGGCTGAAGTTGGCCGCGTCAGTCCAGAAATCTCAATGTCGGGCCACCCCATGGAGACTATCTCTGCGGCAGTCAAAGGCAAAGGCCCAGAAAAGGATTCATCTAAAGGACAAGTCTCTCCAAAGCGCTATCAAGCAAGTGGTGAGCACTGATCACTGAGGACGTTTTTGAAAATTCATTAGAAAAATCATTCTTCAGGCAGCAACTGGGATGCTCTATATATAATTTAATATCATTCAATCAACTGCTTTGCTATATCCAATTTGCTATATCTGCTAGGGTCAAAACATAGTATTTGGATTATGGTCATCCATCTCTGAATGGGAATCTTTATAGCGGGGAGTATAAAACCATACAGTTATATGAATATATAACCGTATTCATGTGTTGATGACTATCCCCAATATGGGTACACAATCAAGCTGTTGATTGCATGGTAATTTACTAATATTCCAATCAATATATATATATATATATATGGTCACCCCCCTCCAGGACCATATATGCTCGCCCCACCTTCGAGGACCTACATTTTCATCTGTGATCTGCTAAACATGCTTATACATTATACACAAATAAGGCAAACTGTACATATAGATGTTTGAAACATGTGTGCAAATGTATACTTGACAATAAAGTCAAATACACATACTGCAAAAAGATCAATATTCTGAGACTCCTTGGGGAGGGCCCCATGGAGAAATGTAAGAAACTTCGAAAAAAAACAAAAAAAACAATAAAACCAATATTCTGAGACTCTTGGCTGACCCCCCTCCGCCCCAAGACCTCTGGAAAATGTGTTTTTTTTTCTCGAGTTTTTTTTGGTTTTCTCGAGGTTTTTTTTGTTTTGCATTTTCCCATCCCCAAGACCTCTGGAAAATTGGTTCAAGAATAATTAGCAATGCTAAAAGAATTAATAGTTCAACTTATGATTGCATGCAGGAGATAGCCATATTTGGTGCTCAAGTATTAGATATGAGAGCTGCAATGCTTGCTGCGAAATATCAAGTTCCTCTTTTAATAGCTCATGCTCATACAAAAAATCTTCAGGCACTCACGTTTTTAACACAGATAAAATAAATACTGATATGGAAGAACATAGAACTATTTCTGTAAATATGAAGAATGATTTAGCAAAAAAATGTTTTAATATGGTATCTGATATAAAACATGTATTCAGTATAGTTCAAACTTTAAAACTACATGGATTTGTATGTTATTGTCCTTCTATACAATCTAATTCTTGCAAAAATAGTCTTTTTCTGCCTGTATTTCAGGATGCTAAGTTTGAAAACTTTATAAAACAAAATTGGCAAAATGAGCAAGTAACTATAGAAAATGAAGTTGCAAATGTTAGTTTAGTAGGATATCACTTAGATGATGAAGCAATTTTATGACAAATTAAATATAAATTAAAGATATAATTGGGAACATGAAAATAAAAATATGTGGTATTGAGGTATTGCAAAGCAGAATTACCATATGCGTTAAGTCTTTAAATGCTAATCATTTGGCCGCAGCTTTGCATAATAAATTTATTAAGTAGTATTCAAAAATGAATATTAAAAGCTTTGCTCAGGAACTAATTACACAATTATGTCTTTTAGTGCTTTAAGGCTTTAAGTAATGAATTTGACAACATAGATTGTAGAACTGTTGCATGTACAGGTAATATAAGAAGATAGCAAGTTGCTTGCATTGTTATCTGAGAAAAACAAATATGTTTTTGCCTAGGTTTGCTTGCGCCAAAACAGACACAACACATCCAATGCTTTCTGCTTCATCATTCAACTACAAGAAATGAAGAACAATGTAATGTTCATTTCGTGCTTCATCTTCACAAATATCATAAACACAAGTTTCATATACTTTTATAATATACTGTGTATTGTATAATGCTAAGCATATGATATTAAAGATTAACAATAAAAATGTACATGGCCATCCACTTTGATCCAGGACCTTAAATTTTATGAAAATATTGGACGCAAAAAATAAGCATTTTATACTGTAAAAACCAGTAGACAATTGAAAATCTAGGTCCTGGAGGGGGAGTGACCACATATATATATATATATCCCCATGAATAGTTAAATCCTTTAAATCCTACACTTTTGACCATGGCACCAGTCAAAAATTAAGTAGCCATCCCCAAGGCAGATTTCTGGCGACCCATTCCCACGCCAAGGTGCCACGTACTTTGCCACTTCTTGACCTAAGAAACTGCTGCATCAGGGGGGTTCGAGAAATTGGATAAACAAACAACAAGCCTGGAGATATCATGGCAACTATCATGGGAATACATGATATAACTCACCAACAATATGAATATGGCTTGGGTGGTTGAAATCCATCCGACTTTTTTAGGGTGTCCTGTAAATGTTCCCAATGGGGGAGACCCCAACATCATCCAAATGCTGTCATCGTCCTTAGGGAAACCAATGGGTTGGGGGTCCCCAGTCTCCTTTGAAGACCCTGGTTGCAGATTCCGCAACCAATTACTCACCTCTGATGGCGCCTAGTTGCCGAACTCCGGCGTAAATGGAGACTTCAGTTCTCTAGCTAGGAAAATTCATCCCCTACAAATGGTGCTACAACTCAGTTTCAATCTCAACTTAACAATACTATTTTCCATGTGTTCACAGTTAGTTTTCCCATCTTTCATTGCAAAAAAATGCAATTTCCTCAAGTGAGTGATGTATTCCTCTATCACAATTGCAAATCTAAAAATGACTGTACACCAGTTGGTTCACCCAAACATACAGTACACATTGTTGTTTGTTCCGTCACCGTGCGTTGGCTAATCTTTCCATGATGTATCTCCCCGTGTTGCTTGGTTTTCAAACACCATTGTATAGTTCAAGTCAAAGAGGGTTAACTAATATAGCTATTGGACATCATTGTTTTTCAACATGTTTAATAAAATCAACTACAAATGGCCATTCTCAATAGCTATGTGAAATTACCAAAGGGTAAACACCAGGTCCCTAGGTCCCCTTTGTTGCACTTCCTATTGACCACACAACGTGGTTCCTTCCTTAAGCGAGGCGCTTCCAACGGTCCTCGCCGGAGACCACAGCAGATCACCCCCCAGGTCCGACTCGTCCAAGTCGAAGTCATCGAAGGTGACATTGGAGACCTCCAGCGAAGCGAAGTCATGGGCGTGGTGGTCATCCATGGCCAGGGCATACTAAGAATAACAGCAACAGTAATAGTGATAGTGATAATACTATATAAGAATATTTATAAGAATGCTAAGAACATGTTTTGGAAATAATAAGAGGCCATGTCATGGAATAACATTAGTAATAATAGTGATAAAATAGCAATTATTACTAATATTCCATTACCATATATAATATTAGTGGCAAGAATAATAGTATTGCAACATATAGCAACAGTAATAGTGATAGTAATAGTATAATAATGATAAGACTGTATTAATGAACGTTCATGGATTGCTAGCCATCCTCCAGTATGGGCAATTTGCCCCCTGTTTTGCCCGTGGCACAAATTCGTCCATTTAAATGTTGGATTAACCACAAAATTATCGCCACTAAGATATGATGATCATCAGGTAGTCTTGAGCCACTCTTCAGACAAAGGGCACCATGTGTGAACCATTTAAGCAAAACATGCCCAAAATCTAGAGGTGCATACCATAAAACACATGTCAAAACATAAGATTTGGAAAAAAACAAAAAATGAAGCTGGAGACTTGAGAAATATGAAAGAAACAAACTAATTATAAATAAAGTCAGTTTTGGATATATGCAGGTCATTTCCCATATGTCAAGCATCATGTGTGCTGAGGCCCATGTCCTCGTGTTGGAAACTCCCAAAATTACCATCAAGGGCAAATGACCCTGGATATTCCGTTGGTTTCCTGAGCAAAATGATCTGCAAGACGTTGGGCTTTCCATATCTATGCTAGCTTACTGGATCCCGAAGAAAGTTGCATTTCAACCAAACTAAAGGGTGATATGACGCTGAACATATATCCTTAGCAGACATTTTCAGTGGTAACTGTTTGTTTTACTTACCGTAGATCCTCAATTCAATCAGATCATCTCAGTTTGATTGGTTACATCCCTATCTTGGAGATTGGTTGCACGAGTTCGAATTAAACCATGGAAATTTATGTTTATTCAAGTCTAAATTGGTCATTAGACCAGTAGAAAACTTCTCTGATCTTCCAGGTTGCATCAATGATCCTCCAATCATTTCCAGACTAAACTGGTGAACCCCATTTTGCCTAGTTTTTGATGGCGATAGTTGGAAAAAAACATCTTATTCAATTACAGTAAATCATGTGATATATCCCCGTCTATATCCGCATACTCGGTTTTATACCATCCTTGCTGGTGAATTACCATATGTTTAGACACAGCCAACTATCCTTTACTGCTGGTTACATTTAGGTGTGTGGATAAACATAAACATGTACTGTGTATATAATAGCCTCATCAGAAGTTGGATATATATATATATATATATACATACATATAACATAAAATAATGCATATATATATATACAATGAAAAAAAAACAGTCTCACCATAAGCTGGTCTTATGGCGCCTCTTTCTCCCCATGATATCATCCGTTTGTGAAGGCTAAAGCACCATGATTCATGGCTACCAGCTACCAGCCGATCAACCTATCAAGCTACCCCCTGGAAATTTTAACATAGCCCCAGAAAAGGGCCCGCCGATCATTTTACCATGATTTACCTATTATAACATCTATTAACCATGATCATGTTCCATAGCTATGTTCAATAACCAGAGGGTATATCTTCACATCCCATTAAAATCCAGTACATCCCCATCATTTCTTGAAAGTTAACCATCCAGCTATCCAACTATATCCCATTAGATCCATGTTTTTCCATCAAAAACCCAGTTCTCCAGCTCACCAACGTGGCGAAACGTCGTCATGTCACCGAAGCGATCGAGTCCACCAGCTCCAGAGCCACGGGAGTCCTTTTAAAGGACCGGTGATCGATTTTTGGGGGAATATCATCAAGTAGAAATTAACTATTTCCACTGATACTTGGAGAATATTCCACTGATCGTTGTATATATTCCCAACAATCAGTGGAATAGTGTAAATATATATATATATATATACTATATTATTTCCCCAACTACTGAGTGGAATATATTCCTTGCTGGTAAGGAACTGAAATACGAATATATCAAGTCTGGTTGGTGGTTGACCTACCCCTCTGAAAAAATATTAATTAGTCAGTTGGGATGATGACATTCCCAATATATGGAAAAAACAATGTTTCAAACCACCAAACAGAAGTAGAGTAGAACTGGAGTTCCACTTCGTATCTGTGTAAGTTGGTTTGTAGGTATTGTGGGATTTGCCATAATTAGTGGGGTTTGGGAGACTCCACGAAAAATAGCTGTGGAAGGAACCCCATTCAAATATCAGGGTTGCTCCGGGGAAAGGATGAAACTGGGTAGATAAAGAGCTAAAACCCTCGCGTGGCTTTCATTTATGTAGTACCTACAATGGGTTGGAGCAACCCTGAAAAAAGGTGGATGGAAAACTGTAAAATGGTGGGGTTCAAGGATTGAAGCATGAAACATGCTCGGATTTGATGTTGAAATCCACCAATTGGGATGTTAACCATCAAACATCTGTTGTTTTCAACCATGAAACATATGGCTTTAACTTTAGCTACGAAACACGTGGATGCTGCAAAAAAAAAGGGGTTATCCAAAAATGACATGAGTTCCCAAAAACTTGGATTTTAGGCTACGAGTACCGCCCTGGGACACGTCCATGGTGGCTCAAGTGCCCATGGTTGGATGACTTGTTTCATCAAAACGTGGACTTCAGCGACGGAAAGCATGGGAACCAACATGTTAACAAAGGGGAGTTCAGCAGCTGAAATGCAAAGGATGCAACCAAAAAGAGCACATAGGGTTATGTAAACGAAACAATTCATACAACAACTGACCATCGCAGAAAAACAAATAATGGCCACAAGAATGGTGATGTGTGACAGGCTAGACCTCTCTTCACCACCCACATGCAAAGTGGGATGACCATTCATTGCGTTTTGTCTCAAAATAGGCTACCTTGGAATTCCTGGAACTCAGCGATGAAGCATCATTTTCCGTATCAAAACCTGCCACAATGAATTTCTGCAGTGGTTCCCCAGCTACCCTCTGCGACGAGCTACGTCTGCTCGACCAGGATGGATCGTGTGTAGACCTGAAGTCAACACCCCTTCAACCTAGTGTACTTGGGACTCTTTCTCAAAGGAATCGGATGGAAATTAATACCCGCTGGAAATCAAGCATGGCATGGCAATGACAAATCCCTGACTTATACAGGAGTATCCCATTGAAACTTCCAATTGATACCGGATTTTCCATTGCCATGGAGCCTCGGGGCATCAACTTGGCTGGAGTCACACTGGACCCTGAGATACTCCTATGGATGAAGGAAAATGGTACCTAGCTTGGGCTACCTACCATATGTAAAACCACATAAGGCTTATCTCAAAAAATTACTTTACTTCGTGTGATCCCCACCATGACATTTATACATTTTCTTACTGGCAAATCTTCTGGCATTCTATCTGACATATCTTCTGACATTCTATTTGACATTCTATCTGGCAT
>Ga0126342_10020318_pt1 | contig 11176 bp, 8 predicted proteins | sample Cyp1metagenome_FD_92528 | JGI IMG/M metagenome (GOLD analysis project Ga0126342, IMG submission 92528) | Coral microbial communities from Lord Howe Island, Old Settlement Bay, Australia - Cyphastrea 1 metagenome | ecosystem: Host-associated > Invertebrates > Cnidaria > Coral ...
AAATGATTCCAAATACAAAATGGGGGGCACAACCCCTCCTGTTTGTACAAAAAAATGCTGGCTGGCAATCTGTACTGTAGCCCAAGTCCTCCCCATTTCGTAGCTGAAATTTGAAGGAGGATCAATAAACCAGTTAGCACAACACCGTATATTAAACCATAACAGGGTGTACCTGAAAACTGTCTTAAGTGAGCAGCGTCCAAAACCCAACAGTTCATTCCATGATTTTTTCCTGGCTGGTTGAGAACGGGATTCCCCGTCAATGGATTATGATAATCCCCAACAATATTGGATAGTATATTCCCTACGTTCATCAACCAAGAGGGGTTTAGCAACCTCTGCTCAGTTCGTATAAGTTGGTTTGCAAGCCCCACGAAACAGAATTAGATAATGATATATATATATATATATCAATTTAAAATGATAGACTAAAACCATACGTATGCAAGTTATACTATTCATATCTATATCTATACTGGTATATTCTTCCCCGCACAGGGTCACTGGCTTTAAGTGATCTCAAGAGATCTCAAGTGAATTATCCAATCAACAAGCCCCCAATATGTTCCCCATTGCTCATGGTTAAACCTCTTGAATATCCCCACTTGGAGGTTTCCTAAAATGGGGATTCCTCCAAACCATCTAATCCTGAAATCATCCTGTCGACACCTCTGCCTATTCCCTGTGCGATCCGCGGTGAGCGCAACTCAACTCGACTCACAGCTCGAAGACCAAAGTGCCGCCGTATCCAATGCCTTGGGCGAAACGCGACTGCAACGGTAAACCCAAAAATAAACCAGGTAACGGGCCTCGTAACGGCCCCGCTGTATAGAATATGTTAAAATCTAATGTTCGTGTCGTATGTGAATTTGTGGATCCGGGAGCTGCACATGCATTTTGTCCCAGGCCTGCCAATGTCTTGAAGGATTTCCCAAAAGCCACGACCTTTGCAAATGCGTTTTTTGTTCACTTGCTGACCTTGCAGAGGTGACCGGTTAGTGTCTTTCCACAAGTCAATCATTTTTTTTGGGAACACGAAGGAGTACATGTACGTATGTAAGTAGCCTCGGATTATATTTACTTTGTCTTTGCCTTTGGCAGTGACCTGTGCAGTCAAATATGACTTGAGGTCTTTCCACATGCGGTCAATCTTTTGAGTTCCGATGCTCTTGCTTTGGCCCTTGAGAGCAGTGGCATCATGATGAACGAACTGCATGTCTTTGTGCTTGACTGCTCTGAGTCAGTGGTTGAGGCCTCTTTTTTTGCATTCACTGGCCCATGCTTTGCAGCCAGCTGAATGCACGTGGGATTTGCGCACCTTTTGTTTGAAACAGTGGACTTTGGCATTTTGTGCAAGCCGACTCGGAAACTTGCTGGCCTGCACGTCTTTTTCAGACGCAGTTGGAGGAACTGAACCAGGTCGCGCAAGGCTGTGAGGCAGCATTGCGATATATTGCGATTACATTTCGACAAGTCTTATGTTTTGACTTCCGTTCAGCAATTTCTTCCTGAAAGTTAGGACATTAGCGGACACTAATTGCATCAGCTTTGATATTTCCACGAAGCACCAAGGTCTGTGCTTGTTGCAATCGACGGAGATTGTCTTAAACTTCTTGCACCAGTCTTTGTGGCAAGTTTTTGCTTAGGAACCGCACCACACTACAAAGCAGTTTCCAGGGAGTCAAAGCAAACGTGTGCATGAACGTTAACATCCCACAATACCACCCTCCAACCCTTAACATCATCAACGTAACATCATCATACATCACCATCGTACCCCATCAACGTAACCTCATCAACGTATATAACATGTGCATGAACGTTAACATCCCACAATACCACCCCACCCAAACCCTTAACATCAACAATGTAATCATCAACGTAACATCATCAACGTACCCATCATCAACGTAACACCATCTAAATGGCAAAAAAAAAGCAAACAAAAAGCTACAGGGCTGCTACGCGGCCGGTTAGCAAAAACAATCCCCAAAATCATCCCCGCACATAGGTTCATAATTGGGTTTACCACATTAATCATATGATGAAACTAATCAGTTTTGCAATCCAATTTTGCAAACATATCTGGACTGGACATGGGTGAACTATGCTATGGTTCTTCACCACTACATGCAATGGACATCCATGTTTGCACGTGGCTATTGCATGTTTAGCTTTGGCCAAGCAAATGAAAGAAACACTCATAACATTACCACGTACAAAACATTAGAACACATTCTTTGGAGGATGTGTTTTCCCGTTTTTCGGTTCATTCTCCCTCACTTTCAGAAACTCCGCGCATCAAAAACACGATCTTTTGGTGAAACATGTGAATATTAAAATCAAACCATGGTACCCTGGTGAACACCAAAACGATTGGTAAATGGATGTTCATTCCACCCACATATTGGAATAACAATTGCTGTTTAACCCTTGGCCATATCCTCAAAATGAAAATTTGATCAACTAGTAACTAGGACAGGAATACAACCACATATTATGTAACATATATATATATAATGTATAAATCATTATATGCAACCACAATGGCTGCTTCCAAATGTCAAAACATTGTGTCAAATCATATTTCAAACCAATTTCTTTGGCGGGATATGATGAAGTTCAGAGGTCTTTTAGAGTAAGAAAGACCTTTTTTTTCCTTGGTATTGACCCTTCAGGGTTCTGGTACTTTCAGGTCGTTTGGAGTGACATCCGTTGATCTCCACAGCCAGAATTTTTCACTTACAGGTTCTACCCCATGGGGTACCATGAAATCGGTTCTATTGTTGGTGTTTCACAACCCACATCTATTAAGGGCCAATCCCATTTTGTTCCATGAATTTTCCGTTGAAATGCCTAGTTTTTGGGATTTGCGCCATCTTAGATCTAAGTATATGTGTGGGTAGTCAAAAAAAACCCACGTCCCATGAAATCCCATGAATACCAATTTCATATCATTAAAGCCCAGTTTAAGGGCGATTGCATATCCGTTGCGATCCATTTATAAATCAGCAAGTTGTTTATCCCATAACCATTATCCATCACATCGGGGGTTTCTATTTTATGAATATCGTTTTCTTCCCATCTAAGAATCTAAGATCGGTGTTTCCAATAAATGACAGATCCCAATTCTCCATTGAATATTCCAACCATTCCCACTTTAAAAGACCACCGTTCTCTCGCCGCTTCTTCGAGCAACAGCTCCATGGCGGCATGTACGACGGCTCTTTGATGTATCCACGGACGGGGGCTGAAATCCTTGGGCGAAAAACGCGCGGAAGGGCCTGTCCGTGGCAGGCCCATTTTTGGTGGGGTTTGAATTAGTTGGTCACCCCCAAGATCGAAAAGTGGGTCAAAATATCTACTCAAATAGTTCTTGGAACAACCTTTCTATCTTTCTTGTGGGATGATAATTACAATTAATGTTAACTATTGTTAAATATCTCTACCATACACAAGTTCTGATTCTTACTATAGTTCTAAAACAACTTACCAATCCCGAGGGACCCTTCCATTTCTTGAGGGTTAAATCCTCCATGTTGCCAACACCCAAATAGATCAAGTTGCTTAGTGAAAAAAACCCAGGAACATCTCAGAAAAATCCCAATTAAACACCATGAAATCCGATGAAATCCCTATCACATCTCATGAAATCCCTATCAAATCCCATGAATTTTCTATGTTTTCGGGCTTTCTTTCAGGTCCCGCACCAACGAATCCACGGTTTTTGCGGCCCAAGCGCATCTTCTCCAGGCCCGGAGGGGGCACGACATCATCCCCCGACTCGGAGCTGCGCTGCTCCGCCTAAGCTTTCAGGTATATAATATGTAACAATCTGTATATGTATACACCAGTGGAACAAACTGTGATGTAGTGTAATGCAATGTACTGTAATGTAATGCATGTACAAAGAGAGAGTGATATTATGCAATATTGTATCAATTGTATCCACTATATATAAATATATGTCGGATCTATGCACCGGTGCCACATACTTAAAGGTACTTGAATACTAAAGGCACTTTCAATCGGCCCAGGATGGGGACACTTCAATGAAACATCGCGGAAATGCTCCGCCTACCTTGTACCATGAGTTCGTTTTAAATTCTGCAGACCACTGTATGTCAATACCCGATATTATCCCTCGTGCCAGTGTCTTGATGGTGATGGTGGTGGTGGTGATGATGATGATTCTCCACTTATGGCAACACAACAACCTCTACTGTAACCAGAGAGCAAGCAAACTCACCAGTCTGCTTACCCACTGGTCCGATTAGATTCCCATTTATTGTTGATAGTTGATATCGTTGGCAATTGATTGGTAAATCGATGTACGGTCGGTGGAATCAATATATTTTACATTATGATGTTTCCTTAACTTGAAATACGCACTCCTTTGCAATAAACCTTGGTTCATCAAACATCATGAAAAATAGGGATGCTATCCCTAAACATACGATAACTTGCCGCTAAGAGTGTGAACCTCCGATTCAAACCCCTTATGGATGGCTTCAACATGGTTCAACCCGTCCTAAGAGTGTCAAACTCATGGGGAATCAGTATCCTAGCCGGGAAAATCGAACTAGAAAAATCTCCACCTAGCCAGGTAACACACATCCTCATGGGAAAAGAACTACAGTATAAAAATCTCCAAGCAGTGGGGAAACTCCAATCGTCAAGCCTTCTGAGCTGCCCCACAGAGCTCTGAGTAGCAACCAACCGCATCAGCTCAGGTGTGACCAGCTGTTTACACGCCAAGGGCAGGGGCACCTGCGGGAAAAAATAGGATTGAGACCAACCTAAAAAAAAGGAAACACATACCTAACAAAATATAGACAAACATCGTTACATCCTATGGTATCCTATGTTTTTGATATGTTTTTCTATGTGTTCCATTTCGTTCCATTTGTTTCCTATGTGTTTCCTATTGTTCTCCGAAATTTTCTTTTAAACAAATATCAGAGTTCCAAACATTTTAGTTTTAGCCAAATTTCGGAACTCATCTTTGGTTCCCTCCATTTTTGATTCGTTTCCTATATTTTCCTAATTTTCTTGAAATGTTGAAAATTGCAAACACTTCGAGAAAATTATGTAAAATAGGAGAAAATAGGAAACCCATCCAGTAGGAATTAATTGCATGTGTTCAATGCGAAAGTGAATTTGTGAAATGCAAAAGTGAAAAAGTTGAGAAACCGCAAGAACGTTAGGAAACATCAGGAAACTAATAGGAAACAAATTGAAAAACAAAGGAACAACTAGGAAAAACTTAAGAAACACGACGTTTGTCCACCAATGTGTTTTAATCGATGTGCTTCCATATTTTCTATTTATTATTGGACTCAATCCTGTGTTTTGCATTTTGTGTGGAAACTCCCAGGATATGCTTGTAAACCAAACATAATCTTAGTATATAAACCATGTAAACCCGAACCATCAAAAATGGCTGTTGTGTGGTTTAACCATCCTTGAAATAGGCATTGTAGAATTACACACGGTCACATCATATATGTATATATATATATATATGTATACACTATATATATATATATATTTATATACATATTAATATATGTACATACTATACATACTGTACATATATATATATACTATATGTATGTATCGTATATATTTATATATAGCCAATATGATATATTGAATGCTCCAATCATATTGGGAACCTAATTCCTAGATCCTTTTTTTTCATACCGCCAAGTTTTCGTTTGCCCAACATTGCCCAACATGGGGAGTTATGAGTCTGACTATCTGACTATCTTATCCACAATGTCCGGCTTGTAGAATCATATTAGTTGATGGGACTCTCTACAAATCTCTGAAACTCATACTTACTTGAATTGTAATCTGAGGATGTACATAGTGGAACATCATTCTGAATGTTCTCTTAACACACGGCAACCCAATAGAACATCCTGGCATTTTTCGATGGCATGAAATGCCCATCTTTGGATGGTTCCCACTCCCCGTATTTGACGTGAGGTCGCAACATCATTCAGAAATAAAAAATGATGCACATAAACCCAAAAAATACTGTTGAATTTCCAAAAACGTGCATAAATTTACCAGGAATTACTCTGGCATAGATTCCCCCACCCAGACTATGCACTGATACATTCTGTTATAAGAATACCCTCCAGCCCTTCAGTGAAAAACAAAACCTGCCATTTTACAATTTTCTGATGGAAACTAATCTTCCAACCCACATTTGGAAAGGTCTATGTTAATTTAGGGGGAAGGTACAAACAATGGCAAACAGTAACCCAAAATACTCACAGTTGCTAATATCTTGGCTATTTTGGCATACTTTTTCTGTGTGTTTTTGCTGTTTCACCATGAAACACAGGACTAGCCGGTGCCCATCGTTGTTTCCCCTCAACCGACCAAGACCTTGGATGATTTCACCGGGGTCATTTTGGGGATTCTACTTGGATGTCCCAATGCTTTTTTGCCATATAATTGGGGATATCTTATTACCAAATATATCATCTGGTAATAAAATATGTACCAGTTGGAATCAGTTGGGAATTGGGATATAATTATCCGATATAACTGGGACATCATATTCGTAATTACCCACTTCCCAAGTATCTAACTGGTTATTACACAATCATATCGCTGGCTTTTAGTTCAGATATAGCTGGCTTCTACTCACTGGTCTAACTAGCTGGATAGCCCATATAAAACCATGAATAGCTATCTACATATATATATATATATCCTCTATAAATATATATATATGGATTTTTATCACTTCGAACATCTATTTTATGCTATATGGTGATACCATTGGGTCACTAATAGCGGAAAAGCTGGAGTCACTAAGAGCGCATAAACCGGGTCACTCCAAGCGCAGAACTGTCATTTATGTAGAATGAGTTTGGGTTTCAGACCCGTAGCTTGAGATACTCAAATTCCAGCCCCGTAGCTTGAGATACTCAAATTCCAGCCCAGCTTGGAATTTGAATATCTCAAGCTATGGGGCTGGAATTTGAGTATCTCAAGCTACGGAGCTGGAATTTGAGGGTATCTCAAGGTAGGGTATCTCAAGGTAGGGTATCTCAAGGTAGGGTATCTCAAGGTAGGGTATCTCACGGTAGGGTATCTTAAGGTAGAATATCTCAAGGTAGAGTATCTCAAGGTAGGGTATCTCAAGGTAGGGTATCTCAAGGTAGGGTATCTCAAGGTAGGGTATCTCAAGGTAGGGTATCTCAAGGTAGAGTATCTCAAGGCAAGGTATCTCAAATACGGTCGGAGTGACCTTCTATGCGCTAGTAGTAGCGTTATACTATTAGTAGCATTTTATACCCTATTAGGAGTTTTTCTAATCTATTAGTACACAGTCTTGATACCATTTAGAAGACTAGAAAATTGGGTCGGTTCGGAAATAGTATTTGTATACTATACTAGACAATCTTAGATGGTTATTACCCATTTGCCAACGAGTTAGTAGGTTGTGCCCATAAACCCTCGTTATACTTACAAATCAACTTAACAAAGTAAATCCCCTTAAATCCCATTAAATGCCATTCAATGAGAATTAAATCACCATGACATCTCCACTACATCCCATGAAATGTCACAAAATCATACAAAATCCCATTAAAACATATTAAAACTCCATTGAATCACCATTAAGTTCCATTAAATATCACTAAATCACACGAAATCCCATGAAATCTCCGTAGGTTTCTACCGTTTTCTTCGCCAAACTCTGGCCGCAACTGCCGCCTCCAGGCCATTGAAGAAGACCTGCGGCTTGTGCCTCGGGGGTTCAAAAATGGAGGCGTATTGTGCCATGGATCATGGAGGTGTAGTTATCCATGAACCATGAATTGGATAACTATTGAGTATCTAAAGGGATCTCATGGAGGCTCATGCTTTTTTTTCAAACGCATCTTTGTAGGAACATGATATGATTTATATGTAGCTTCATTGATTTTTCGCGGCAGTCACATGATTGGGATTCATGGGATGATCGACCCCCAGAAAGCATGCTCTAATTTCTATGATGATATGACTGTACAACCATATGTATATATCTGGTTGGATAAGTGAATCACAGAAACACATATACATAAACATGTTGTTTTCAATATATATATATATATATTAGTAACTGCACAATACATGTATGTATATATATAAAATCAAATATATATATATATATATCTCTACCATGCAAAGATCACCTACCTTACAATAAATCAACATAGAATCGGGTAATCCACAATTTGCAGATCATTTTCTGTGGGAAACCCTGGGATATGGTTATCTATTTACTGGAGGGTATATGATGCATCCTTCAAATTGTGCGATTATGACACATGACACATGGGTAAATACATATATTCATGTGTACATAAATAATATAGTATTGATGTGTCTATATAAACTTACGGGTATGATCAAACACAGGATTGTGAAGGATTGTATATGTATATTGTATTTACTATATATAATATACAGTATATACTATACATATGACTCACTCGAACAAATGGGGTATCAATCAACGCACTTAAATTGTAACGCGTCTATTTACTTTGGCCCCCACCATCCAAAACGGAGGTCTACCATTTTGAGCCATACCCTTCAGATACCAGGCCTGATCGGTGGTTCCCCCTGGTTAAGCTTTTTCTCAGTAACTATGAGCATCATTGGACGTCAGCATCCAAAATATGGGTATGGGTCAAAATCTATTACCATATTTGGGGGAATAAACATCCATAAATCCCAGCTATTTTGGGGTACCTACGGACCTACGGTGCCAGGTTTTTGACTAACCCGCGAAGGCTGAACATAAGAAAATGACACCACAAATGGGAATGGGGGTACAACCATTTGAGGTCCAAAGATGCCATTGCTGACCCATGATTTTCAAGTGATACTGACAACCAAATGGAAGGATGACAAGAATCTGAGAGACGTGCCATGACTCCTTACAAATCAGGATGGTACAATGCATGCCCCGTGAAAGTAAGCACCTCCAAGAGAAAGTTTGTGTTTGGGGTCCCATATAACGGGGCTTCAATATATTGGAAGGATTGAGACTGGATTATACAGTCAAAATATATTGAGCCACCTGAAGTAAGCTTCTTAACTCACGACAATCAACATATATGGACGTTATAGACCATCAAAATTGCGGAGGTGATTGGATGGCAGATTTTTTCCATGTATTTTCCAATTCTCTAGCTATGGGTCAAGACCCACACACACGCGATTGTGATGTTCAGTATATCTGGTTTACCATCTGTGTAGATTTAGTTTTGATATCTGGATCCCATGAATTCCCATGGAAATTCTATTGTTCGTGCATTCTGGATCCCACATGATCCCATGCCAAAGCCCATGACATCTCCGCCAAATGGGCCGCATGACCTCCCATCGCCATCATCCATCCCGAGCTGCTGGTGAACAAAGTCCATGGAGCGCAAGCAAAACAGAGCCAAGTTCCTGGCTTCTCGGATCAGTTTTCTGAGGCAGTTGACATTTGAACATTCAGGTTATACAAGTTATCCAAGTTTAACTGATACTTGTCGAGGAGACTTTTGGAACTTCTTTTTTGGGTCGGGAAAGGTTCTCAGCAGCGAACGACGATGATCTGCGAACAAGAAGACATATATATATATACACACATGACCCAGAAAACACGTCGCGAATCCAGCAGAATTGAGTCATGATCATCTTTATAGTCTATATCATGGATGGACGATCATGCGGATCAAAATTCAAGAGCCATGGATGGAACATTTGGCAGTGTGTCAAAACCTTGTACCCCTGGTGAACATCAAAATAGCTGGTAAATGGATGTTCATCCCCCTAAAAATGGTATTAATAGGTATTGATCCATACCCATTTAAGAAAGTAGAAGAACCACAGCATTAGACTGACCTGTTGTTTTTGAAACGAGCGAATTTCACTGTTGGGTTGCTGGCACCGGATCAGAACACTGCGGCCTTGTTGAATTGTGAAGGTGCCAGGATTGGGGCTGACATCGTCTTCCATGTTTTGTGGAACATTTGAGGTTGGTTGGGATTTTCCTCTTGGATAATTATAATCCCCAATATATGAAGGGTCGTTTTTTATCCCCCAACTAATTATCATTCCTGGAATGGGGGTAATTAGCCCAATAAATGGATGGTTAATAATGAAAAATCCTAGTAAAATGGGTGATTTGAGGGTACTCCTATTTTAGGAAACCTCCATATGGAATCCATATGGGATTATGATGGATTATGTATACCAATCCAAAACATGACCATCACATACCATCAGGGGTTTAGCAACCACTGTTCATTTACCCTCTGGTAATTTAACATAGCTATGGAAAATCATCATTTTTAACGGGAAAATACACTCTAAATGGTGATTTTCAATAGCTATGCTAAATTACAGGAGGGTAACAAGCTGCTAGAGATCACTAGAGATCTCGCAGCCACGGACCCAAGCTGAGCCGAGGCTCGGAGCCAGCCCTTGATGTTGTGCTTCCTTCAGGTCGGAGATTACCGATCCCTCCTGTGTGCTGCGAGTGGATTTCTCGATGGAAAAAAACCCTGTAGACATACGACAAAAATGTGGGAAATCCACTATTCATAGATTAGTGTCATGGGGAAAAATGGCTTTTCCATACCTATGTTAGTTTTCCATACCTAAGCGCAAACATAGAGAATATTTGCCACATCATTGGTTTCATCTTTGGTATCCTGGACTCCCCTGGACCACTTCGAGGCATACATAGGATAGAACTGTCTATGTGCCGGAAGAAGGAGACAAAATTACCATCAAACATGGGGAGATTTGTCAAAAACCAGCAATATTCAATATGAACTGTATTATACTTATAATTGGTATACATTGTGACATTGCGTATACTTTATTTACATAATGTCAAAATATGATCAACATGTTTATATATATATTTTTTTTATATGTATTATGAATACACATGATACACACATCCACCTCTCATTTGTTTTCTTAGAATGAAGATACGTCTAGTTTTACCAATACTTCAGAAGGCAACTGACAGGGTCCGACCAAGGTGGACACGCTGTTGTTAAATGCCCCCGAACATCCCCTATTTAGTCAATCTGGAGGGTGAATCACCCGAATACGAATTCAAATCTGAAGTGAAGTTTCTTGAACTATATATATATAT
>Ga0126342_10020319_pt1 | contig 11176 bp, 15 predicted proteins | sample Cyp1metagenome_FD_92528 | JGI IMG/M metagenome (GOLD analysis project Ga0126342, IMG submission 92528) | Coral microbial communities from Lord Howe Island, Old Settlement Bay, Australia - Cyphastrea 1 metagenome | ecosystem: Host-associated > Invertebrates > Cnidaria > Coral ...
AGTCGCAGTTGAGCAGGAGGACGAGGAGGACAACGAGAGGAGGAGGAGGAGGAGGAGGACGAGGAGGAGGAGGACCAGGCAACTGACATAAAATCTAACAACCCTCACCTGGCAGGTGGGGAATAAGCTTCGGTGGTATCCCCAACAGCCGCAACGTTTTATTTTAACAAATCTTTCTGAAGCATCTGCCAAGCCAAGTGCTGGACACACCTCAGCTGGGGTTCCGTGAGTTAAATGGCCGCAAATCCTGTTGAACCTGACCCGGCTCTGCACCGAAGCCTCCCAGACCAGACCTTCTCCGGAACCTTCTTCGGAATCCTGTTGAGCCTGAAATCTCCCAGACCTTCACCGGAACCTTCACCGGAACCTTCTCCGGAACCCTGTTGAACCTGACCTGCCTTTGCACCGAAGCCTCCCAGACCTTCTCCGGAACCTTCTCCGGAACTCTGTTGCACCTCACCTGGCTCTGCACCAAAGCCTCCCCATCCTTCTCCGGAACCTTCTCCGGAAACTTCTTCGGAACCCTGTTGAACTTGACTTGGCTTTGCACCAAGGCTTCCTAGAACCTTCTCCGGAACCTTCTCCGGAAGCCTGTTGAGCCCGACCTGGCTCAACACCAAAGCCTCCCAGACCTTCTCCAGAACCTCTCCGGAACCTTCTTCGGAACCCTGTTGAACGTGACCTGGCTCTGCACCAAAGCCTCCCAAACCTTCTCCGGAACCTTCGGAACCTTCTCCGGAACCTCGTTGAACCTGACCCGGCTCCTGCACCAGTGCACACCGGAGCTATTCTGGGCTGAAGACCCCATTAGCTTACACTGTTGGGGAAAAAGGTTGGCAGGGCTGGGAGCACAACACAGGACCATGGGACCACGGGACCAGATCTGCTGAAGGAGCTTCTGTGTAACGACAAGATGCAACAAGAACACGTTCACAGAAGGTGAAGTAAGAAGTTGGCTCCAATCTGAGCCATACAATCCAGCCCTGGCCTTCGAGCGTAGAAATGGAAGAAGCATGCGGAGCTTGTCGGAGTGCGAGAGGCGACTCATGACCATACGTTGTGCTTTGTCGAGGCCCGAGACCTTTTTGTGCTCGGCGTGGCAGAAATCGCAGCTGGCACCTTTCAAACACTCCTTGTTCTGAAAAAGAAAGACAAGGCCGACGACACAGCTCTGGATGGCCATAACTTCCTTTGCTGGTTCCAAGGTGCTTCAGTATCTTCAGCAATGGTAACCAAGCAAAGTGATAGATACGGACGAAGGCTTGGTGTGCAGAAACACTTCTTTATGAATGTTATCGAATGACGGCTTGAGGCCCTAAGCAGGCATGCCTCAAATGGAAGCCATCCTTTGGTATCCTGCTCCTAAATCTAACCCTCAACTTGTGAATAGCGCTTCAAACAGCTTGCCGAAAACACAGCTCAACTTTCTGCCCAAAAGCGTACACCGTTCATGGGGCTGAAACCGCAAACGGGGAACCCCATCAAGAAAAGAATTCTTAAAATTCACTATTCCAAAATTTCCAAACTCCAAACTCATTGTCACATATTGTCACATATTGTCACATTGTTATTTTCAGCCACGCTTCCAAGCGATGGCGCCCAAAGCTCTGTCGGTCTGGAGCTCGGAGACGTCGGAGATGAACTCGGGATCGACGCCTGGTGTCATGGTGCAGACTGCAGGAAATGCTTATCCAATTTATAGCAATTTTCAAAAAATCAAAAGATGTTCAAAGGGTAGTTTTGACGTGGCGTTCAACCACACCTACCAAGACTCTTTACTGAACGGATTCTTCATGTTGCGCATGTGACTAATGTCCAACCTGAAATGCTCACAACGACCAATGTTTTCCCTACTGCACAGGAAGCCAGGGTCCTACCGTATACTACCTCTAGCAGGATCGCACAGCAGACTGGAATGCAGAAATGCAGCTGTCCTTCGCCTTGTTTTCATTGAGAACTTTACTTTCCAGTTCCCTGACGCTGAGATGACGTTTGGCTTCCTCCTCCATGAGGTCGGACAGGTTGGAGGTCTCCGGCATCTTGCTGGATATGGGCGGACAGGACCTCGGATCCAAAAGGATCCAAAAGGCACGAAGGACGCAAGTCGTCAATGTGTCGCAATAGGCTTTGGGTTAGACGGTTAGACATGTTAGACTGAATATCCACAATTCAAGAATTGACTCCACAAAAGGAACAAAACAATACAAAACAAACCTTGGTCCTAAAAGTTGACTTCATGTTGGCTCCGTAAGTAATCCGAAACAAAATGGAAAAAACGTCTGCTAGTCAGAACTGAAGGGAACTTCACTCGTCTTTCAGCACTTCGGCCCTGATGGTCCTCGATCTCCACGTCAATGAAGGTGAAGCGGTATCGAAGGCGCATTGCGTCGGGCGCGGGAGTGGGAAAACGAGGGAAAAAATCAACCGGGTGGCGACACTGAGCCAAAGGTTAAACATTGACAGTCCTGACTGCAACCTGGGTAAACTATGGTAAAGTCATATCACGGATCATCATGTGCATCATGGTTCAGAAGATTTCAAAAATCCCACGTCGAGGGACGCTTGAGATGAATTGTCCAAAGTTTGTGTCCGAGACTTCCAAAATCAGCAGCCCAACAATTGGCCTTCTCCAGGAAGATCTGCAGAAGTTCTCAGCAATGTCAGCCTGATACAATGCACTGGGCATGATCCGTGCGAATGGGTTGTCAGATCTGTCAGAAGTAATTCAGTTAAATGCTGTGGTCCAATCTCAGTAGTGAAAATCTGACCCTCAGAGTCACTGATCCTGGACCCTTGTCCTCACAAACGAGATAAGCAGCTTCTACTGAGATCGTGCCATGTTATCATGCAATGTTCCTCTTCCTTGAAGGAAACACTCGTGTTTGGCTCTCCAAACTAAAGGTTGGACAAACCTACACCAGCCTTCACTGCAGCGTCTGAAATGCCAAAGCTCAGGCTGTTGAGGCCTAAAATGTTTGGATGTATGACGGTGTGTCCAAAAACTGACCCCAAAACGGGTGATTACTAGTTGAATACACTACAAAACAGTTTTCCCCATGATTGGACGGCATCAATTGAGGAGATGTGACAAACCGACAATCATACCCCTGCAGCCTTGCCAGCAAGAAGCTCTGCGCCGTTGCAATGCTGATATTTGTTCAACTAGCTTAGTGGGGTGCCCGCAACGTCGAGGCCATCCCGCTTCAAAAAAACTCTTTCGAGGCCATCCGTCAAACACATCCCAAGCATTCCCAAGCTGCCATGTTTCAGCACGCATTGCAAAGAGCTGAGATGCTACCTGCCATTGGCTTCCCTGCTTCACCGTAGCCACGGTGGCATTGAAGCTAATGGCATCTGGAGTCAACTCTGCTAATGGCATGATGCTGAACAAGTGCAGGGCATGTTGCCATTGCTCACCTCACGGATGTTTTATGACTGAGCTACCCCCTTTCATCCCCTTTACTTTGTCACAGAATTCTTGGGAACAAAAACAAAATAACCATTTGCGCTTAGCTATATATTCTACCACACCTTTCTGACAGGAGATGATGGCCGCACTGAAGCTGTAGTTGTTGGGATCCACCACGGCGAATTTCATGCTGTGGAAGAGGTCCAATGCTAGCGGCCATTGACTCCCCTTCTCACAAGCACTGATCAAAGCACTGTAGCTGATCACATCACAATCTATGGACGCAGCCATGTTTGCACGATAGAAAAAATGCAAGGCCCGTTGCCACTGTCCTGGCGGAGCCGGAAACTCCCCGGTTGAAAGGGATCAAATGTATTGACATGTTTCAATCGACTGCGCGTCTGAAGCTTAAAATGGAACCACTGGTTGTGTTGAACTTGAAGCCTTAGAAGCCTTAGAAGACCATAGAAAACCCACATGAAACAACCAATGAATGAAACAAGCAATAAAGACCGCGGATCTCAAATTCCACAGCTAAGGTCCTGCCCTCTCGCAGGAACTGATCGCAGCGCTAAAGCAAACAGCATCAGCCTGGACCTGACTGTGAAATATGACGAGTCAACAATTTGAAATACCTGACAGTGTGGGATTCAACTGTCAAACTATGTCAAAGTATCGACTCACTCTGGGTTTGTGACTCTTGGTTACTCGATACTTGTTTGCACAAAAGACATGTGTATCACGACTTGCGAACTTCCCAACCAGGAAAGCTTCTTAGCATGGCAGAAGTACCATTAGCAGCAGTGAGAGCAGTATCTGGGGGAACAGCATGTGCTGCACACGTGCATGAGAGAGAGAGAGAGGGAGCATGTCTAAGCATGTCTAAGCATGTCTATCATGTTCGTAACATTCTTTTGTGTTGTGCCGTTGGGTTAGTCGTTCTTGCTCTGAATCCCTTGTTTGCTACTCTGGCCATACGTGCTTACATTGATTGATTTGTTGATGGGGAAGACTGTTTGATTGTGACTTTTCGTTGCTGTTTTGCATTTTGAAGTTTTGCTTAACTCAACAATTGAACTATTGCATCAAGAATGTCAAACACAAGAGCAAATCCTCAAACAGTCTGAAAATCCTGCACTGTGCCTACCTTTTTCTCCAACATCATCTCGAAGATCCTCAAGGACTGCTGCCATTCTGCTGCCCTCCCGCACGCACTCATGACAGCAACCAAGGTAATATTATCAGGAGACACCTGCGGCAATGGAACTGATCTGTTTGAAAATGAAGCCATCAGGTCGAAGGCGAAAAAGAAGAGGGTGGTCAAAAAAGCTACAGTAGGCTCAGAGTTCTACAGGGTCCTAAAATTAGTTGGGTTTCTCTGCTTGTATGGTGCCCAAATTGTGATTGGTAGAAGCTGCCATCTAAACTGCAACATACCCCCCGCAACGCGAAATATCTGGAACAATTCGCAAAAATGCATCAAATCCTCTCAAAATGTTTCCATGGTCACATAAAAATCCAACACTCTTCCGACGTCTGCCCATTGACAATGCGCCTTGGCCTGAGCCATTGCTTGAAATATTTGCAGGACCCGCTGCCACTGTGAAACTCTTCCACAAGCACTGACCGCCTAAGACGTGCAAACACCAAACTTTTGTTGTTCTCGATAATGTGCGCGAGTCCTTTCAAACTATCTTCCACGAGTTTCCAGTTGTGCATCCTCTCCTTCTCATAGGTGCTGCCCAAAACAGAACGTGTATGTTACTGTTCGTTGAGTGTTGCATTCACTCTATTGTTCTAGTTGTTCTCGATCGAAATCATTCCGTCTGAGGGGCCGTATTGAAGCTCACTGAGGTGGGCTGCAAGAAAGCCTTGGTTTTGCTGATGGTCGCACACATTACACGTCGTCACGAATTGTGTGGCTGGGCCAGGCTGGGCCCTCGGAGGGAATCGTGTTCAAGAGTCCTAGCTTTGACACAGAACTTAAGCCCGAAAAATCCAACAAATATATCAAACTAAACGCAAGTGGTTCGGAAGTTTGACGAGACATACTGATTCTTGATATTTTTTGTTATTGTGTTGCGACTTTGAGAGTCGCTTGATCGCTCTCTGACTAAGTATATTGATTTAGCAAAAAGCAGTAAGTCACAGCTTCAATTGTTCTAGTACTGATACCGTCCACCAATGCTGAGCAATTGTTCCTCTGTGCACCAGGAGTGAATTGGAAAGACGGACCTCCGGAACAGCCAGTTGCCCACTGAGAAATTCCCCCTCTCCCCCTTAAAACCACATACTGCAGGGATGCGGAAGAGTTTCAATTGCACTTGGACAACTTAGTCAAACAGTTCCACGGAAATGCAGCAAGCCAGCAAGTACGTGATCAAGTCAAGGGAGAAAAGCTACATTGAACATCATTGAACCATATTGACAGGTAACTTGCCGCATGTCTTCAAACAGCCACAATGCGCGTGGCCATTGCGTGGCCTTTTCGCAGGAACTCATGGCCGCGTTGAAGGTGATTCCGTCTCGCTGCACGGAACTGGCTGTCATGGCGGTCAAGGTATGGAGTGACCTGAAAGACAACTGAAAGACAACCAGTCAACCAGCTATTGGAACAACTCTCTCCAGATATCAAAACAGGATTGATTAGCTCTGACAAGTTCCGCGTATTTCGAGCAAATGACCCACTGACATGTCAGTGGTGACCATCGAAATGCACCAGTCATGTCTTCTGAGTGTGGCGGGAGAAACACGAGTAGACTATCTATCTCTGAGTGATCCTGTGATAGTTTGCAGCTTTATCATAGCTTTATCAAATGCTGATCTACCCATTAATGCACCGCCTACTTGAAAACGGCCAAGCCTTTGCCATTGTCCTGCTTTCTCATAAGAGCTGATCGTGGCATTGAAGCTAGTGGTGTTTGGACGCACCTCCAATTCCGGCATGGCTTGAAGTAGGGCCAAAGAACCCTGCCATTGTGCACACTTCTCCAATGAGCCTCAAGGGGCTGGTCACGGAAAAGTACGAGAAGGGGCCAAACAGAGAATGCGAGAGTTATGATAGTCTTGGAGTCTTCCCTGTTTTCTTGGATAAGACGACAACACAAAAGGAAACGAATTTGTAGAACACTCGACTGCTCCGTTGAGGAGCTAATCAATGCATTGAAACTGATGGCATCAGGAGCGATCCTCAACTGACACAGACACATCATATCAAAGATCTGTATCGCCCATTGCCACTGTGCGCCCTTTTCGCAAGAGCTGATGGCTGCGTTGAAGGTCAAAAGATCGGGAACACATGGCACTGTCGAAGCGGCAGCCGTGGCAGCCGTGGCAGCCGTGGCAGGTTCATCATTGTTTGGATCAGCCATGCCCAGCAGAGTTAGCACAGCGAGTTGCCACTGTCCAGCCTTCTCCAGACAAGAAATGAGCGAGTTGAAGCTAACCAAACTTGGGCAAAGTCTAGCTGTGGGAATCTCCTGAAAAAGTTGCACTGCATCCTGCCACCGGGCAGCTTTCTCAAACCTCAAATTGCAGATGCCAATGCCCAAAAATGTGGATATATGCGAATGCTGAAATCTCTTCTGTCTATTGTATTCTTTGTGGCATTTGGAGACAGGCAGAGCTAAAATCCTCAGAAACAAAACAACATGGCCAAAATTTGAACTGGAGGTCGTTCAGTTGCAGCCCCAGCCGACTGATACGTAGTCTTTTCATTATATCCGAATTTACCGGCATCCAAGTACCCTCCTAGTGTAACAGTGTTTAAGATTGTGAAATTACGAAATGGGTCACCAGCAAGGTGTCGAGATGTGTCGAGATGTCGAGAAACGATGTGATGGTTGCGTTGTAACTGATGACATCTCTGGACGCCTTCACTGTGGGCATGGCATGAAACAAATGCAATGCCCAAGGCCACTGTGATGCGCTGCTGCAGCTGCTGATGGTTGCATTGAAGTTGATGGTGTTTGGAGTCACGTTTCTCTGCGGCATGGTGTGAAACAAGTCCAGGGCTTGTTGCCATAGCCTGAGACAGTTTCGAAGTGTCCAATGCCATGGGCTGCAGAAGTTGATGCCAAAAGCTTGAAAAATCTGAATATCAAACTTCCAACTTATCCAATTAGAACTTCTGCCTGTCCTAAACTCTTGTTCTGCCAACATCCATCGCCTTGACCTTTGGCATGCTGAAATAAGCAGGGTATTCTGTGGTGCAGTGAGGCTCCATTCGTGGCTCTGGACGACCTGGGTGCTTGGGATTTGCTTCCGGTGAAGAAAGTCGTGTCAATCGCATGCTCTAAATCATTCTAAATCCATCTACTGTAACTGTAACTCTATAATATATATATAATAATAATAATAATTAATAATAATAATAATACATCAATCTATATCATATTATTTAGTTCCCATCTTTCAAATATTCCTGAAATTTGGAACGCGATGAAAACTTGACTCTTTCAGAATCTTTCCCTGTCTTTCCCTCCAGCCTCCACAAAGAAGATCACATCTTCGCGGGCTCTCCGCTCTCCAAGGCTTTTCAGGATTTGCGTCAACAACTTGGGATCGCTGGGCAGTTGGGAGAAGACTTGCCGAACCAGTGCGGAGCGCGTCGAACGCGTCGAACGCGTCGAACGCGTCAAACGAAAAGCTTTTGCAAATGATTCCTGACGGCACAAGTCTCGTCTATCCAGTCCACTGCTTGAGCTATGAAACAAACTTGGAGCAAGACATCTGATAGACTTGGTCCTCTTTACTCTGGTTTCGTGCCCAAAAATGCAGCAAATGCAGAAAATCTCAAGAATTGCTCCAATGAACCTCACCAGCTTGACAGCACAAAGTCTAATCCAAGCCACTCCTGGCGAGATCCAAGCACCATGAACGCTCATGGCGAGATGGCATCGTCGGAGCATTCGGACAGTGTGGTGGAGCTTTGAAGCACTGCTTGAGCCAAACCGCGGACGGAATCCAAATACTGTCGAAGCTGTCGAAGCTCCGACCTGCAAAAGCATATGGAACCAATTGGAACCAAATTCAAAGAAACAGCGTAACAGCGCAAAAGAATTTGTGCTATACCAGTACACCACACGAGTAAAAAAACATGTGCAGCCTAGTAATGTGAATCTAAGCGATGCAGCCCAGTATGGGATGACCTCACTTCCAGAGCTCAGGGCTGATGCAAAGGAAATTTGCTGCAGTCCCACTGTCACTTGCGCAAGACGGGTACAAAAACGTAGTGCCCTTGCTAGCTGAAACTCAGCTCTTATCTCTCGAGCTATCATATTCACTCTTGGCCCATCCCCTCTAGCCTCCAGAGCATAGACAGAAGACATCTCTGAGTCCGTCCTGTACATGCAGACATTCAGGTTTTACTTGGGGATTGGCATGAGTGGTTTTTGCAATCTAGTCGAGTAATGTCGAGTACTGGTCCTTGTTGTACCAAGCAAAGATCGCAACCAGCTAAGCAACCCTTCTACATCACGCATGCAGTTCCCTGAGTCGCTTGGCAAAGCAATATTTTCGCGGTCCCTTTTTCAACCACGGCTCTAGGCGCCACTGCAACAACCTTGCTGAAGCGAAAACTTTGGCCTGTCGATGGGCATCATGTGCTGACATGATTATTCTTCCGATCAATAAAAGCGCATTAGAATCAACGTGTGCATTCCCGTCTGCCAATGCAGAACCTTTGACTAAGAGCGCCGGCAAGTCAAGCACCTGGAGTTGAGGGATTACAAGGTATCACAAGTAGATCAAACTAATACCATGGACACGCTGTTCTCATCAACACCAGGTCCACCAACATCAGCACATCCACCAATTGATGGATCCTCTGAAGCAAAGGCAGCCTCCAAAGCTTTTGCGCTCCTGCGAAAGCCTTTGTGTTCGAGCACATCAGCCTTGCAGTAGTTTAAGAAGCCGTGGTCTTTCAACAAGCAAGCCTGGTGAATTGTCTTCACGCGCTGCTTCACAGACCAAGTACAGCCAGTGGCCCAAGCTTCCTTGCTGGGTCTTTCGCCAGGTGAACACCGACCACCTTTTGGCAGCCCATACCAAAAGCCAAGAGGGCTCTCTGCTGCACACCTCAGCTCACCATCGCCAGCAGAAAATGGAGCTCCTCTGCCCACCAAACGTGGCTCACCAGCGATGCATGAAGGGCCACTTGGGATTGTGTCTGGGTAGCCATTGCATGGACAGTACTGTCCAAATGCGGGAGAAACTTCCAAGGCATAACGTGAGATCAGGGTGTAGTTGTGATCAACTTTGGACTCCCGGAAGAGTCGATCAAAGCAAATGAATGCTGCATCTCCGGCAACATCCGCAACGTTTTGGTCCTCGAGGTTGTAGTCGTCAGCCGACATACCTGGATGGAAAATATATGCATCTAATGGAACTGGCTCCAGCCCGCTCCCATTTTCACAAGGAGGAGCCGATGTATCACAAATTTCAGGTTTCTGCAACAGATCCTCTGATACCTGACTTCCTTTGGTTAAGTGTCCAAACTGGTAGCTGAAGTTGAAACTTATTCCACCTCCACTGTTGTTCTTGGGAAGGGTGACGTTCAATTCAACTGGAGCGTTGCCCTCTGCACACAAGCTGATTCTTGTCTGAGTCGTTGACAGCAAGTACCACAAGGAGCAAACTCTCCCAGCCACCACACGCTTCCCCCTGTACTCCGAGATCAGAGGGTTCGCTGCCCAAGCAAAGAAATCATCAAATTGTTGTTGGCCAAAGAAGGCTACTTGCCGGCAAATTGCATGATCGCCGCCATTCATGTTGTATGATTTATTTCCCCGAATCAATGTAGTCACATTGCTCGGCAGGTCCATACCAAGAGTATGTCGTATGGTCTCTACTCTCATGGCTTTTTCGTCTGCATCTTGTGCAAAGAACCCTTTACCAGTCTGAAGGAAGCCTGTGTCAAAAGTCGTGTAGTTAATGGGCGCGGAAAAGCGGGCGGGAACAGTTGGTCGTGCAGGTTCGTCATCAAGTTTCAAGTCCTTTGAAACTCTAACAATGCCAACAGCTTCTTCATATGCTGGGTCATTTTTTGGAAAAAGGTCCGGATGTGCCTGCGTTTGCAAGAGGTAGAGGGGCCCACATCTGCACAACCATAGCCAAAAGCGCATGACTGCGAAGAAAGCGAGCCGCCTCGCAAGACATAAAATGTCACTCTTGAGCCAAACCAATACCGTTGAAGGCCAGGCCACGAACTAATACAATAGGCGCTCAACCGTTCAAAGCTCAGACCGGTGTTTCTTTTTACATCCACCGGCCCACTGGCCCAGACTCCTTGGCTGCCAAGAACTCAACCCATGGGGCTCCATCCTGCAGCATGTGCACTAGACTTGACCCTGGAGCAAGAACCAAATCCAGGTGATAGTGGGCCCCATTCAAGCCAAGAAGGCAATGACTGCAGGAAGCAGCAAGAGTCGCAACCAAAAAAAACTTGCGGTCCTGCCATGCACCTCACATTCCACATGGCTCGCCAAGGTGACTCAATGCCGCATGCACTGGACGGAACCCGCATTAACACACATGTCTGCGGACATTCATTTTTCCATGACACCCTGAAGTGGTCATCAAAATCATAGTGGTTTCTCTCCAAAAAATGGAGCTGAAAGCGATTCTGGAATTCTCTACGAATCCTCTTGAGACAGATTGATAGACACAAACTGAAACTGTCAACCAACACGTTTGATGATTAGGTTGCACAGGCCTCCCCTGCTGGGTCAACCTTCAGCCATCGCAGATTCACAGCCGTCTGCTAGA
>Ga0126342_10020320_pt1 | contig 11176 bp, 10 predicted proteins | sample Cyp1metagenome_FD_92528 | JGI IMG/M metagenome (GOLD analysis project Ga0126342, IMG submission 92528) | Coral microbial communities from Lord Howe Island, Old Settlement Bay, Australia - Cyphastrea 1 metagenome | ecosystem: Host-associated > Invertebrates > Cnidaria > Coral ...
ATACATATAATACAATATATACAATATATATATAATATAATATATATATAATATATATAATATATATAATAATATATATAATATAGTATAGATATAAAATGTAAGATATACATATATTACATTATATTACATTATATAATATTATATCATATTATATATTATATTATATTATATCATATTATATTATCTTATGTTATATTATATTATATTACATTATATTATATTATAGTATATATATTTTACTCTGCTAATTTTCGTTGGCTTTTCTGAGAATTTTCTTTGCTATCGAAGATCAGCCACCATCCACCATCGACCACTGCGGACGAAAGGCGGAGGTCGAAGACTCATAACGATAATATAAATGGGGGTATCGGATAGCTGGATGGTTTATAATGGAAAATCCCATGAACATGGATGAGTACCCCCTCTATTTTAGGAAACCTCCATATATATATATAAATAAACAAATAAATAAATAAATAAACAAACAAATAAATAATATATATATATATGTATATGTCTGGGTAAATTATAACGACCTCACTGTTCTCCTTCGCTGGAATTATGGTGAATGTATAGGGAATCATCACAAAATAGCCCAACATTTCAGATTAGTGAATTATTGTAATTTATCCAGATATATACATACATGTATTTTTATGATTTCTGGGAAAACTCACGCCTGCTCAACTGTACATTGCTAGCATGTGCCTTTTTATTTTTATTTTTAAATAGGGATCAATATGTGCTTAATAGTTGAGCTTCCGAGTTTCGCTTGTGTTTTGTGAGCATGTTGGGAATCTCACTCGTGACAAACTAATCCCAAGAAGTCTTGGAAACTGCTTAATCAAGGCAAATATTTTACGTACTCGCCATGACAATATTGTTGCCCCTTGGTTCTTGATTGTGGAGCAAACCCGTTTTGGCTTTATATTTATATAGTCTCCTTTTCGCTGGTGAAACAGAGCAGTTCAAACTGCTCCAGTGATGGACTCACCGCTGCCAGTTGTCGAGCGAGCACATGGATGTTGCTCTGGCTTGTTGAACATGTGGTCTGGAAATGGAGGCCAACCCAACCAAAATAGGACTTTAAAAATCAGTGAAATTGGTGAAGAATGGCAATTTCAATGGGACATTTTGGTGAAACATGGCAAGTTTAGAGGGGAACATGGCAAGTTTCAGCATCAAATCAGGGGTTTTCCAGGTCATAGCCTCCATCCAGAGCTACCCATCTCCATCCATTGGTTGGTGATCCCACTGAGGAAATGATACGAAAAACTTGGAACAACATCACTAGGAAATAATAGCAGTTAGGTGATTTGAATATCACATATATATATATATATACACATACATACAATATATATATATATATATATATATATTTGGTTGATGTTGGTTGTACCCCCAATTCTACTTGGTTTTGACCGTTTGACCCCCCCTTATTCTTGACAGAAAACTTCTTGTGTTGGGTTCACAGAAAATATCAGGACACAACCCCAACAAAGCATCAAGCAGTTCACCATCTATCCCTGTAACTTGCTTCAGCCCTCCGTACTGTGGATGTTGCGAAATCCTGCACCACCAAAAGGATGGTTGAAACCCTATAAGTAATGGGAAAAACCAACCTATCAACTAGTGCAGGATTTTCTTCCACTTTTGGTCCACCAGTTGTAAGATGATTTACAAACCTAACGATAGATATACCATAAATCCAATCGTTCACCCAGTGACCATTTTTTGCTGTGGGGCAACAACATTTTGATGGTTCAGTCCAGAAATCCCTATTTTGTCATGGTTAAAGCTGGTTCAATGAGAATTTTGGTCTTCCCCCAGCTTCGTTTTATGGCCCCTTTAGCCAGGACGACTCGCGGAAGGCCGTGATGAAAAAACTGGGCAGTGCATCCGCATCGTAAATGGCCCCCCCATGGAATATCCCCACTGGATTATATGAGATGAAATAGGGGTTATATACTGTATATATATATATATACACAGAATGGCCCCCCCCCAGTTATAAGTTGGTTTATAAACCATTAGAATCCCCATTAAGTATAGTTATATCTATCATAAACCGTAGTTAAACCACTTATAAGGCAACTTAGCTATCTTGGGGGCCCCATCCTGTGTATATATATATATATATCTGGTTGGTGGTTTGGAACATGAATTTTATTTTTCCATATCTTGGGAATTTCATCATCCCAACTGACGTTCGCTCATATTTTTCAGAGGGGTTGAACCACCAACCATATATATATATATAATATGGATCATAAATGATTATAACCCATTTACGATGTGTGGGATGCAGATCCAAGTACTCGTTCCTATCTGAACTTCTGTTCCGTGCCTAGCTTGTAGAGCTGTTCCTGGACTGGACAGAGTCAGGAATCACCTTCTTAACTTTTCGATAGAGTTCCCACTAGATTCGATTCTTCGTATGCCGCCGTTCAATCTGGTCGTTTTGAACGGGTACATCTTTATTTCACGGCTGCAAACATTTAGCAAATTTGGCCCGTACATGCAGGATCATCCCACTTAGTAACAGATTCATAACCCCAGTTTGCAAGTCCCCAACATGGGTTATCCCATGTAAAAACGGGTGCCAGTACAACCAAGGATTTCCGTCACATTTCAGGTTGGAAACGACGATTTGTTCCGGGAGGAACTGATATGAAATGAACTGGTTGGTGGTGACTGGAACCATGGATTTTTTTGACTTTCCAATACTTTCCATATCTTGGGAATATATGTCATCATCCCAAGTGACGAGTTGTCCATCATTTTTGAGAGGGGTAGGTAGGTTGAAACCACCAGTGAAGCACAGTTCGGATCGAGGAACTGAGGGTCGACATCGTGGGATGGTCGTGTACATGTTGCGTGGCATTTTTTTTAAAACTTGGGTGAATGGTGAAGAATGACTAAGATAGTCTAACCACTATTCATTTTTTTCAACCAATTTCACCATGATGAACCACTAGCCTAGTTATTAACCACTTGACTCAGAATAAGTTTGACCGCTGAATATTCAAAACGAGCAAAGCCATAGAGGGTGCCATAGATCTTCTGAGTCATATCGAGTCATACCGCATGAATTTATTTCATGCCAAAAGCCCTATGGCGTGAATGTTCCATGATTGTCCTATTATTGTCCCAGTAGTATCCCATGATATGGGATCCCAATGGCATTTTATGGGACACCATTGTATGGAACATCATTTTAGTACCCCCTTGTCACATTATATAATACCATCTTTTATGATCTTTTATTGTATAACATAGTTGGTATTTATACCACATTATATTATCTGGGTAAATTATAACGACCTCACTGCAACCTCACTGGAATAATGGTTAGTATTGGAAATCATCCCCAAATGGCCTTAATTCAGGTTAGTGAAATATTATAATTTACCCAGATTATACCATCTTTATAAATCCCCTCTTTATATAGTACTATCAAATACCAACTTTCAACAGAGAAATCACCAGATCCATGACGCCAAAAACTCCGCTGTCCAGGTGAACTGGTTGTCGTGGTGACCCTGACTCCACGTGGACCGCTCCGCGGTCAGCTGAGAAAATGGGCACGAGTCAGAAAGTCGCCTGAAGATGGGGGTCCACATGGCTGAAGATGGCTTACCCGGCCTGGTAAACGTTTACAGTTTGCTATTGAACATGGGCCATGGAAATAGTGGATTTACATGGATTTACCCATAAAATGGTGGATCTTTCCATAGTTTTTTGTATGTTTACCAGAAGGTATTTCCGAGCAAATTTGATATAATCTCATCACCTGTTCATATTACCCTCTGGTAAACTAACAGTTAGCTATGGAAAATGAACCATTTATAGTTGATTTACCTATTAAAGCTGGTGATTTTCCATAGTTATGTTAGTTTACCAGAGGGTAAACACCCCATAAGCATGGTGGAAATTCCCGAAAAATCCACCATGGTTCGATTGAACGGGGGTGTTTAATATGGATGGGGGAAGGGATTACCTTCTGGTAATTTCACAGTTTGCTAAGTGCCTAACTGCCCATGAACAGTTTGATGATTTGCCGATTTAAAGAAGCGACTGATTTTCCATTGCCGGAAGAAGAGATCGCTTTTTTGTACCACCAACCAACTTTTAAAAAGTAGATTTGAACTTATTTATCTGATTGGTGGTTTGGAACATTTGGATTATGACTTTCCATTCACTTGGGAATTTCATCATCCCACCTGACGAGTTGTCCATCATTTTTCAGAGGGGTAGGTGGAAACCACCAAGCAGATCCAAGCAGATTCTAATAGCTTTTAACATCATAAACCAACTATATATATATATATTTCTATGGGAAAATACCAACTATTTAACTCTGGCCATTTTTTTTTTCGCATTTTTTAAAAAAGGTGTGTTGAGTTGTCCCATCCCCACCTGACCTTGCTGTCCCTTTGTGAAGCATCTTTTTTGGCGAAACCATGGAGAAATGGTGGTTTACCTATTAAAAATAGGTGGATTTTCCATGGCAAACTGTCAAATAACCCATGAAATATCTGGGAAATATCTGGGAAATATATATGGGACAACCATGGTTATAAATAATGGGAATTCATAGACAAAATTCAACAAAGATGAATGGAATACCCTCTGGTTATGACTAACATAGCCATGGTTTTTCGATGGCCCTAATCGAAATAGATGGTTTGCTTATTAAAAATGGGTGGATTTTCCATGGCTATGTTAAATAACCAGATGGTAATTGACATATGAGAGCAGTTCTTTATTTTTCAAACATTATATGAAGAAGTTGGGGAAAACCTATGAAGTGGACACGTCTTCGAAAGCATTCGAAAGCGATGCAATATTGAAATCGTGAACAACTTTGAATTCAAAAACCCAATGTGATCAAAATCAGCTTTTTACCGGGCAACACTTTATAACCGACCCAATGGTTTCAGTGTGTTTTAGCGATTGATGGTTATGTGGTACGTGCGTGGCCTTGTCTTTTTGAGTAGGAAAAATCAGGTTGGTTCAAATTTGGGTAAACCGATTTGTGTACGATTCCTGCTTTGAACCGATGTGGATATTTTATGATTGGACATGAAGTTCAGGGCGATTTGGATGGCATACTTAGAGAGGTAGGTGATCTAACATCAAGACTGGACAATTCGACAATTCCAATTGGTTGGGATTGGGCAGCTATCAGTTTCATCCACAGGAAGTGGGGTGACTGGCCAAGAGGAACCAGCGGTGATGGAACAATCCAATCGAAATGACTTGAAAGTGCATATTTTGAGTTATCTAACATGTTTTGCCCAACAGTTTTTTTTTGGGAAAAGTTGGGTTCATGTCGGCAATTTAGGCGTGAACTTGAAACAGTTGCTGTCACATGTTTGGGTGTGACCATTGATGGGCGAACCATCGGCTTTTGAGGGGGCAGTTTAGATTTTCGCAGTAGGACCCATTTGGGGGTTTGTTTTACTCGATACGACTCGATTTTTTAAACAGCGTTCACCTTCCTTGCCATTGCCACTCAAGTAGGGTAGTAATCTTGACAGCATCATGCACAAAAACTGTCGGCAATCTGAAGTACTTGCAGAAATTCAGACTATCCATGCTTCAAACATATCATGCAATTTCATGCCCAAACTGTGTACATTATATATTAATCATTAAAAGTATACTAATATGTAGTAAATCAGAAACTAGTATATACTATCTATGAATATCTATATCTATACATCTATTATATGGGTAGTATATCTGATTATCGATCACCAATCTTCCCATCTTTTCACACCTCGCCTTGCGCCGTTGCGCTGGAACCAATAAACAGCTCAGCCATGGAGGATCCTGTGCAAGGTGGGTTGACTTCCGGGCGACCTAGTAAAGTGCTAAGTGCTGATTTTTTATGGGATTGACTGATTATACGGGCTTATAAAGTTTATCACACTATTATTTTTGGGATCATCAATAGAATCATGAAATAATCACTAGACTAATTACTATTATACTATTACGGTATAGGTACAGACCATATTTAACTGTTGAACCATCAATGGGATAATAATGTTTAACCACTTAATGATGATGGTTCATCAATGGGATAATACTGTTTAGCTGTTGAACCATGGTATCTTTTTACAACTGAGTTGGGACATAAGCCCTGTCATGGCTAACTTTAATCTGACCTATTGGACCAAAATTGGTTGAGGATTTCTGGGTCAATTTTTGTCCAGGAATGGGGTGAACGGAGAAGGAAATGAATGAAAATGAGGTTTGCTGCTTGGTGGTTTGGAACATTTGGATTATGACTTTCCATTCAGTTGGGAATTTCATAATCCCAGCTGACAAAGTCATATTTTTCAGAGGGGTTCAAACCACCAACCAGTTTGGTTTGCCATTGCCTTCTCGTATATTTCTGGGGAAATTCATTTCTTTCTGGTTGGCCAATGACGATGTTCTACATGCGTTTGTTCGGCATGTGCTGCACGACTTGGGAGTTCAACGAAAGTGGGGTACCCTTGAATCCAGTGATTGATGACCCTCTGGTAAACTAACATAGCTGTTGAAAATCACCATTTTTAGTGTGTAAATCCACTATAAATGATCATTTTCAATAGCTATGTAGCAAATTACCAGAGGGTAATCATAATGTTCTCATTACATTTTCAGATACGCCCTTTAATGTCGGAAATCAATTCCCCTAAACGGTTGCAACCATGAAAATCCAACCAGAAATCCGTTGTGCTTTGTTGATGGGGGAACTGTGCGTGTCCTAGTGAAACGGGGGGGCACTTTATGGTCATTTTTTCCCCACCTGCCAGATGAGGGCCTCTAGATTTTAACTCAAGGTGTGACTCTTCCTTCCTTCCTTCCTTCCTTCCTTCCTTCAATCCGCCTGCCGGAATAGATGCCAGATAGAATGCCAGAATAGATGCCAGATAGATAGAATGCCAAATAGACAGGAAGACTACGGTTCGAATCGGTTCGATCCGGTTTAATTTTTAGTAATTGAACCTTTTGTCGGTTCGATTATTAATATAGAAACCTTCTCCGGTTCCTGGTTCCTGCCGGTTCATGCTTGGCGATGATTATGATTTTGAACAAAGTTTTTTAATCTTAGCTACGTACATTGAATCGTAGATGATGGGAAAAGGGCACCCAAAATGGACTTGAAATGATTTAGACATCAAATCCATATTTAATCGTCTAAATTTCATGGGCGATTTCCGAGTCACCACATGTAACCATTTGTCATCATATGTCACCTATGTCCACCTCCATACATCTCTTTCTATTTTCCTGGATTCTTCCAGGAAAAAAAAACCTTTAGTGTGTGGCTGGTTATGGTTTCAGACCTATTTCAGATTCCTTTCAGGCATCTTGTGGATAGACATGTCCTAACTAGAAAAGGGGCCAAAAAAAGATGCCCAAAACGGAAGCCCAAAAAAAGATCTTTTGCAATCTGCGGTTGCAAGGGCATGACATCTTGATACCCCCATTCTCTGGTGAATTTTCTTTCTTCTACCGATTTTTTTGGTCCAAATCCTCATCGCCCGACTTCTGTTCTTAAATCTCCTTTCTTTTCAGCAAGAAAAACATGTAAACAGGATCATTGATCCGCATTTACTGTCTGTTTGGACCGACCTTCGATAGGTGAAATCTTCATTTTGATAGGTGAAAACCGACATTTTTCGAAGGCAAAATTCCATATTTGTCCTTGGTCATAGCGGAATTTTGATGGCTGCTTCAGCACCCTCCTTGTCGCCGATTTTTTTTCGCCAGGCACGTCCCTTGAGACAATATGTGGAGAGGAATCGATCCGCGACATTTTGGAAGAGATGCACAAGAAAATGTGATGGACCTCAACGATCACTGCTGCTGGTGTTTTTTTTGATGTTCACAATTCCCAGTGAAAAAACATACGTACATTCCCTCCAAAAAGTATTTCAACATTTTGAAAAAATAGTCTACCTTCTAGATACGAAAATTTCAGGTGAATCAATTCCCTTAATCTATCTTAATCTACCTGTGGTGATGACTTATTTCTTAAAGGGGAAACAACGAAACAAAAGTCGTCGCCAGGGCTGAATCTCAGCAACCTACAGCAGTGAGGCAGATTCTGTGTGCTGAAATCTCCAAGGGCAAGATGTCTGAGGCCGCGGGATGTTTTCCGGAAGCATCGACTTTAGATGAACTGTTGTGGTGGTTTCAAATTGGTTATAATGTATAACATATAAATATATAAGTTCATATAATAATAACAATAATGATAATGATAATGATAATAATAATGATAATGATAATGATACTTATTATATATATATATATATTATACATTGTAAATATTCAACCCTGTTACCATACTTGGGATGGATGGATGGATGGATGGATGGATGGATGGATGGATGGATGAAAATGATGATGATGATGATGATGATGATGATGATGATGATGACGATGATGCTGACATAACAACACATAAGATTTTCAGGTTGAAACTACATAATGTGAAGGTCGACAAAGATCTGAACACATGGAGAGAAACTCCAGCGAACACATTAGCCAAACAATATGCTTCCATGCTGGACAGCTGGCGATCCTCCCAATCTTTTGGGATTTTACTGTTCATGCAATCATTCGGGGTTAATGTTAGTGAAGCAGCGATAAACTACCCATATGGATTGATGTTTTATACCAACCATTTATGGTTCAATTGGGGATGGTTTACTACTTCTTTGCCCACATTAATCATTTTGATCTGTAGACATTTGTACAACTGATTGTTTTTTTTTGTCTCGTTTTTTTTTGAAACTTGCAACACCTTCAGCTGCTCAAAAACGGGGTATGTTTGTTTCCCTTTTGCCAGGATTGCTGGCTTTCAGATGTTAAAAGATTGAAGAGACCATCATTCAGCTTGAAGGTTTCTGTCACAAACTACCCTCTGGTAAACTAACGCAACTATGGAAAATCACCATTTTTAATGGGAAAACTCACTATAAATGACCATTTTCAATAGCAAACTGTTAGCTTACCAAAGGGTATCATTTGGTAAGTTCACCCCACAATAAAACATCGCTTGTCCATTTTTATCCATCTATACATCGGGAAAAGCGGGCCACATTTTGCCAGCTTTTTTTTTCAGAACGTCTACCACCAATGTGTTGCCATTCCGGACCCCAGGACCAACAAAAATCCCCCAAGTTGATTATCCCGTTCCAAGCCATTCCAAGCCGACAAATTCCGTAGGATGAACGACCAATCAACCTACAACAGGAATGATGACGTTGGGTTGACCATGCATTGGCCTGAATTTGAGGTTCCGAAATTTGAAGGTAAGGGTAGGCTAAACCCGAAGAAAATATCATGAGCTATCAAAACAGCTTGAGGCAGCAACCAGGTTTTGTCCATTATTCACGGGTTATATACATATATAACTATGTGTATTCAACCTTCATTTGGGTCGATTCAACTCCATAAAAAGGTCGAAACATCCCCAAAGGCCTCATGTTCAGAGGTTAAATCCTTAGATCAAACGCATCTGAACGATACATCCAAGTAGCGTTTATACGATGTGTGGTGAAAAGTGAGCAGTTCCCAATACGTATTGTGGATTGGTTGAATCTGGTTGAATCTGGTTGATATGGATTCCCGATTGCTTCCATATTCCCCATGAAACCAGCTACGGTCGAATCAAAATGCTGCAAACCACCCATAGATATCCCATAGATATGCATGTCCACTAAGTTTCTAAGTTGGTATATACAGCCACCCTACTAGTTCGTTATATCCACCATAAATCCAAACGTTAACCAAAGTTGAAGCAGTGATAAACCACAGAAGCCTTGCAAACTTGGGGCCAAGCCCCAAGTATCCATTGTCATCCCTATCATCTGCATTGTCATCCCCATATTATCTGGTTGGTGTTTTGGAACATTTTATTTTTTCCATTCAGTTGGGAATTTCATCATCCCAACTGACGAACTCATATTTTTCAGAGGGGTAGGTCAACCACCAACCAGTTATAGACTTGAGATATCGTATCCACTACATTCCATCCCGATTCGCCCAAAATTTCTATCCCAATTTCTGATGGTTTTGCATCACCATGTTGGATAATTACAACCAGTGAGCCCCCTATGTTTCATGGTTGAATTTCTATTTTTGTGTATCATACACGGTTTTTATCGCCGTTATCGTCCCCATTATTACATATATATATATTAATTATGATAGTCTGAGTTGCGACTGGTTGTCAAATATCATTGGGATTAAATTAAAACTGGTGGTCAAATTTGTCTATTTTGCCACCATTGCTATCCGAGATAGAGTGCGAGACATATCCTATCTGATCCTATTCGGTTGTCATGTATACAGTTGAATATGATATCACAATTGTTTTAATAAGATATCAACACATACATAAGATAATACTAGTGTGTATCAATATGACATCAATATTTTTAGCCACCATTGGTATCCGCATTTACCTTGGGGTAAACGTTTACGTCGACGTGGAAAACCCATGGTTTCCTGTTCGGAAAATGATCCACTAATCGTGGATTTTTCACATCTATGTTAGTGTACAGGAGGGTACCATTGCTATCTTATTATCATCCCATGCCACCCCAAAAAATCCCATGATAAAAAACACATCCACCAAATAAAGAGCCATTGCTATCCGTATTTACCATTGCTATCCCAGAAAATCATCTCTGTATTAAATATGTCATATCACAATTGTTTGATATCAATACATCGTATGATTTCAATATATTTAAGTGACGCAGTTTATGATCCCCCATCATTACCCTCTGGGAAATTAACACCTAGAAAATAACCCATCTTAATTAGAAACTAATCTTCCCCAAGTCATGGCAGGGTCGTCATGTTAATTTACTGGTAATGTATGTCTACTTTTATCAATATTTATCAAGTTGATTATATATATGATATTATTATTGCTACTATTGTTACTATGATGAAATGATGATGATGATGATGATGATCATGATGATGATGATGCTGTTTATTATTATCAATCATTATTATTACTATTGTGTAAAAACTCCTGCAGTAAAACCATGTAGTGTATATATCATCGATCTACTCTGTAGCGTTGGTTCAAAAGTATCAGCTGCTTAGCGGATAGTGTTGTATTTCACCCCATATTCGGTTGACC
>Ga0126342_10020321_pt1 | contig 11176 bp, 15 predicted proteins | sample Cyp1metagenome_FD_92528 | JGI IMG/M metagenome (GOLD analysis project Ga0126342, IMG submission 92528) | Coral microbial communities from Lord Howe Island, Old Settlement Bay, Australia - Cyphastrea 1 metagenome | ecosystem: Host-associated > Invertebrates > Cnidaria > Coral ...
GCTTGGGAAGCCCCCACGGGGGGGAAAAGTGAAAATTCCCTAGCTTGGGGAGCCCCCACGGGGGGGGAAAGTGAAAATTCTTAGCTTGGGAAGCTTCACGGGGGAAAAGTGAAAATTCCGTCGGTTGGGAAGCCCCCACGGGGGGGGAAAGCGAAAATTCCCTAGCTTGGGAAGCCTCCACGGGGGGGAAAAGTGAAAATTCTCGCCTGGGAAGCCTCTAGGGGGGGAAAAGTGAAAATTCTCCTGTGCTGCTCTGCTCCTCATATTCAACACCACCCTTAGCCCCTCTCACGGACCGAAATAAACCTGCGGTGTGGGCGGCCACCCCACGCGAAGCGGGGTGAATAATTTTCTGCACTTGGACCTGGCAATTTGGGGTGTTGTTATGTTTAACTTTAGAAGGTTGATCCGTATCTCCCACGTTTTTTTGCCAAACATATCCCATTTTACTTGCTGAAAAATCTTAGAGAATGACGAGTTGACTAGCCATAGCAGGTGGATATAGGTGGATTTTTCTCGTCATTTCACTCATTTGGACTCCATGCTTGTCTACCCCATCCAACCACCACTTTCCACCCCCTCGCCACGTCACCGCCCAGTTGAACCACAGGGAGGGCGTGGTGGCTAGTTCTGGCAGCGTCAGCGTGGGATTCTTGGCGAAGGGAAAGAGCTCCGCGAAGGCGTCCGCGGGCAGCGCTTCGTTGCGCTGGATGGCCCAGTACTCCTTGGGGGCTGGGATATTAATAGTATTTTTTTAAGGTACCAACAATATTTTTGTGATGATAATATTGGGGTGCCCAATAGCTGAATTATTTAATATAAAATTGATGATTTGGGGGTACCCCCATTTTAGGAAACCCCCATATAGATCCATATAGTATCCCATTGCGTTATCATCCCAATGGGATAGTATGTTTGCGCGCTACATTTAAATATATTTCTAACATTTGTTTAAAGCACAGGCTTGCAGCATTCCTTCAACCTTCTGCCTAGGTGCTCACATTTCTTCCATTTTTTCTTCCAGGTGTTTTGGTTTGAAGGTCGGTATTCTTTCCAAATGTCGGGTTGAAGTGTGAGTCCTTGGGCCTCATCTAGGGACTCAACTCTTGGGAAACAAAAAATAGATAGGAGAAGTCTGCGTTTCTGTCAGGGTTTTGTTGTTTTTTATTTTTATACTTTATTTGCTTTTGTTTTTCCCTTTAGGTACGTGATCAGGCCTCCCCTTGTTCGACCTGATGCGCTGGAACATTCTCTCTTCCCATTTATCGGGCCGATGCTGGCCATTTGCGGCTCGCAGCATTGGTTCGCCTGATGGCTTTGCAGATTCCAGAGGCGGATGCTTTCGTGTACCCAAAATTTGTGGCTGCTGGGCCGGAGGCTGTTCAATTGTTTTTTGCGGCGACTCCATGAATTAAACACTTCGCTCATATTGGTTCTTACATGCTTAAACCTCTTGACCTCACTGCGGGTTTGTTTACATTTCTTGCACTTGTGGTTGGCATTGTGGAACTCATCGACAATGAAATGCTTGATCTTCTTGAACTTATTCTTCTTTTTCTTCTTCTTCTTCCTTCTTCTTCACAGATGTGTGGCGGTGAACATGGGTTTCAAAGTGGCAGGCATTATCATGGATGATCGCATTGGCCTTCGTCAATTTCATGGCTGCTTGCACCACCTCCACTTTGTCAGGCAGACATCCATTGACAATGTGTTCTTTGGCGGCAAGGATCAAGCAGCTTTGCGGATCGATGACGAACTGCCATCCAGAAGCCGGGTTCTTCATCGTAATTCTTTGCTTCCCCTTGTCCGCACAAGCGCAAGCGCGTTCATCTTGAACGTGTTTTTTTCTTGGCCTCCCTTTGCATCGAACAGTGCGAGGGCCTTCTCCCCATTGAAGCCCAAGCGGCCATCAAAACTCAAAACTTTGACCACTTTGGAAGGTTCGAAGATGTTCGAAGGTCACAGGCGTAGATGTGAAAGGGATGAAGCTTGTTGGGCCGTCTACTGGGAAAGGGGCCACCACATCTGAAGTTCTTTGTGCCAGGGCGTGCCCTCCAAGGCTCTTGTCAAATGTCCGTGGCTGGATGATGTCCTGGAGAGAGCGCTCACGCATGGCACGAACGCTGGTTTCTTGACCTGGCGCAAGCTTGCCACGCACAAGCCGAGAGTAGCACATCTGCAGGTATGAAGCCGAAACCATTGGTGACCATGTAGACTTTCATGTCTTCTAACTCACGGGAGGACATATACAGTGTTGACCTAAATGGAATCGATGCATGCGAAGCTGGCACGGTTCCTTCCTCAAGCGCCAGCAATTTCGAAGGTCTCTCTACGAACTATGGGGCATTCTACCGGGGCCACATGGAACTTGGTGTACAACCCGCTGTTGCAAACTCCGCATTGGTTCCTGGGTAGACGAAGACGCGTGGACCGTGTGGAGCCTTCCTTGGGCAGCAAGCTTCTTCAGCAGTGGCCTGGCGTGTACTATACGGATAGTACACAGGCACTGCAAATCCCTGAGGCTCACAGCTGCCTTTTTCAGCAAAACATGTTGGAGGCACATGTCATGTAATGATCCATGTGCATTCAAGATGCTCCTTCCCAAGGGGCTCTTTCTAACAGAGCAAAAGTCCTGAATTTCTCCAGGATTTTGAGATGGGTGAGTCTGGTTTTCTGATGGCTTTTGTTTGCTAACGAAGTCGGGCATTTTCTGATTTGGAGCGGGGACCACATTTCCGGCATCAATTTCTTCAGTGTCCTTCTCGTCAAAGGCACTTGCTTTTCCTGGTTTGCGAGCTGCTTGACTGGACAGCACAAAGCATTTGAACTGGCGACCTCTCAAGCTCTCCAGGCAATACTGCAGCACCTTTCGTCCGACCTTTGGATTTGGGGTCATTCGCTTGGCATGGTATTGGTTTGACCTTCAATGTTTCAGGATTGCATGGTGGCCATCCAAATCCTTCAGGATGGACTTGATTCTGCAAGGTGGGGGAAGCAGCCATGCTTCTCAATTGCATCCATTTTCGCATGATGTTCCCAGAGCATGGAAATCCATCTCGCCCTGGCAACCGACAATGACATCATAGAAGTGCACTATGGAGCCTTCAGAGGAGTTGAGCTCATCTTTTGGAAAGGCCAACCAATCAAAGCAACCTCTGGGAAATTCTAGAGACACAGTGGCAGGAATGCTGCGCAGTGTCAGCCCATCAGTCACTTCTTTCAAACCATCATGGCCCAATAAGCAGATGGATGGATGAGATGGCCTTTTCTACACTGACACAAGCTTAAGCGCGCGTGCACACAGACACATGATGACACGTGTACAAAACAACCAAAACAATCAACTTGAATGACAAATTAGGCCCCCACCATGACTTAGAGAAACCCTTAAACATGGTTGCTGATATCCCCGTTCATATCCTCCATCACATCGCATAAAATCCCTAAGTCCAAAAATAGCTGCATATCCCAACCTGCGGATATCCCCCAAACATAAACTGACCCCCTCAAACAATCCCTATGAACATCCCCATGAATACCGTTCGTTCATCAAACATGACAATCGGGAAAGCCCCTATACAAATGGGCATTCAAATCGAATATCATCCACAAATGAAGATTGTCCATTGCTACGAGGTGAGGCCCCTTAGATAGCTAAGTTGACTTCCAACTTGGTGAACTACGGTTTATTGGGGATATAACTATAGTATTCATGGGGTTTATAGATCAACTTACAATCCGGGGGGGGGGCCAACAGGGTCTCACCTTGAAGCTTTGACTATCACAGGGCAATCCCCCTTCCCTTACACTGCGGCGCTGCCAGAAAATGGATCTGCCGGATGCCTGTCACAAAGTTCCAGCCCGGGATGAAAAGACCAAAAGGATCCAAGGGAGCTGGACGCCCTGCCTCCTGCGAAGCAATCGGGTGATCCTAAGGTGTCCTTTTGGATTATAGCAAGTTCCTTTGGGGATACACTGGGGGAGAATAATGGAGAATATACGTAGAATCTTATGAATGTGTTTCTTTTCTCCCCAGATAATCTGGACACATCAATATGCAGAGACATGTAGATAGATAGGTCTAAGCTGGTGCATGTTCCTTATCCATTGTTGTTCCCCTAAATTTTCAGAGGCTACCCACACCGGGGAGCCACCCTGGTCCTCCATTAGCTGGTTCACCTTTTGGTAGAGAAACCACTGATTCAGATAAATCCATGCGAAGGCGCTATAGAAGGCCACTGCAAAGCCATTGTCGAAGAAGCCACCCTCCAGGGCGCCATAGGCAAATTCACCTGGCTCTCGAAATGGATCTACGGTCAAAATTTAAGGCGCAGGACACAGGTGGTTGCTGATGTTGCTGCTCCTCCCAAAACTAAATGGCGGAAAAACATCGCCCGCGATTGGTCACCCATGGGTGTGCAACCTGACGAACGAGGTGAAAGATCTTCGTTCAACCAGCTGCCATGTGCAAGGAAGATACCCCATGATCTGTCACAAAATGAGTAGTATGAAACTACCTCAACAATATCTTCACAATCTTTATATGAGTGCATCCCTGAAATTCGATGATTTACCACCGTAACCCGCCAAAATCAGTGACAACGGAGTGAATGAATTGTGAATGATGTCTATTTGACAGACGAATTGGGTCCAGTGACCTATCGTTCTTGGTGGGAAAAAGGATCGCGAATGACAGCGAATGACTAGTTAGTGGGTCATTTTCATGCAAAAACCACATTTAATTACCGGTGGGTTGTTCAATTCCAGTGGGACCTATAGCCAAAAGGCAACCCTTTATTTTCATCAAGTCAACCAGGTGGGAAAAGCATATATCAACCGAGTCGCCAAACACGCCGGCAAACAGCCCAATAGCAAATGGCACGATGACCAACGAACCACCGATACCCAAGCCGCGGAATTCGCGCAAGTCGTCCTCCAAAGTGGCGCTCGAAAGTCTGGTGCTTTCGAAGTTTCAAGCCCCGGTTCGGCTACGTTTTTGCTGCATAAAGGTCCGCGGTTGGAAAATTCCAGCCTACCTACCTGGAATCATGATCTTCATTGACTCATAGATGGAATATAAAGAATACGTCAAAGCACCAACCAGGAAATTCAAAGAACTAGGCAACAACCCAGTTTGCATCGCAGTTATCAGGTCGACACTCTGCTGGGTGACTTCGCATTCCGTATTGAAAGATATTGAAAGTAGGTTCTTGCCCCCGAGTGTTTGACCTGGATTTCCACTACATGGATCTATCAGTCAGCGGGTTATGTTACATGTCTATTCATGAAGGTGTTCACCGATATCTTTTGCGGGATGGGCCCCAAGTTTACATCCCATGGTTCACTGGAGATTTCACTACTTGCTAAGACAGAAGCTGGCGGCCTTAATTCTCAAACATCTTGGGTTGATAAAACACGAATCTATCGCTGGACCCGCAACTAGTCCTCCACGAGGAGCTTGTAGTAGAGATACCAAATCACCCCTGGCCAAAAGGTCAGGAGGCAGAGCCACCGTGCCCACAGGGGGAAGTTCGAGGGAGCTGTTTCATCGACCTGGGGGTCGTGGTCGGTCAATGATGAATCATGCTGCCAAACAAATGAAAGGATCCCTTGCAAGTCAAAACTCCCATCATTCAATGTTCGAAGCTTTGAATCCCAATCTTCGGTTTATAATGCCCATGTTCACTGGTTATCCCCACTTCCCTGCAAGGTTTCCCACCTTTTCCAGGAAGATGGCAAAGGACGGAAAGGCCCACATCAAATCCCTGGGCTCCGGCGTATCCGTTGTGGCTGTGGCTACGCTGGCGGAGTCCTTGAAGCCCAGCGAGTCCAGGAAAGACTCGAGGGGCGACGGGTCACTTTTTGGTGCTGGAACTGGCACATCCAGCTGATCGATCTCGGCCTTGCGCAACAAACCGCCCAAAGCCAAGGGGATGGGCGAACCTGGCCAGGGTCAAACAAAGCAGTTTCAGGACAATTCAGGCGACAATTCAGGGACAGGCTTTCAAAAAAAACGATCGGCTCTTTTTAAAAATATCTATCTATCTATATGTGTATATATATATATGCATATATATCTGCTCAGCCTATAGCAGCCCTACAGAAAATTCCCCCGGAACAAGCCGCGCCTGTCAGCACCGAGAAGGACGCGAAGGACGCCAGGCCTTCAGCATCCAGCGCCTGCCGCGCCACGGCACGTGGCACGCGCGAAGGCGCTGAGGCCGTGGCACCGCCGGTGAAGAGCAGCGACCCACGGAGCAACGGCACCAGGGCCACCAGGACCCACCAGCGGCGTGCCATGCTGCGGGATGGTTTTGTTCTGCTTGTTTTTGGAGGAGCTGTTGTGGTGATTGGCTACTAGTATGCTATTGCCGGTATCCCGAATGGTTGTTGGTGGTGCAGGATTTGTCATGGATGCCAGTGTGGGAAAATCATCTTCGGCCTCATGTTCACTTGTATTCATGACCATTTCCCATGGGATTGCCCTCTTTCCGCTTATTACTTATTGCATAGATTGTGTTCTTCCTATTATTTTTTCCACGCCGAAATGCGATTCATCATCATGAACATAAGCCTGAAAAAGCAGCTAGCAAAAACAGCAGATTGGTTGCTACTCATGACAGTGAAATAGAACATGCTCATCCCATATCCCACAACATTGTCTTTCTTCAGAAGCAAAAATGTATATAATATGCAACACTGAGTTCTGAAATGAAAACACAACTTGGGCAATTCATTATATACCCCAATCTAGCTAGTCTACAGTACATCTTCACCAAGGGAACCAAATGTTGACAATTCTTGACCTTTCGCCGCATCAGCCGCATCCACGCCTTTGCAAGCCAATCGATATCTGGCGTTGTCATGTCCTGGAAATGCCGCTGAAACATGGCTCCCATGTTCTTTGGGCCTGTGCCATAGTCAAAAGACTTGATATAGCTTTGGGTCATCCGAATAAAGGTACTGGCACTATCCCTGAAACCAACATCCATGTGCATCAGCAAATTAAATGGTGCACAGCTTCAACATGTTGCCATTGGCAGCGGTTGATGGTACTAAAACCAAAGTGTTCACGTCAAGCATCAGCTTGTCGGCCAGCGTGGGCGAAAGCACAGGAACTAGAGGGAAATGACCCACACGTGTCTCGCGATTGTGTGCCACTGTTCGATGTTCGAACATCCTTTTGGGAAACCAAAAAAACACTTAAGTGAGTCGGACCATGGGGTAATCATGGAGTCTTCCAATTCATTTCCCTGGGCTGGCACCTTTGAAGCGAAGTGCTGCTGAAGTTTCTGCACTTGCAACCGCCCAAAAAGGCTTTTTGCCTAACGATCGCTGGTAAAAAACCATTGGGTGGCGAAGTGAGCATCCACATAGTGACTAGATGTACAAGCAAGGGGCGCATCGAAATACGTGTCGCATCATGAATATCGCCTGCGTCCTTGTGTTAAGTCCATCAGTTCACCCTTCTTTTTCCCATAAATCTATCTGTCCATTGAGGGTATGTCCTTGGTACAGCCTCGGACGATGGTCCGCCAGAGGTCATCCCTATACAGATTGTCCCCCGGAGAAGTTTCATTTGACTTCCGAATTGCCGAAGTCTCAACAGAACAGACCAGGACTTAACTTCACGAAAAAAATAAAAATAACATAACGCTCGAAACAGCGCGCCTCTGGAAAACGCATGTTGCACAACTTCGTGAGCACATCCTCCAATCCTGCGTCCCCACGGCGGACTGTGCTCTGGGTTAAGCGTAACCATAGGGGATTTAGGCAAATTAGCCCAAGGTATGACCAACTGTTGGCCAGAACACGCCAATTTCAGGGCCTGGAAGGCCATGTTTGCGGCCCTTGTTCCATTTTAAGCGGGGATACCATCTGGCAATCTGGGCGATCACGGTCGTCCGGTCCTAGCTCAGCCATCTGTGCATCGTCAGAACCATCGCGATAAACCTGGTAGTGTGAAAAGATTTGTCGGATTGTAATTGTTCATTTACCATTTGATCCATCTTTCCCATATGTTTCTCGAAAATATGTTCCGCTTGTTTTTTCCACCTATTTTTCCGCATATATGTCCAAACATATTTCCCCACATATGTCCCAATCTATTTCCACATTCTGAAACATACGTCCATATATCATAAACCGTTCCCGTGATCTATTGATATTCTTACATATAAATAAAAACAAACATATAAACATAGATACAAATATAAATCTACATATATACATGATAAATCATGTGGGAAACCCAATGATAAACCTACCATCTAGGAATGGTTTGGACCGCCCATGCAAACGGTGATTTTGGTGTTTTTTTATTCTTGAATTTACCAGTTTACCACATGTCATTAGGCATGGAACAAATGGCGATGCTTAAGACGTAAACCACCTAGAATTTACAATCATATGTAAAATTACGTATACTATTATTGTTATCATCATTCTTACTATTGTGATTATGGTTGTGGTCATTATTGTCCATCATTATGATTATTAGCATTAGCCGTATAATCATCATTATTTATTATCATTTATCTTTATGTATTATGTATATAAGATAGTTATGTAATATTGATGATATACATAGATATACATAGATGTCCTATGATTATCGTTATTATCATGATTATTACCCTCTGGTAAATCTGTTACATTGCAATGGAAAATCACTATTTTTAAGGGGTAAATCCACTATTTCACTGGGCCATTTTCAATAGCTTTTTGTATGTTTACCAGAGGGTATATCCCATTAAATCCCATTAAATCCCATTAAACCACAATTTTCCTATGGTTTTCCTATGACCTTCCGATTTTCCCATAGCACCTGCAGGCTCTTCACCACGAAGTGCTGCAACTCATGCGCCGCGCTGTGCCGCTCCTCGCGCGCCATGCCCTCCAGCAGCTCGGAGGCCTCCAGGAGCCAGCGCAAGAGCTGGGCGTTGCTCCTGGGGATGGGGCTGGGTGGAAGCCAGCGAAAATAGAAGGAAAATGTGGGGAAAAAATAGGGATTTCATGGGATTTCATGGGATTCAATAGGATTTCATGGGATTTCATGGGATTTCATGGGATTCAATAGGATTTCATGGGATTTCATGGGATTTCATGGGATTTCATGGGATTTACCCTCTGGTTATTTAGCATAGCTATGGAAAATGGCCCATAGAAATAGATGATAAACATGATGATTTACCGATTAAAAATTGTGATTTCCCATAGCTACGTTCAATAACCAAATGGTATCACGAAAATGTGGTAAAAATTGGAAAACTATGGAAAAAATAAAGTGATTACTGGAAATATGGGGGAAAAAACTAGGGAAATCTGGAAGAATACAAAGAAACTATATGAACATGGTGGGGGATATATGGATTGATCCTGGATTGATGTAAAGGAATATCAACAGGAAACCTCGGTCTTTGCCCACCAAATTGAATCGCGTGTCCGGCTTGCTTTTCCTTCTCCCAAGATGTCTCACCTACGATGGATTGAATGAACTACTAATGCAATTTCAGGAATCATCCTGAACCATCCTGACAGTCAGCTGCTGATTTCTTAGTGTTTTGCCCTTAAGCTCTGGTGGTCTAACATGGTAGACTCCAGGTTTGATCCCCACTATTGGTTGCATTCTCCTACTTTTACCGTGTGCCATACGCGGTAAATGTATGTAACATTCTGTAACTCCAAACCATTTCTCCATCTTTTCCTGTAAAAAGTCACCATTTTGTTGGCTGGGCCTTTTGACCCTCCCCTCCACCCACCCAGTGGTGGCTTTCCGCCAAGGCACAGCGGTGCCTCCTCCTTGGGTGCCCTCAGGCGCTCCATGACTTTCGCGTACCTCGCCTCCCACCCCGTGCCGTCGCCTGCCGCCGCGTCCGGGGACTCAGAGGCATCCATGGGCGGACCGCCCTACGGCAGCAGGGAGCTGGTGGGGATGTGGCTGGGAGTATCTCAGGTGTTCCCAGATGCAAATATCCAAATGTGCGAAGTAGGGAAGGAGATGGGATTATCAGGATGATCCTGTCATGAATGATTGCACGTACTTTACTCAATAGTTTCTCAATATTGATTATCCTCAGGGGCGAAAGATATTTGAGAACCCCCAGCTCTGAGGCAGACTTAGAGCAGTGTTCCTTACACTTCCTCCACAATCATAACCGCTCAGCTGAGTTGGCCACTGTTCAACCCCAGCCCTGTATCATCAACAACTCTTTTTGGAGTTCAAAAAATGGCACCCTTTCTGCTCCCACCTGCACCGCTGCCACCAAGCCATTGCTTTTGATCTCCGCTTCTTTGGACTCCTTGCCCTGCGTGGTCCGACCCTGGGGTTTTGGGGGTTGGGTCCCTTCAAGGGCATTTCAGGAAGAAATTTAGGGCACCTATATAGTAATCATATGTAATCATAACTATTATCATAACATGTCATAATCTTTATTCAAAGCCTGACCTACAACATCTGCGCTTCTATGGCACAATGCCTCCAGTTTAGGCAGCTGGGTATACCATTGAGAAATGATGAGAAATGGTATCTTTCAAACACCAACTACGGGGATGATACCTACTGACCTACTGAAGTATTAAAGACAAAAACGACGCACCCTTGGGCAACAAAGATATGGATACTTTTGCTTGACAATAAATGAGCGAAAATGATTGTACATCGTGCCGGTGGCTCAAGTAAAAGTCCCTTGCAAAAGGGTTGCTCTCCTAATTTAGGATCTAGATTTAGGAGCTGGTGGCTGATTTGCTGGTGGGACGAGCAAACGACCTATGGTGATATAAATCCTAGATGACCCCTCCCACTTACCAAATGGTCAAGAATCATTATTATGCTCCTCTACAATCTTGCTAAGTCTCATTGCTTGATCTAGAAAGGAAGGGAACGACCATACTTTCCAACCGTCAACGCAGTCCTTCTCAGCCTTCTGCTTTTTGGACGTACCGTGCGTCAACTCCCGGGTCAAGGCCAAGAGAACGGCGGCGCGGCGCGCCAGTGCAGTGTCCTCCAGCGGTGGGTAATGAACAGAGATCTTCCCAAACAATAGCAAACCGTAGCAGACATGATGGCGTTTAGTGGACTAAGGGAACCCTAAGGGAACCCTAAGGGAACCCTAAGGGAACCCTAAGGGAACCCTAAGGGAACCCTAAGGGAACCCTAAGGGAACCCTAAGGGAAC
>Ga0126342_10020322_pt1 | contig 11175 bp, 10 predicted proteins | sample Cyp1metagenome_FD_92528 | JGI IMG/M metagenome (GOLD analysis project Ga0126342, IMG submission 92528) | Coral microbial communities from Lord Howe Island, Old Settlement Bay, Australia - Cyphastrea 1 metagenome | ecosystem: Host-associated > Invertebrates > Cnidaria > Coral ...
CAGTTGTCAGGGGACAACTCTTGTGCGTCGCAGGGACACCTATCTGCTCAGGCGAGAGAAAAGGAAGCCCGTATGTTGGACACTGGGTTGTCCAAAGGTTTGGAATCAGCTACCAATTAACATAAATATATTAATCGGCTCTACCCCCAAATATCTATAAATCAATGGATTTTCGGGGTCCCCAACTCCCCCAAAAAAATTGCTGCCGAGTCTCTGCAGCTTCTTGGTGCCCGCCGGCACCGGCGTCACGCGCAGGCGCGGCACGCTACGCTCGCCGGCGATGTAGGCCACCTGGCGCACGTCGGCGCGGGGTCGGGGCCTGGTGCAAACATGTGGTTACAAAAAAAATGTGTACAATTATCCCACAATATGATATATCCCATATACAACTATACAAATATATCCCACAATAACTCCAGATATGTGTACAATTATTTGCAAACATGTGGTACTTAAATATATCCCACAATAACTCCCATTCTGCATCATACAATATCATTACTACACATAATGTACATATATATATATATATATCCAAATCTGTATAATCATTATAATCCCGATTAAGTAGTCCTACTTGTAGTTGCAACCGATGAATATCCCAGAAAAATCACAGTCTGACGACTCGACGTCTGTGTGAAGAGCTGGGCGTTGGAAGACCTGGATTCCTCTAAAAAGTAGTGATCCTCAATGTCTATGATGTCTATGTCCGTTCAGACCTGCAAAGTCTAAACCTTGACAGATCGCAAAACTCGGTTTAAGTCATCGAGTGTTTAAGTCAGTTTCGTCATGGTTCTTCATATCATCCAAGTCTGTTGGACATGATGGAAAACTACATGAACTGGTAATCCAATTGATGAAATATGATGAAATTGGCAACAGTAGCTTTTAAACAATCCTTTTCTTTTTGGGTTTTCATTTCAAACTTGAGAGGAGCCCAGGAGCCCAGGCCTCAGCTTGCTCTGCTGCCCTCTCCTCATCACTGGACCAAGTGTTGAGTCCTGCCAGTTCCTTGGCATCTGCTGAGCCTCTGGGACTGGAGTTTCATGTACCCTTGGAATGCAATAGGTGGATTGATCGGATCAAAAAAGGCCAGTTGAGATCATCTTCCTTTGAGGGAATGTTATTTTTTGGGTGGGGAAGCCAACTCGAACAATCAACCTCACCCTTCCGGACGTACGAACCATCCTTGGGGGGGTAGAAACCATGCCCGCCCCTTGCAGCGGGGCTTCCACTGGCAAAAGCTCCGCCAGAGACTGGTCTGCAGGCAGGTCGATGGTCTTCAGCTGCACGTGTGGCACTTCCTCACTGCATGGCATCCAGGTCATGCAAAAGGTGTTGGCCTCAAAAAATAGCATCCTTGCGAGATGATTTGGGGGCCTTACATAACCTGTCAACACAGGTTTGGTGGCACAAAGTCAATAACACAAAGCAAGAAATCATGATATACATCCATTGTCATGGTGGTACAGTACACCTTCGGTTTAGGAACCCACAAATCCAGCGCCCATTGGAAAACTCAGTGCCAGAAATGACCTTCTCTATATAGCCTCTTTCAGTTCACCTGCAAAGTTGCTACCCTATCATACCCCATCATACCCTATCTACCATTCTCCCTTTTTCTTGGTTGCCTTGATGATTCCGCTGCACTTTCCCATTTTTCGCAGCAAGCTTCCAGCCGCACGGAACGTCCGAAGCCCCACACCGCAGCACCCAACACGCCGCGGGCCATGGATTCGCCGCTAACGGCAGACTGGGCACCGCTGGTCAGCAGGGCCAACTTGATGGCAGGCCGGGAGGTGAGGCCTGGAGCTGCAGAAAATGGGCAAGAAAAACTAATTAAATGGCCATTTATAGTGAGTTTTCCCATTAAAAATGGTGATTTTCCATAGTTATGTTAGTTTACCAGAGGGTAAATCAACTGCAAGATGGGAGTTGATGAAACACCAGATTCAGATTGATTGGACTAACATGAGATCGGCTCTGCATCTACCTGCTTCCCTGGAATCCCCTTCTCGACTGACCGTGCACCTTGAACCAGGCGCAACAACGCAGCCAAGGTTGGACCTGAGGTTGCAGCACAAACGACAGGACAAAATGCCAGAAGTATCAGAAATCAGTTCACATCTCATCATGTCCAGATCCGAAGTCTAGATACTTTATGAAACTATCACTAGATCATGGTGACGTGCAGGGTGCAGGGTGCCCCCCATCTGACTGAGTCCGGTCCCCATCTGACTGAGTCTGACTGTCTGATGAAAACACAATCCAGTCTCAGAAGACGGATTCGCGAAGTAGAAATAACTCAATATCAATGGCCAGCGAAATCTCCCACAGGATGATCAACAATCAACTTTTGAGGGTTGAAACCATGGTTTCCCATGGTTTCCTCCTTCAGACACACCCATATGGGTGTGTCTGAAAATAGTGTACCCCTAAAGCCAATGGTTAATGATCATTATCCCTATTAAATGGCTATTTCATTGGGAATATACCCTATTTTCAGACACACCCATATTAATATCACACACCTCCCCCGAGTGCTGAACCAGAGCCACCCCTCCCATCGCCCACCTTCCAAGGTAGCATCCTCTGCCTGCAGAGCCTCCGCAAAGACGAGGCACGACCAGGACTGCTCTGACAGAAGCCTGGCGCCACGAAACCACGGTGATTGGCTTGGCGGTGGATCTGTGCACTTTGAAAATCAAGAAATATTTGTTGGTGAAAGTGACACATCTGAAAGATGCTATTGAAAATACATATATATATATATATATTGTATATATATATATATAGTTTACTATAATTTAACATTGACTCTCTCTCTCTCTCTGCAATAATTAATTAATATATATATATATATATTATATGATGTATATAATTTATATAATTAATATATAATATGCAGATATTATATATTTATGTATTACCATTTCAATCCATTTTATGGAAATGAATCTTGAACTGTTGAACAAGTGGAAACTGAAAACTTCTGCAAGTCTTCCAACCTGGGTACTCAATAATTACTGTTCCACCAACCCCTAAAATGTTGGCCGTCTGTGGGGAACAAGATCTCCTCCCTGCCCTGAGATGCCCTGAGGCCACTGGTCTCGCCAAGCAACTTGTCGACCTCCGCTGCACTGGCCAAACGGTCCATGCCCACAACAGTGGCCTGAGGCGGAACCCCGTGAAAAATACAGGTCAATTCCTGTGAGATTCCAGCCATGTGGATAGAAAATCAAAGAAAATTTGAAGTTGAAGCCATCAAGACCTCTGACAATGTGAAGACATCATCGCTCGGCTAGATCCCCAGAACGTGCCTAGTTGCATATCTAATACCTGTAATTACATACCCCAAGGGCCCCAAGTGCAGATGGTGTAGTTCACGGCCCCCATCCTTTCAGGATAGCCGAAGCAGCCAGCATTGCCCAAGCCCCATGAAACCGGCCTTCGGCAGCACCTTTGCGGCGGCATCTGCGACAGTCTGACCGCCCCCCAGCACCAGCCAGTCCTGCTACAGCCGGGGAGAGAACCCCCAGCCTTTGGCTGTGCGCAGACGTCCAATGAACAAATCATGGATAGTATATAGGCCCAGCCCCAAATATGCTCCTTTTTAGGGTTTCACTCTCGCACGTGCTTCTATACTCTATACTATCCGTGTTTTCAAGATCTATAAAACATCCAAACACCATTAAACAACTTAAAACGGAGCCAGGCCTCTGCCGCCACAGAAGTCTCTGTAGGACTTGCCACTGATTGCCAGGAGATGCCCCACCAGAGCCTGATTTCCAGAGTTTTTGCGTGGGAAGAGCTAAAGAAAAATGTGGAACTCCCATGGGTTCATGGGATGCCACCCGATTTGAAGACAGTTCTCTTATTTTTCATGATCTTTGTCAGGTACTTGAAGTGTGGCGATCGTATTTCTCTGTTACATTTTGGACAACTGGAAACAGGACACTGGGAGCAAATTTGGAAAGTGTCTTGTGCAACAGGGTTTCAATTGCTCAAAGGACCATCAACATGTCTTCTTAGCCAGAGGCACTGCTTCGCCCAGTCCTTGTAGGACCTAAGTTTGCCATCGTGGCAAATACGACACAGGTTGTCGGGGGCGCCAACCAGGATCAACACTTGAGACATCTGTCTCTACAAGCCTGATACGCGTGGCTCAAAGACGTAAAAACACAATCCACCCACCTATCCTACAACACAAGGTCCAGGTTTTTGGCACTTGCTTTGTGCATGTGCTTGAACAAAAGACAGCACATCTTCATGCCCAACCCAAGATCCCAGTATCGTGTCGATAGCATTATCCGAAAACACCACACATGTCTACCACCCGCTACACGCAACGGTTATGTCAACGGTTTGCTATGGTATAGATGGCTCAGCTGATGGATGAAATACAAGTTAAAGTAATGGTGATGTTTCAGTTCGCAAATGTCTGTCTGAACATATGCTATACCCGATACACCACTTAATAATATATAAAATCATTATATTATATATTAATTATAGCCACTGAAGAATAGGGAATGTGACTTTTTACCATCAACATTTGGGGTTTTACCATGTTCAATGCCAAGCCCCAGTCAAATCCCCATGGGCCGAGTCGCAAGTCCGTTCGGCTCCAGGTCATCATTGGCCGCTCCGCCAGCTGTTGCAGCGTGGCGTCCAGCTCCGAGTCCGGCGCCTCCTGCGACGGGAGGAAGCACTGGGCACTGGCTGATGAGTTTGAAAGTTAACTAGACTATCAGTTAACTGATCAGTTTCAAGTCTCATTTTTTTGAAGGTTGATTAATGTTAATTAATCTTAAACTCAACGTAAGTAGACTAATTATCCAACTCTGGGGCTCAAGAATGTTTGGGCATGTCTTGGCCTTATTTGAGCCACATTCAAGTAAAGGAAATCGCCAGAGCCATTGAGCTTGGCCCTTAAGCGCCCCCTAAAGCCAAACCCCCGGCAAGAGCAGCCCCGCGAAGCGGCTGCCTGAAGGTTCACGTGGGAGTTGGTTCCACTGAAACCAAAGGAGCTAATACCAGCGCAGCGGCTGCCAGCCACCTTCCAATCCATCAGCTTGTCCTTCCCAAAAGGGCGGCTAGAGATCTATGATGCCTATGATTCCATCTTTTCGTTGGGGATGTTCCTCAAGACAAGCGAGAATAGTGGTTGAGTAACATGTTTGCAAAACCGGGGCTGGGGGTATGCAAATTTGAAGTTTGAGATGATGATCTACAATGATCACCAACCAGCGGTCTAGGCTCGCTGACATAAACCGAAGCAGTGGCAAATGGGAAGGACATCCGCTGAACCAAGAGGTCCATGTGAATCAGTGTAAACATACCAGGCTAGGCCTTGATGACACGAAACAAAACTGAAAATCGGTAGATTCCTGGGTTTCATGTTTTGACAATTTTGACACAAGATGACACAAGTATCTCCGCTACACCTCTCCAAACTCTCATTCCGGCATTGATCAAAAGCCCACTATCCAAACCCATGCCACAGTCCGGAATGCAGCAAGCGAAGTTGGAGAGATCAATGTTTGGATTCAACTTTTTGAGATGCAAATTGGGTGGCACCGTCCTCAGTTGCTCAGTTGCTCAGATCACCGAGCCACCTAAAGATTGCACCACCTACACCAATGACATGAATTGTAAGGGTGGCATGTTTGTTCATAGGCTATTGATGACACGAATCATTGAAAAGTATGTCTCATATAGTACTGACATAGGAAACTCCAAAACCAGTTTTGCATTCTTCCAAAAACATGCAAAAATCACCAGCTGAACACAGGAAAACAGAAAGCCGATGTTTGGAAGGAAGTCGGAGAGCAACTGTCTTACATGCAAAGCATATACTAAATCTAACAATGCTATCATCGACTATGATAGAACTGCTGCAGGTAAAGGCTGCAATATGATGAAGAAGGTGCATACCAAAAACAAACCCCAAAAAAATATAATTCATCCATGTTCATCATTCATCCCCAAAAATATGGTATACATCCTCTGGGTTGCCAGAGGGTATATAAATGGACTAGAATCTCCATCGTTGATTGTGAAAATCCCACTAAATCCCATAAAATCACCCTTAAATCTCATGAAATCCCATTAAAATCACCATAAATTCACCATTCAATCTCATACAATACCATAAAAATAAACATGAATTCACCATTCAATCTCATAAAATCCCATTAAAATCACCATAAATTCAACATTAAAAAAATCCCCAAAAAACATGACCATTGATGATGGCCAGCCGAGCCACTTGTGCTCGAGCATCTTCACCAGTTTGGTGATGCCGGCGACGCCCGCTGCGCCTTCCAGGTGCGCGATGACCGATTTGGAGGCCGCCAGAATCAGCTGATCTTGGTCGGCACGGTCCTGGTGAGCAACACGAGGGATGTGGGGATTCAGTTGGGGACTATATATACTATAATATAATGTATAATTATTATATATACAATATTATATATATATGATATTATATATATATTATATATATTATATATATAATAATATATATATATATATATATGTTATACATGATATATATGATATATATATGATATATATATGATACATATTATATATATGATATATATGATATATATTTATAAAACATATACACATAAGTGAATGTCAAACTCAATACCTCCAAAAGTGCAGAAACGCGAATCGCTAGAAAGGTCGCTTCCACTCATGTGGCTGCTGCGGTCCTTGCCATAGATTTTCTCTTGCGCTCCCACTTCAATCGGATCTCCCAAGGCGGTACCTGACACATCACAATCCACCGTTGGGAGAGCAAGATGAAATGATTGTATGATCATTCAATGGATTGGTTTAAGGGAAAATTTACAGGAAACCATGGTTTTTACCATCAAATATAGGGGTTTCCTGTAATTTTTCCCATCATCCAGTTCCATGAATCATTGTAGTAATGAACTATGATGATGTTAATCCACTACTATCATTATTTTCCCTGTGTGGATTCTTGTCACTATTCTTGTAGTCACTACTATAATGGTCACCATTATTAGTGTTATCATTATTTATTGCTATTACTATGATTATCATTATCATAGTTATGTTTATCATTATTATTTTACTTATATTATTTGTGTCATTATTATCATGATCATCATTATTACTATTTATATCATCATTAATGATAATCCATTATTATCATGTGGGTCACCAATAATGATATAAAGTAGTTAATACTGTTGGTTATTACCATCATATATATCAATCATTAGTGTTGGTTATTATCATTGCTATGACAATCCATTATTATGATCATTATTCTTAGCGTCATGATAACATCATGATCATCATTAATCATTACTATTTATATCACTATACATTGTTATGACAATCGATTGTTATCATCAATAGTTATCCATTAACCATTGTTATAACCATATTAATATCAATAACAATCCATAGTTATCAATAACAATCGATTACATTGTTATCATCATTGATGCAGCAACATGTGGGTCCCAGTGCTGCAGTTGCATATGGCGCCTGTTCCGTGGCACTCCACCAGGGAAACCTCCAAGGCGGACCTGGAGGCTTGGAACATAGGAGCAATGAAAACCTGAAGCCTCTGCTTATTTAACATAGCTATGGAAAATCACCATTTTTAATAGGTAAACCATCTATAAATTTGACATCTATACCATTATTTAACATAAGCTATGGAAATGGATCATTTATAGATGATAAAAAATATAAAATAAAATAATGATTTACCTATGAAAAAGATGGTGATTGTTCCATAGCTACGTTAAATGACCAAAGGGATCCAAAGATATCCAAAGGGTATCTTCTCAACTTGCAGGGAAAAGGTGGCAAAAGTATCAATCAATTGTTCTTGGATTTGTTTAATCAACTGGAAACATGGAGCATACTCCCGAAGGAGCCGATCCCACAACCACTTTGGTATCAGAATGAGGTCCTTCGCGATCCATTGACCTTTGACCTTTGCTGTCAGTTGATCCTGTTCGCAACACTTGGCGTTTCAACAAGGGGGATCTCAGAGTCTGTGGCAGACCTCCTTAATAACGCATGTTTCTTAACTTGGTAGGTCTTAGACCTTTCCCATACTCATCACAGTGTGGGATTATAAACCACAAGGTGCATTTCATCTTCCATAAAAACCAGATGGAAGATGTCGGAATAGATCATGTGCTACATATGAACCATAACCCTGATTGACCATTGGGAATACCCATTCGCTCATTTTCTTCCCCACGGGAACCCAAGCTGGCCCTTTCTCCAAGAAGCAGCTCCGAGTCCCGCAAGGAGTTCTGCAGGGCGCGCTGCTGTGCAGGTCCCGAGGGGGCTGTGATGGTGGCCGAGCGACCATCCTGTTCCATGAATGACACTGAGGGCTGGCAACCACATTCCCGTAATTGGTGTTCTACGGGTTTCCATTGGAGTTTCCATGAGTTTCTATGGGTTTCCATGGATTTCCTTTTTTTCCTATGGGTTTTACGATGTTTTATGGGTTTCTTCATCCGCTGTCACCATATTCTGCCAAATACCCCCAACATCTGACGCCTGGTTCACGCAGCTTCCACGGGTCAAGGTCAACGCCGTCTCGCCCTTGGCACCGGCTGCAGCCCTGAGGCGGAGGATCACCTGCCGAGGCTGGATCTGGAGATCTCCGGGATGATCTGGGGTGTTCTTATCCTCTGGTAATTTGTTACGTAGCTATTGAAAATGACCATAGAAATAGTGGATTTTCCCATTAAAAATGGTAATTTTCGATAGCTATGTTAGTTTACCAGAGGGTATCCTCTGGTAAACCAACAGTTTGCGACATAGAAAATGGCCCAATGGCCATAGAAATAGTTGATTTACCCATGGAAAAATGGTGGATCTTTCCATATAGTTTACCAGAGGGTAACACATTTCACTCACCCGAAACAAGGTGATTTTGAGATGACTCCCTATACTAACCATCATTGTGAGGTCGCAGTGATGTCTTTATAATTTACCCACGGATCATGAAGATCAGTTCGTAACTCATAATATATTTGATGTATCCTAGGTGTGTTTGGCATAAAATGATGATACAAGAAATGTTTCTGGAGATAAGCCGCTGATATAGTAAGCTTTTGTGAAATAAGTTGAATGATGAAACACACAGTGTGTACTGTGTATGTATATATATATATGCCCATAGTGTTATTAAACCATTATATTAGGCTTATTAGACCCAGTTATATACCATATTATAGCAGTATATAACTGTATGTATTTACCCTAATATTATTCATCTATCCGCATATATATATATATGGGTGTGTATGAAAATGAAGTATACCCATGTTCACAGCCATTTCAATGGTACAAATGTCAGCGATATACCGTCAATACGGTGTAACTCTAAGAATTCTAATAGATAAAGATAAAGATACAATTATGGTTAAATAGCGTCAGGTCAAGACCTTGATATGGCCATATATCGTTCAAATAGTTCAATATGCACTTTTCAGACAGTGCTTGGTGAAGATACTTAAAGATATGCGTTTGATATTTTAGTTCAGTAGAAAGGTAAAGATAGTTTAACAGGCACCATTTCTTCACATATATTTTTCATAGTTCACCTATACTGACCTATATGTTTACCTATACCAAAGCCCCCTTAAAAAGACACGCGTTTCTTAAAATGGGGCATCCCCAAGTCACTGTGTGTTTCAATACTAACATGGTTTAATGACTTGGATGATTTGTGGGTATCCCCATTTTAGAAAACCTCCATATCAGCAATTATAGCCTAAGTATATCCCAAGAGCCAAATCGTATGATTTATCATCCCATTATATCCCCCAAATAGATACCCTCTGGTAATTGAACATAGCTATTGAAAATGAATGAACATGACCATTTAGTTCGTGGATTTACCTACAAAAATTGGGGATGTTCAACAGTTATGTTAGTTTGCCAGTGGGTAGCATCCCATTATTATCCCATTACGATCATCCCAGTATCATTATTATTATTGCTATTCTGGTTGGTGGTTTTAACCATCTTGAAAAATATTAGTCAATGGGCAGGATTATCCCATATATTATGGAAAATAAAAAATGTTTGAAACCACCAACCAGTTATTGTTCTTATCCCATGATTTTCCCATGAAAATCCCCAAATTGATCGCCTTTAAACCTGGCACTCCCCCGGTCGCTGCGCCCGAGGTACCGCCCCGGAGCCCTCCGAGCGCCCGAAGCCGTCCGCGGAGGCGTCGAAGGTCTTGCAGCGACCGTCCCCAGCCAGGCCCGTCATCTTGCAGAAACCAACCCACCTGGGCCCCGGTGAAACGCGGAAAAACCATGGAGGACTTCCAGTGATTTCAGATGTAAATCGCCAGAAAATACTGTGGATGGTTGCGAAATCCCACTTGAAAACGGTGGTTTATCATAAGTAAATCACCTAAGTCATCACCTAAGTCATGGAGGACTTCAGTAAGTCGGGGGGGCCAATAGCTGGATGGTTTATTTTTTGGAAACTCCGAAAATAACATGGATGATTTGTGGGTACCCCCATTTTGGAAAACCTCCATGTATAAATCACCAATAAGCTGGAAAAATGATGAAAGATGTGAATTTAACAGGTGCAAATGGTTAAAAGAAAAACTTACAAAAAAATGGGATTGCTTAGATCCATTTACCCTCTGGTTATTTAACATAGCCATGGTATAGATCGCCCATTTATAGATGATTTTCCCAGCTATAAACCTCCATTGATGGTTGGGATTTTCCAGTTCGCTACAGTATGTTAAATAACCAGATGGGGATCGTCCCAATTCTTGTTGCTGAAATCCCCATGATGATCTCCGAATCTCCAATCTGTTGCCGCACGAATGATCCAATCTGTTGCCGGACTTTTTTTTTTCCTTCAAAGAGAAGCTTTGGAGGTTTCAGCAGCAAATTTCTGGAGCAAAAAAACAGTGTTTTTGATGATAATCAAAAATGAAGGCCCCAGGGCTCATCTGAGATAATTAAGCAACATGTTACCTACTAACTGGGTCTGACATATTGGTCACGGTGGTATTCGGAAACTGGCGAGTGGTATTCGGAAACTGGAGGTGGTATTCGGAAACTGGTATTCGGAAACTGGAAGTGGTATTCGGAAACTGGACAGTGGTATTCGGAAACTGGA
>Ga0126342_10020323_pt1 | contig 11172 bp, 11 predicted proteins | sample Cyp1metagenome_FD_92528 | JGI IMG/M metagenome (GOLD analysis project Ga0126342, IMG submission 92528) | Coral microbial communities from Lord Howe Island, Old Settlement Bay, Australia - Cyphastrea 1 metagenome | ecosystem: Host-associated > Invertebrates > Cnidaria > Coral ...
AAACAGTCCAAATCCCGTGCTGGTTCTGAAGCCAGCCTCAACTTTGCAACCACCCCCAACAAATTGGTAGGGACTGATATGGGTGCCGTTTTGCAAACCTTCAGTCCCACATTCGAAGCCAGCTGAACTGTGCGAGTTTGTTGACTCACAAGCTGCTCACCAAAATAGAACCCAACTCAAAAGTGCGTACAGTGCTTGGCAAGGTAACTCTGTCAAGGCTTTGGGTGAAACCGTTCCCAAGTGTTAAGCTTTGAAGGCCGCTTGGCAAAGTCACACGTTCCAGGCTCTGGTTGAAATAAATGCCGAATGTCAAGCTTTGAAGAGCCCTGGGCAGGGTCACACATTCAAGGCTCTGGTTGAAATGACCGTCAAATGTCAAGCTCTGAAGACTGCTTGGCAGGGTCACGCATTCCAGGCTCCGGTTAAAGCCGTAGCCGAATCTCAAGCTCTGAAGAGTGTTCGGCAAGGTTACACGTTCTAGCGCCTGGTTGAAACCAGCACCAAATTTCAAGCTCTGCAGACTGTTTGGCAGGGTCACGAGTTCCAAGCTCTGGTTGAAACAATCACCAAATGCTAAGCTCTGCAGACTGCTTGGCAGGGTCACTTGTTCTAGGCTCTGGTCGAAACAAGCGCCAAATGCTAAACTCCGAATAGTTCTTGGCAGGGTCACTTGCTTAAGGCTCTGATCGAAATCATCGCCAAATGTTAAGTTCTGAAGACTGCTTGGCAGGTTCAGACATTCCAGGCTCTGGTTGAAACCGTCGCCCAAAGTCAAGTTCTGAAGAGTGCTTGGAAGGGTCACTTGTTCTAGGCTGTGGTCAAAATCAACGTCAATTGTCAAACTCTGAAGACTGCTGGGCAAGGTCATGCGTTCTAAGCTCTGGGCGAAGCAACCTCCAACTGTCAAGTCCAGAAGACTATTTGGCAGGATCAAGCATTCCGGGCTCTGATGGAAATGACTGCCGAATTTCAAGCTTTGAAGACTGCTTGGCAGCATTACTTCTTCTAGGCTCTGTTCAAAATCACTTCCAAACGTCAGGCTATGAAGAGTGCTTGGCAGAGTCACACAATCCAGGCTGTGGTTAAAGCAAGCGCCAAATGTCAAGCTCTGAAGAGAGCTTGGCAGGGTCACTTGTTGGAGATTGCGGTTGAAATCAAAGCCAAATGTCAAGCTGCGAAGACTGCTTGGCAGGATCACTTGTTCTAGGCTCTGGTCAAAATCACTTCCGAACGTCAAGCTCTGAAGAGTGCTTGGAATGGACACGCGTTCCAGGCTCTTGTTAAAACGCAGGCCAAATGTCAAGCTCTGAAGACTGCTGGGCAAGGTCACGTGTTCCAGGCTCTTGTTAAAACGAAGGCCAAATGTCAAGCTCTGAAGATTGCTTGGCAGGGTCACCTGTTCTAGGCTCTGGTCGAAACCATCGCCGAATGTCAAGCTCTGCAGACTGCTTGGAAGGGTCAGATGTTCTAGACTCTGGTCGAAACCATCTCCAAATGTCAAGCTCTGCAGACCGCTTGGAAGGGTCACCCTTTTCAGGCTGTCTTTGAAACAATCGCCAAATGCCAAGCTTACAAGGCTTTGCGGGAGATGGTGCAAATACCTGTTGCTTCTTGCACCTGCAATCCGTGTAACTCCGTACACTTCGAGCTCACCCTCAGGGACTTTATATCCTTTGACAAAACGCCATGCAGCATACAGATCTGTTGGAACAAAAGTGCAAGAGAGTGTTGCAGCCCTCACAATGCCCTGTTCCTGCAATGATTTGTCGAGCATGAGCCTTGATTCAAGGTGAAACAGGATCAACTTTCCACCTTTCTTTGGTGGAAGCTGCTTGGAAACCATTCGGTGTACTTCCCAACCCAAACAGGCACCACTGAGTTTCAACTTGCAACCTTCACCATTCAGGCACAAAATATGAAGATCAATCAGCTTGGGATCAATATTTGCCTCATAGCCACTAGCAGCACCAGTAGTGGACGTCATTTAGTGCAGTGAGACAAACACCGTGCTTTGCCGGCATCGTTGAAACATGTTGAAACGCTTGCAATCATTAAGGTAGATATTCATGTTGAGGTAGGCGGATATTTCTGGATCAAAACCTCACCCACTTGCATGTCTTACTCTCAATATGTGTCTGGTCATTGATGTGCTGTCAGATACTCTCATAATAATCTCATAATATATTGCGAAATCATGGCCATCCCTGGTAACGCACGGATGATAATGCATATTATGTAATGTAACCCGCTGTGGCGGAATTCCCTGCAATGCGAGAAAGGCGAGGCACTTTTAATGCACACCAATGTGTAGGTGTTTATCTATGTGTATGTGCGCGTGAATGTCAGTGTATGTGCATGTGAATATTCACACCATTCTGCGCATTACTGGGCTTGAGCCGAAGCCACATCTGGACTGGAGATGACCAACCATACCCTCTGGTAACATAGCGATTGGACATGGCCATAGAAATAGTGGTTTTTCCCATTAAAATTATGGTGATTTTCCATAGTTATGTAAACGTTGACCAGAGGGTACCAACCCTGCTCTCGCCAACCATACCCGCCACCAAAATGGTAGCTGAGCTGCGGGAGTCACAGCTCGGAGACGAGCTGGTGGCTGATGACAACCTGTGGTTTGGGTGGCTGGTTTGCTTCCCAGGTCCAAAAAAAATCAAAAAGAAACCTGGGGAGAAAGCCAAAAATAGCTAACACATGCTAACACCATTGACTTTGACATCGTTTGACAACAAACAGTTTCGCAAAACAACAAACAGTGGATACACCACCAATGAGTCCGAGGTCTGCGAGTCAGCACTCTGGTTGCCCCCAAAAAAAGATGCCCATCAACAACTTCAAAATGATGGGCAACATGGTGATTTCCACTAGCTATGTTATGCTATGTTAAATATATTTAAATATTGCCAGAAGATATCTGTTGGAAGGGAATTCTTGGATCCTTCCTTCACCTTGGCACCAAGTGTCTGACAATGAGACCCCACGTTCGGCGCTCGAACCGGAGACACGGCACCTCTCCAGCATCTGCAGAGCTTGTTTTTCGGCGTTCTCTGCCACCTGCAGCTTGGTATGTTCGCCAAACAACAAGGCTGTTGTTTACCACTTCAGTAGCTGCCCACTGAGAGCTGCGGCCTCTGGCCACTCCACATCTTCGGCAGTGCACCTGTCTTCATCTGTTCCAACTCATCCCAAGAACATTTCTGAATGTCTTGGAACTTATTGGAACTTGGACATAAAAATCATGGCAGGTACGAATCGGAAAAACAACACATAGACATTTGAAGCCGCCGACATGTCCAAGACAATGTTGAGCCGCTTCCATTTGAGGAGTGCCCAAAGCTTCTGAAACCCCCAATCCTGGTTGGTTGATGGACATCCCCATCAAACCACCTATGCCAATGCCGGAATGGGCCACAATCTGTGTATATGCACAATATATATATATATATATACATACACCCATGAACCATCACTGCCATCACTCTATCAGAATCTTGGGTGATATCCCCACTTTTACAGCCTCACCCTTAATCCAGGTTAACAAACCATCAACTATCATTTCGAGATCATATCCCACAATATGATGTCATATCTGACTGCAGTATATTTCCACTATATCCCCACTCTCTATCGGTGGAAAATTATCCCATTTCTGACGCTAAGAACCGACTTCAACCCATGAAATTTTGCTGCGCACCTCCCCTCGAAGAAGTCTTCCACTGTCTCTAGGGTATCGGATCCCCAAAGCCCATGAAGCATTGACCAAAGCTGCCTCACCTGGACTAAATGGGATGCTGTGGGAAATATCACATAATATCACTCTCAAAATGTTATGAAAAGTATTGAAAAGTCATGCTGTTACCTCTGTTTTGAGTAGCGGATTTCAGTTGTCCTATCTTTTTTGGTAGATTCGGTAGATGATTGGACGCTTCCATCTTGGATTTTTTGGTGCTGTAGCCATCCCTACATCTTGCAACAGCTAAAGTGACCAAACCTACTGTGCCAATATGTCATGACCGTCGGGGAATGGGTCTAATGTTGGACATCCTGGAGGCTTTTTTTCGCTGTCAGCCACGGCACGTGAATGGAAAGCCCATCCATTGGCGTTGCAATCGTTGCTCGCTCCTCCAGATCAAACGGCTGTCCGAACTGCTCCAGCAAGGCATGTCCTGAGCTCGGAATGATCAGTGTTCACCCCATCCCCAAACATCGTCAATTCACGTCAATTCAACTTCCATAATCACCCGAAGGAGTGAAAAAGCAACATGGATTGCACACCACTAAGAATGAGGCATCTGCTGCAACACCAATGCATGCCAATGACCTGAATGTGTGAAATTGAATCCACAAAATCCATCGAAATCCCACATTTATGGGCAACTTTCCCATTCAAACTTCCATTTATAGGGGATGTCCCAGCCAGGTTTTGTTTGTTCGAGCATCTCAGCACTTTCTTCAAGCACGTGCGGACATCAGCGCCTGAGGTGTGCCATGCTTATGGTCATCCATCTCATATTGGGAAATCCGCATCATGGCTATGCTAATCCCTGTTGATGGATGGATGACGAATCCCTTTTATGGGAAACCCATGTTTGGACCATGGCAATCTGCACTAGTCATCAAGAAGAAATGCAGCACGCCGTCACGTGCAAACTATATATGCTTTGAATGTTGTGAAAAGAAAGCTGGACAAGACATCACACAACTAATCAACGTGACTAATCAACACAAACTAATCATGTACAAGCACCAACAAGTGATCCGCGCGGTCGTTTCACTTTTTGGGGAACGCGCGGGCACGTTTGGATTTGTAGCGTTCACATCCCACACAAATAGACCCAATACACATAGATCTGGCTTCAAACCCGTATCCAACAGGGACATCAAAGTCGTCACTAGAAGCCTTTGTCCATCAGCAATCTCTGCACAGAAATTTCCCCAGGCGGCCAAGTCGGCCGAGGGGCTGTGGCTTTGGAGATCTTTTTGCAGTTGACCATCATTCTGCTCGGGAGCCTCTTTTAAATAGGTCAACAAATTCACGTCTTCGCCTCTCTCCTGGTGACCACTTTTCTTGGCACATTTTCATGTGGGGGTACCGTTGAGGCACAGTACCCCTCCTGGGGTGCTGCAAACAATGAGTAAGCATAAGCCCTGCAAGTGCATTTGCATTGCTTTCACAAGTAGTACCCTCCAGTAAATTAACGTCGGCGCTGCCAGATAGGGGTTGGAAGATTAGTTTCCACTAAAAACATGTTATTTCAGGGTCTATGTTAATTTACCCAGAGGCCAATAGACTTAACAAACAAATTCAACATAAAGGATAGTCTGATGCACAGTGATGAACATGCATCACAATGTGGTAAACCCAGTAAATCCCAATAATAAACCATCTCCAATTTCATCAAACACGGGTAAACCATGCCCAATTGGTGTCTTTGTCATTTCAATATTTCATGATGGGGCTCACCACATTGTGTATATATATATATATGTATATCATATATGATAATATATTATAAAAGAAGGAAAATCCCACCAGCATAGTGATAAACTATCTGAAGCGCTGCCCTGTCCACTGCATGTCCTCCGCACCGTCCCGGCACAGCCGTAGCTCCTGCCAGCAGGGTCCGGTCCGGGAAAAAGCCATGGAAAAAATCTGACATCCACTGGTCGATCATCATATATCATGGTTTTTTCATGGTTTTTTCCACATTAAACTTATTAAACGCCACATCAAATGCCATAACATGAACATTTGGGGCTTCAATGCCCGTGTTCGGACACCGAATTTCAGACACCGTTCATTCGGCTCGAACCACGGGAGACGTTGTGTGACGTCGCTGGGGGAAAGGCACCTGTTGGTGCTGAAAGCGTTGCTGTCGCAACTGCAGCAGCAGCTGTTTGTTCCTCACTGGAACCCCCAATGGGACTCATGGGACCATGGCTTTCCATCACTGGTACCCCTGGTACCCCAAAAATGGATGGCAAATCCCATGGATCACAAGTAATCACAAGACACACTGCCAGTACTGCCCCAATTCGCACTCTGTCACTACTTACATCTACTTACCCTACATCACTTGTCAAATAGAAAGGTTTCGGAATGGTTTGGGCTTCGTCAGGCCCCGAAAGTCTAAATCCTCTCTCATTTTGCTGGCCATTCTGTTAGGTCCTGTTAGGATCTGTCAGGTACCATTTGATTCTGTGCAAGGCTGTACACTGCACTGGACCATGTTGCTATACCATGCTATACCCACATGACAACACCAGAGAGGTTGGTCCCAATCAACTTGACACATTTGCCAAATACTGGTGTATGATATGTGTATGATGTGTATGATGTGTATGGGTGTGGAAAGGGTACCCCACATTTGATGGTTGATGAGTTTCTGTAAAGGTGCCATTTTGGGTTGTCCCCCAATTTTCAGACCCCATGTAGGCAGCCCCAGCCGAAGTCTATTGCCCGAGGTTCTGCCGCGAAAGGCGAGAAACTTGCCTCAAGGCATATCTCAAGGTGGTCCCAGAAAGCTGATGGGTCTTCAAACACATACCTCGCCTTTGGAATAGCAAAAACACAACTATCACTTCTCATCCAAAAATGGCATTGAAATGCCGATTCCCATTCTGCCGAGAATCTCTTGGAGCCTTTGAACTTCAGCCTCCATGCGAACCAGCTCACTGTTGGCCTCCGATACGGGCCGTGTCGGTATCTTGGAGATGGCGATCCACGTATCCCCTAGATATATATATATATTTCATTTCAACACCTATTCAGCCCGCAAAATTTGGGGTATGCACGTGTGAGCCATAGGCTCAAAATGGAAGTCTGGCGGATCCATGTTCCAAGTACAAGAACCTTCCAGCCATTTCCATACCACATTTGCTGAGAAATCTCCCCAGACAAACTGTACTCTTGGTCTGCTGTTCTTTGAAGGAGAATAAGTATCCTTGTGCCCAAAGAAACTGTCTAACAGATTCTGACAGTTGGGATGACGTTTGCTTTTTGATCTCCCTGCTCGGGCAGCAATTGCCTAGTGGTTTTTGTTTCGATTAGCCTTTTACAAAACTACATGTCATGTCCCAACAAGAAAGGAAATGGACTACATAGCTAGTTGCACATGCAACCATGATATTGACCCCCAAATCTTCCATTTATAGATGGAGTTTCCACTATATAAACCATCCATTTTGGGGGATCCCCCATTGATGTAAACCCCTATCTACCCCCATAGGGACTGGATCCTCCATGGCAGCTACTCAGTTCTGAGGCACCCGATCGGACATCTCTTTGAACTCCTGCGTGGAATATGTGGACATGGGGCGAAAAACGGGAGCCAAAGACAACAAAAGGCTCACCTGCGGATGGATAGATCAACTCTCTAGCTCTTGAACACGACCAAATGAGACCAGTGTCCACATTAATTTAATAGCATTCGGTGCGAGTTTGTGCTAGGTCCTAGATATCAGAAGGGCACCAATATCCCACCAGTTGCATCATCACTTGGTGCTGTTTTTGCTGCTTGAAATGGTCTGCGAAATATGATCCTCATTCAAGTCGTGTCTATAGTGCGATTCGACTATCTCCATGAACCATCAACCCCACCAATCTACTAACATATCTTAGGTGGTCTTAGGTAGTTTCATGTCAACTATCAAATCCACCCTATCTGTAGGTAAACCACTCATCACAGTCTTTATCAGAGACGTATCATTAACCACCACCTTGAATATCTGGAATCCCCAACCTACTGGGGAAACCACCACCTCACGACTAGCCCCAACAACAAGATGGACACTGGAAACCACCGACCCCAGATAGGCCATGGAGTTACTGAACTGGTCCTGGGTTATCCCCTTCTGATCCGTACAATTGCACAATTGCTGTGTACTGGCTTACAACCCAACTTAATAACATTTAATAACCATAAGGATTTCTTTGAAAAGTTCTAGGAAAGTCCCATGTCATTGGCACATTTCATCGAATTTCGCATTTCATCAGAATTTCCAAATGAAAATGGCCATCAAATTGCTTGAAATTGCCATAAAATTGCCATAAAATTGCCATAACATGGTCAGAAATTGGGGGAAGGTCCCCCCATTTTTTTCCGCTGCGGTGCCTGACCGCCCGGCGCCGCGGTGCCCGGGCGCGACGAAGGCCCCAGCAGCGGTGGAGAGGCGGAGCGCGCGGCACGGGGCCTTGGAGATCTAACTTGGGCAACTTGGGGTTGGGGTTATGGTTACAATTGGAATATCTTGGAATATGGTTAAGAGGGTTATATATTGATTATAATACTGGTTATAATACTGGTTATATAATACTGGTTATATAATACTGGTTATAAGGGTTAGAAATGGTTAGAAACGGTTAGAATGGTTATAATTATAATATGGTTACAAATGGTTAGAATGGTTGTGAAGGCTATAATGGTTGAGCATACTGTTTTGGGTTCAAACTAATCATACAATTTCAATTATCTCAATATAGATACTTGGTTGGTTGTATTTTGGTTGGGGATTCTCAAATAATTGATTGGATATGTTTTTTTTAATGATGTCTGAACATATTTGAATGTATTTTCTTGACCCAACCAACCAGGTAGTATAGCCTTTCTTTCGCCCACTAGAAGAACCAATGATTCAACAGGGGTATCTTGAAGGGCTCAGTCAGGCTCAGCCTTCTGCCAAAATGTATCCATTGACTACCAGTATCATCCAGTATCTATAGCTAGTGATCATGCCCAATGCCTGCCAAACACCACGCGTGTTAATCTACAGTATTATATACATTACAATCAAATCATTCAGTATGGCACACAATATCTATGCACCTCGTCTTGCCCGCGCCTGTTGGCCCGCCTTCTTCGTATGAGCTGAAAACGTGGTAAAAATTGGATATTTTAGCACTATGGTTAACTTGATGTTCTAGATCAGAACGTACAGCACAGGGACATGTGCGGGTTCGTTCCACATCGTCATCGTCATCGTCATCATCATCATCATCAACAATGAAGATCTGCAATGTATATAGAAGTTTACCGGGGGTGGGAGAATTAAGCCCTTATTAAACCCTTATTGAAGATCTTCAATTAATGTAGAAGTTCAATGGGGGTGGGAGAACTAAGCGCGTATTGAAGATCTTCAATGAGTGTAGAAGTTCAATGGGGGTGGGAGAACTAAGCGCGTATTGAAGATCTTCAATGAGTGTAGAAGTTCAATGGGGGTGGGAGAATGAAACCCTTATTGAAGATCTTCAATGAATGTAGAAGTTTAGCTGGGGTGGGAGAATGAAACCCTTATTGAAGATCTTCAATGAATGTAGAAGTTCAATGGGGGTGGGAGAATAAAACCCTTATTGAAGATCTTCAATAAATGTAAAGTTTAACGGGGGTGGGACTTTTATATTCCCTAATACCTTTGTTGATCTTCCCAAGACAAGAAGGGTGTGGGCGAAACGGGGTGTTTGCACGTAACACTACCTAACTAGATTAACAATGTATCCATACAATTCCATACATGTAGATACACGCGGTGTTTTCCCGATATTCTCCCGACTTCCCCCGGTTCCTGATCTGCAAATGAGCGACTTGGCCTTTGCTGACGATGCCGAGAGATTGCTCCTTGTGGATGATCTACCCGAAGAGGATGCCAAAGACGGTGCCTCTTTGGAGATCAAGGCTGTCAAGGCTGTCAGAATGACGATGATAAAACAAAAGGACACAGTGAACTGAACCCACAGATAAAAACTCGGTATCAACAATGGGATTCAACAACTTTACTCTGGCATTCACGTGATCTGGTTGCCCCCACACGATCCAAAAACATCAAAAAAAACCAACGCATTTCCTGCCCCGGCAGCCCGCACCGTGCAGGGAGTGCCATTGGCCGTGGTGGCAACACTGGCCAACACATCCTCTGGCTTTTGCAGCTGCTCCACCACTCCTGCGTGGTGCATGGTCTTGATACGTCTTGATGGCCTCCAACTGATGGGTTCAAAATGGTTTCAACAACCGCTGATGCGATGAGGGCAGAGTCCTTCCAAGAACAAATTCAAAATATCCATCACACGCAGATTGGAGATACCTGACACAACGGCTCCAAAGGGAGTGACAAGTGAGAATTTTATCGCAAAGTTGTCCAGTGAAGCATATAGTCAAAATAGTCAGGCACCGAAAGTTCCACATCAGCAGTGCATGTTGATACAAGCAAAACCACCATTGGGATTTTGACATTTGACAGTGCACAGTCAAATGCCAAGTTTTTTGTTGATACACGTGTTGCAAATGTCTACTACTTAGCAACTGAATAACTAGCTGGGCATTTACAAGCCAACGAAACCACTATCAAAACGGTGCCGAGTGCAGACGCATCAAACCTCAGTCCAAGTCCCAGCCTTTAGGCAGGAGGGGTCCCTTCAAACATCTGCGGGGATCCACTCCAGGAATTACAGACAACTCCGCCAAAGAACTCTCCAAGCGGATTGCTCCCTGACGGGCAAACGGAAGATTTGGAAGTCCCCAACCGAGGTACGCTGAAGGATGTCTCACCCGCAACATGCGAATAAATGCAACTTTTTAAGCCTGGATGAATCAGGTACTTCGACAAGCGATGACAACCCCTTCTTTGACCTGCCTATTTATCTACGGTAACTACATTTAAATATACGGACTTTTAAATATACGAACAGGTACTGTGGACTACAGTACCTCCGGGAAGGTTTTCCTTGGCCCGCCCGGCCATTTAAACATACGGAATCCAATTCATTTAAACATACCGTAACATACGTAACTACATTTAAATATACGACCTGGTATTTCATACTACCTCCGGGGCCTCGCGGCCCGCCCTCCACATATATCTAGTCAATCTCTAGTCCTGCCAGCACCTGTACGGTGAAATCAGTGGAACCCAGGGTGACCCCGTCCAGCCGCCATCCACCACAACCCTGTCCTGCATTGCAGCCACACTGCCTGCATCTTTTGGGGGCAACTTCTGCCGAATCTGGGGAAGTAGCACATATGGGAATGGGTCAAAACACTCTCTTTTCTCTCTTTTGCCAGAAGCTCCTGCTCAGAAGTCGGAGTCAGGTGCTCGACTCGTGACACACAAAACGAATTCAAACTCCGCACGGTGGTAACATCCCGAGGTCCTTCTCAATCT
>Ga0126342_10020324_pt1 | contig 11172 bp, 14 predicted proteins | sample Cyp1metagenome_FD_92528 | JGI IMG/M metagenome (GOLD analysis project Ga0126342, IMG submission 92528) | Coral microbial communities from Lord Howe Island, Old Settlement Bay, Australia - Cyphastrea 1 metagenome | ecosystem: Host-associated > Invertebrates > Cnidaria > Coral ...
GGACACAGTCCCAGTGAAATGCTGTGTCCCCCTGCAAGTAAGATGCAACAGCTAAAAACTACGAAAATCAACCATCATCGAGCCACAGGAAGTTTTACATCTTTTCAGATGTTCCACACACACACATGTATATAATATACATACATTAGATTAAATATACAATAATATAAATTGATACACTAGAATATGTACTCAAACACATCTGTACGGAAGCGCTATTTAACAAGCTAGTGATAGCTAGATCGCCGTACCATCCCACTGGGAGGTCCCTCTATCGCAGCACTCAAAAATAGTACTCCACTACCATAACAGTAGTAGTACTACAATAAAAGTAAAAATGTGCTGCAACAATAACAATAATAACGCTGATAACAAGAATAATTGTCTAGCATTGTGACTAGGATGGGTCATAACCAGTAGCATTTCCGTTCCTAATGTGTCGAATCGAGTTGAACTCTTGTACTATAGTGTACTATATATTATAACCATGGTCGTGTTTTTTATTGTGCCGCGGCCAATCTTAGATGCAAGAAGATGCAAACATGTTTTTTAGCTGGTAAGTAAGTATATAAATAAATATCCCCATTTGCAGCAACAGATTAAGATGATTAAGGTACCAAACTCTCCAAGGTTTATCCGACTTGCCTTCATGGACAGGTTGTCCGATTCCAAACCACCACAGGCTTACTCTGTGAGACCCTGATGAATCAAGTCACATCAGGCTGAAGGCGCTTTGGCTGCTCATGATGGCGTGCAGCTTGGGTGATGCATTCCCCAGGTGATCTGCTGCCCGCCTAACAAGAAATGGAGAGAAATGGGGGGATGCCTTCAAAGAAGATGTTTTAGACATGCCAATCCTGCAATCAGCCTGTCTTTGCCCAGAAGGTTTGTGAGAGAAAAACAACCATTTCCAGGGAGACGCTGGGATGAAATAGCTGCAATGCCGCTTGTTTGTTTGGCTATTTCAACGAATCCCAAAAGATATGAAACCCGAACATGACTGGATAATATCCCATCCAATACTTTAGAGAATGACCCTACAATGCTGGGATCTGATCCCTGGGCCCTGGAAAGACCTCAAATTTGTCTTTCCATCAGGTGCACTAGACCGTGGTTTGGTTTGTGGGAATATCATTACTGCAAACCAAGGTTCTTACCATCAAATACAGGGGTTGACCCTGCAATTCTTCCTATTTAACTCATTCTACTTCCCAAAGTCCTAACACTGTGAATATTGAAACACCGTAAAAAGGTTTGGGGTGTCCCAGTTTGCGGATCGAAATTTGGTTCAAGAGAGACTATCTTGTGTCCAATGTGGATTACACAACAGCTCTGCTGCTTTTCTCCAGGGGTTCTTGATCTACAGTATATACCCTCTGGTAATTTAACATAGCTATTGAAAATGACCATTTATAGTGGATTTTCCCATTGAAAATGGTGATTTTCCATAGTTATGTTAGTTTACCAGAGGGTAACTGTAACTTCAGAAATTGAAGGATTTCAAGAGCATCAGAGTCTCGACCCGTGAGGGCGTTGTCATTTGCCCAGGCTGTTGCAACTGCAAACACAAACAAACGTGCAAGTAGAGCCCCCCGAATCAGCAGCCAGAATTGGACGTTTCAGCCTCATGTGGCTTGAAATCCAAACCTACCCATCCATCAGTCGCAGAACTGAGATGGAAAACTTACAAGAAACCATGTTGTTTTGATGGTTGAATCTCGTGGTTCGATGCAAGGGTCTCAAGAGTTTCTCCGACCGTATCCATGTACACTATCATGGCCAATCTTGGATACCTTGCAAAGCATGAATGTGTTTTATTAGTTGTTTAGGATATTATGTATATATATATATATCCCCATTCGTGGAAAGAGATTGGAAAAAAAAAGTCATCAACTTATCTACCCAGGCTTCCCCAGTTTGTTCCCCTACCCTTTGATTTCCGTCACCCTTTGACGCAGCCGCGGCACTTGTGCAGTTTCTCTTCCTTCTCCGCTGCTTGACGCATCGTGGACTTCTCCTAAGGTTTTTTTTCCCATGGCGATTTCTCACAACTCGAGCCATTGGTCGATTCTTCAGAGGATAAGTAATGGTGACTTTGATGTACCGTTAATAATAATAATAAAATCACATAATACCATCAAGTCAGGATTAATTGATGATAAAATCGGTCGGAAAATTGAGGGGTTTGAAAACCCCCAATCATGTTCCCCACCTCAATGGCGATTTATGGGATTAGATCCATTTATGGGATTCTAATATATTCTAATGGCTATTCCAGTGGCTATTTCCTGGATATCTTCAAACAAACCCAGATTTTTGCAGCGACTCGCCCAGGCTCTGATTTCACTTCAGCTTTCTTCCAGTCAGAGGCACCCAAGGTTAACACCTGCCATACCAAGTGCATGGTGAATTCCAAGGTTTTTAATGGATGTACCACGAGTTTTTGGTTGGCCAAATACCCTTTTTTCCCAAGATGATGTGATGATGTAGTGACCCACAAGTGATTTTGTTCTTGTTTGCTCGCAAACTTCTAACAAAGGCACATCTATGAAATGAAAACCGTACCAATTACTTTCTAACGGTGGTAATGTTTAAAGCGAAAGCCCTTTCTTCAAACGACTGAGCAACCATTGGGCATTGGTTCCAGTATGTTCTACCGCTTGTTTGCGAGGGATATTGAACCAGTATGAACCAGTGATGAATAGTAGGACCGTCCATCTCTTGAGCTATCTACGACTCTGCGATACAAGGTTTGCTACTGCTAGCTTGAAATCATGCTCGGTGAAAAAGTCTCCTGAGTGGTCAAAAAGATCCATACTGTTGCAGGTCAATCAAGCTCCTTTCTTCTTGACACATTGTTTGTGTGTGTACCCCTTTCGCCGCTAGTCACATTTCGTACCCAGTCAAACCCATGCGTGTTCTGAAGTTTGCTAGCACTTTTCCACATGATGTTCTCTTCTTAAACCCCAATCCCGCACGCCCCAAAAGACCCGGAAATAAGGTTTCTGATGGTTTCCTGCAAACCACAGTCTTTAAGTCCTCAACCGGTTCAACTGCACCTATTTCTGGGCAGTGATCATGTTCACTGCACATTGAAATGAAACCATGAACTGTGTGGGTTTCCCCGATCAAAGGTAACTTTGCCCATACCTAAGGCGATGAACTTCCCACTGGGCGACTCCCAGCGACTATATAGAAGTGGTTTATTCTTGCATATTTAGCATAACCCACGTACGTATGATATGGAATATCCCCGTCTCTAATTTTAAATAGTAATTCATAATGCGCTAGCCTGAATGGAGGCCACATTGGGATAGTTATCCCTTCTATTCACCGTCATTCCGACGTCGCGAAAAAAAAAAGTCGTAAAAATGAAATTTCTCCGAATGTATCCCCATGATATAATATGATATAATTGCCCGTTGTATCCCCATTCGACCACCATCTTTGATGATGAAAAAATCCCAGTGCTGAACCTCCAACTCGGCGATCACCGTGACCAACTTGTCCTGCACCTCACCTCAGCGAAAGTCCAGAATCCCATCGGATATGAGGTTGAGATGGCAAAATCTGGTGGGTTTCTGTGCATATAAACATGGCTATATTATTATGTGTATATATATATACACATGATTGTCATATAATGCAATATTAAAACATAAAACATATTGAAACACATACCCTGTATAATTATAGTACATTATAGTCATGGTATACATTGTACAGATTCTTGTATATATATAATTTATATATATATATCATGTGTTCTGATGCCAGCAATACGGGCAAACACCTTCCCCCACGGCATCCTGCCGAGTCTTCGCCGGCATAAAACCCAGCAATGAAAGCCCGGTCTAAAAGCCTTGCCTTTGGAAAGCATTGCAAAAGCCTTATGAAAAGCATATAGGGTCTAGAGCTATAGAGCTTTATTGCATATAGACTTCATACAGAGAGTGACAACTTCTTCACCATCAAAGCCTACGACCTGAACAGACCTGAACTCTTGGTTGACCTTGGATCTGGGACAGCATGACTCGTCCAAAAATCACCTTGTAGCTGCGTTGCACTAGGTGATACTAGGTGACTCAGCTGGCGTTGTGTAAAAAAAGGCTACCCATGGCTAACCCAAAATTTAAGTTTATCAATGTTGATCATGTCAACATTGTCAATGTCACCATGAAAAACCATCGAAATGGCTATGCTAGAAGGCCATAAATTACAGAAGTGGCCACTTCGCCGCCGAGACGCCGAAAAACTTGTGCCTTAGCAGTTTTTGGGTGGGCAAAGAAATGGATACAGGACAGAGATGGACAGAGGGAGAATCACTCTCGAATGTAGACTAAACATGGAACGAAACCATTAAAAAAAAGCATGAAAAACCATGGTGCATCTGTCGGCGGGAGCGCTCTACGCGTGTTTCCTCCGATTTCACGGTGATCAATCTCCTTTTTTCCAAGATGTTTGCTCTGGGGTGATCTAATCTTCATCCATAGCACTGTAACATTTGAAAATTATGTAAAATCTTAGATACCTTGCAAAAAAAACATTGGTTAATGAGTCTCCCCATTCAAGGCCAAAGATAAAAATACCAAAGTACCCATCCTGAATTGATGTTGGATGTTTTAGTCACACGGAAGCAGCAACAGGGCTTTTCAGTCAAGACTGGCATCTACAAAATGGAGATTTCATGAGATTTCAGTGTCATGGGTTCCAGCGAGCTTAATCCTATCCCCCTTTAAACGCAAATACCACCAATAAGGGAGACCAACATGAATAGATCCAATACTTTCTAGAGCGAGGGCTTCTATGGATATTGAATATATTTGAATATTGCGGGGGGGATTCCCACAAAATCTTCACCAGGTGGCTTGAATGGCATACGAGGACCTGGAGCAAATTCCAATTGCCTCAGAAGCTGCAGATTTCTGCAGAGACGGGTGTCTATCCTGTTGGTCATCAATCGCCCCTAGACGTCGATGAATATTTAACATGGCTATGCCAGGGCCCGTGAAAATGGATGAAATTGGATGATTACATATGATGATTTACCGTTCTTAAAAATGCTGGTGTTCCAGTTCGCTATTAAATAACTATCAATGATACATCCAACATATCCACCAAAATATCCAAAGCCACCAACCAGAAAATCGACTTCGAAACTCCTCGCAACGAGCCAAATCTGGCCCAGGGGCGGAGCAGTGTCGCCATAGAACTTCTGGCAAATGGCAGCCATACCCTCGACCTGACGCTGTATGGGACCATCAAGTAATCACAGGGATATTTTGAAGGGGAAATCTACAGTTGAAGGGCTGGGAAATTCTTCAATATTGGAGGATGGTCCTAAAATGTTCGCTTCGACACATGGGAATCTCCGACGTTTTCTGAGTTTCGGCCCCATACAAGTATCGAGATTTGTTGAACACTTGAAACTCTACATGTCTCTGGGAGAAATTTCGAGCCATTCCCATGTTCCAGCGGATCCAAGCGGCATGTGTTTCCCCTACTGACCAGGAAAGAAACGATGGAGGTTTGGTTGTCCCGCATTTTTTGAGGACCTGGGTATGTGTCCAAAATCAGGTAACAGTGGACCCATCAGGTGTGTCTTTTGTTGTATTCAAGTGTTCATTTTGGATATTTTGGGGGGTTGAAGATGCTGACCCACACCCACGTAGGAAAATCATCGACGGGTTATATACTTTTTTCAGCCATGAGAGGTTCCACTCGGGATCTATCCAGCCAGAGTGTCAGAATGCTTCATCCAACATCTGCGGCTGTACCCCCTATAAATTAACATCGATATGGAAAACACACCATAAATGTAGGAGATAATTTTCATATAGGAAAACAACTATGGATTTGAAATCTAGATTTTCAGATATTGTCTTGTTAAGTGACTGGATGGCATCCATTTCAACCTCCCAAAAAGATGCCAAATCACTAGAATCAATATTGTGTTGGGTATTCAAATGATTCCCAACCATCTCACTCAACAAAAAGTCCAAAAACTCCAAAAGTCTCGCATACCCCCAAAAAATATCAAAAATCATGTTTCTATCGAAATTTCAAGAGTTAAAATACCGTAGGGTAAACTAACAAAGATGTGGAAAATGGCCCATATCATTTATGGATGAATTACCTGCTAAAAAAGTGTGATTTTCCACATCTATGTTAGTGTGCCCCACAGCCACTCCAGTCAAACCTGTCAGCCATCGCCTGGTCGTGCTTTTGCTTCATGGCCTCATAGTCGCCCTTGAAGAATTCCTCATAGCAATCCTGCCATGGAGCCCTGATTGGGGATTCGGAGGTCCCTGGTGAAAAATATTGGGGAAATCTTCTGTAAATATCTGGAATATATATATATATATGTGAGTGTGTGTGTTTTGATATATCTATAGTTTAGTTGGGGGTGTCCAAACCAACAACAGGATTCTATGGTTGCTATCTTCTGCTTCAAAGACCTGGTGGTTTAACCATCAACAGGTGTTTACCCTGTGGCAAAAAAAAACCGTTTGCCATGGAAGCCATGGCCCATATAGTTCGATGATTTACCTGTTAACTGTTTGGTGATTTAACAATGGTGATTTACAATGTTAACAATGGTTAATTTACCTCATTAATAATTAGCAAACTGTTCAATTGCCAGAGGGTAAATGGTGGGAAGCGAGCATTTGAAGGGAATTGTCATGAAAATAATGCTTGATTATACTGGGATATAATTGGCATCTAATAGGGATTTGAATAGGATTGTCATGGGGATAGTCCGGGGGTACACTTTTGCACTTGGTGCTTCAGTGAGTATCATCATCCGAAACAGGGTTGAAAATGTCATCCAAAAAACGACTGAAACCACCCAGTTTTGTCCTCAATGGTCTCCAGCAAATCCTTCCTGAGTGCAGCATTAAATCACCGCTTGGACAAAGTCTGTTTGGAGTGGCTAACAGAGAGCACATATTCCGATGACTGATAAGAAGCCTGTTGGGTGTGAAACAGTGATAAACCATGATAAACCAGTCTTTAAAGGTGAAGTTTCGACTTCCCAGGCTACCTCGCTGGCTGCGAATTGATGGGCTCGAGCCAGTACGATACATGGGGTTACATATGCCTCACGATATATTCCAGGGATGAAACGGTCCATCTCCATCCAATCTCCTTTCAGTTGAGAAATACCGAAGCCGGGTGGCTTCAGTAATCCTGGTACAGCAAATTGGGTACCAGACAACTGGGAACAAGGCCCATCACACTACCGTCACTACCCCAATTCCATTCGAGCTGAGGGGATTGTATATGCGCATAGACCAAAATATTAATTGGTGCGCCAGATCTTAACAAATATCAAACCTTTCAAACCCAGTGATCTGCCGTTCAAACATACTCAATATCCAATGTTCCAAGCCCTGTTCTATGCAGCCGGAATATTCGAAATGGGAAAACATATCGATTCCATATCATAAACATCATGAAACATCTATAAATCCACCATTTATCCACCATTTATCCATTATTTCTAGGGGTTCCCAGCATTTTCTGCTGATCCCCGTCGGCCCAGTTTTCAACGCCGAGAGACATCGCCTTGACGGCCAGGTCACGGGGGGCGTGGTCCAGGAAGAGGGTCCTCAGCATATACAGTGTATACATAGAAAATACATACAAAAATATCTTGTATACGCACGGTGTTTCTATTTTATATATTATTATTATTATTATTATTACTATTATTATTATTTTTACTATTATTATTATTACTATTACTATTATTATTATTATTACTATTATTATTTATTGTTCTTATTATTACTATTATATATATTATAATATATATATATATATGTATTGTATGATATTGTATGTGTAAAAGTACTGTATATGTATGTAGAGGATGGATTCAAACTGAGTACTGCGTCAAGGGATGGATTCAAACTCAAGAAGAATTACATTTGGGTTTATCTGAAAATGGGGTACCCCCAAATCTACTGGTTCACAATTTCCCTAATATGGCCATTTGGGGTTATCCTCCCTTTCCAGACAAAAGATGACAAAACCATTTGCTTATGTTGCTACGAGCAAAAATTCAGCCAGACCAATTCTGTGGGTGTCTAAAAATGGTGTATACCCTTCAAATGGCCCTTTGCAAAATGGAAATGATGGGGAAAAACAAGAGAAACCAACGAACCCGAATGCAGTCACGTAAAACATTTTTGTGAAACAAGTTTCTGAACAGCCTTGTACATTTTACCAATTTTCCGCTGTTACCGTACCAGTGCACTGTAGACAGTGGAAAGTGGAAGGGGTGGGAGTGCCAAGTGTGGAGTGTGAAGAAAGTGGAGTGTTGAGTGGGGAATGTAGTGTGTAGAGTGTGAAGTGCGGATTGTGGAGTGTGGAGTTTGAAGTGTGGAGTGTGGGGTGGAAAGTGTGAAGTGTAAAGTGTGGAGTGCAAAGTGTAAAATGCAGTGTAAAGTGTGAAGTGTGGAGTGTAAAGTGCGCAGTGTGGAGTGTAAAGTGTAGAGTGTGTAGTGTGGAGCGTAAAGTGTAAAGTGTAAGGGGAAAGTGTGGAGTGTAGAGTGTGCTAAATACTGCGCCTGCCACGCATAATGACATTCCACACACGACAGATCTTCACCAAATGCTGCGCCTTCCACGCAAAATGAGACTCTCACGATGTCCCACGCCTGCCACGCTATTTGCAGGTTGTCAACACTTCGCGCAACTCTGACAAAATGACGATGGAGTTCTCCAAAGTGCTGCGCCTGCCACGAAAAATGCAACTTATCTTCTGAAAACGACGCGACAGTATTGCGCCTGTCACACAAAACGACTTTCGACACGTTATGAAACATGTTACAATGTCACATAGTGCCACCCCTGCCACGTGAAACGAGGCTACGCGACGTTTGAAACCTCCAAAAGTAACCACTTTTGCAGAACTCGCCACAGGCACGGCCATAGCGACCTCATTGCGAACGGTTGTCGACGGTTGCCGACGGTTGCCGACGGTTGCGGACGGTTGCCGACAGTTGCGGTCGCAGAAGCGGCATCGAGCGAACACGTCTCCACCCCCAGACCCCCAAAGTAAAACGAGAACCTTTCGCTACGCATTCGGGAAAAATTGGGGGACCTTTTTTTTCCAGCTGTCTTTTCGGGGGGTTGCTAGTTGTGGGGGGTTTGGTCACCTAATGTTCCTACATGGATCTACAGGTATCATCCAAGGCAGCCTGGGGCGCCCTCTTTTGTCATCATATTCTCGGCCAGGATCATTTTGGGTCGCTACAACTGAGAGCTTTCAGTCTGCAAACATTCTATAAATCAAGAGATGAATTCATTTCTCAAAAACGTGTGTTTGGGAAACTCAATTCTTAGCTCAGCTCACAGCTCCCCATTGGAAAATATGGAACATCGAATCACGGTCGAAGCATAACTCCATTCAGCACCGCTCCCTCCATTGCTATGGCCAGTCGCTCGATCAACATACGCATCAGGATGGCCACGGTGGTTTGTCCGATGATTTTGTAGTTGCCTGGGCGGGCTATGGCTATGGGCCATTTGGGGGCCTCCAGTCCACCCGGAAAAAGTGCGGGAATCATCCAGTGGTTGCAGGGGTGGTAAAACTATCATTATAGTTTTGCCAGAAACTCGTTTGTTGATATCGACCCTCCAAAATTCGAGTTCTATGATATCATGAGTGGGTTTGCCGGTTTGAAACATTAAGTTTCTGAATCAAAAGCTTCAGGTAAATCAACACACCGCAGAAAAGATGCCTGCCATTGGTGATCCTACGCTTTACAAATCGAACTGTTCCGTTGTGGGCGTCAGCGGTTGTACAGCCTTCAGGTTTGGATTCCACTGGATTTTTTAAAGGAACTCTTCATCGGGACCATGGTTGCAGGTTAAAAGAGAAAATGGTGGCAAGGTAACACGAAGTATCTTTCAAATATGTTCTAATCACTAATCTGTATTCAGGCAATTGAAATCAATGGACTTATATAATTAGTCATTTTCAAAATTGAGTAATTTCAGGGGCCTAGTTTCTCCGGACAGCTTGATGTCATGTCCATCTCTCCGCTTGCCAAGCCGCTTCTCATGTGGTAGTTGAAACCAAGTTCGCCAGTGCCGGATGCGTCACATGAAACCATCCTTAGTCAGCCCATGTCAGCTGATTGCAAGGTGATTTGTCTCTGTCCAAGCATGGGAAAGTCGCATGGCTCATTTGCTTGAGGTGAATCCCCCAAAAATGTGCTGGTCACTTGGACTATCGTGCCTGATGGCATGCTAAAAATATTGGAACATTTGGAACCATCAACCAAATGATATCGCTCATGTTTGCTTTATCCACACTTGAATGACTTGAATGATTCAAAAATATATCTGCGAGTAGAATTATCCCTTGTTTCCAGCTGAAACGGAGGCTTTGCACGAATTGAAACAACGACGTGGCTCGAGACGTGGTTTCATTCTGCCGGTGAAGCCCGGCCGGTCGTCTCGAGATTTTCACCATTAATGTGGCCCCAAGATAGGAAGCTAATCGACAGATATCGACAGATGCTTTTTGTATCCTCTTGTGCCCACAATTGGTGGATCAACAGGAAAACCCCATCTCTGGGTGCCAAGAATCAAGGGGTAGGCTCCGAATCCGCACAGGGCGCAGCCGACAAAGCCCCAGTTCTTGGAGGAGTAGTAGACCTGCAAACAGACCCAGTAAATTAATAAAGATCAATTGATGCTGTAATATGTCTGTATACACACATTTATAATATAGTAATCTTTATATAGTTATGTATATACATATGTATATACATATGTATATACATATGTATATACATATGTATATACATATGTATACGCGGGGGGGTTCTGAAAGTAGGGTACTCCCAAAATTGATGGTTCATCGCATTGTCCATCTGAAGAGCTATTTTTGGTATATTCCATTTTCAGACACACCCATATGTATATATACAATATGTATATACATATATAATATGTATATGTATATATATAATATGTATATATATATATAATATGTATATATATATAATATGTATATATATATATATATATATGTGTGTATGTATACGTCTATATATATATATATATATACATTATACATAATATATATATATATATATATATATATATACATATATATATATATATATACATATGTATATATATATATATATA
>Ga0126342_10020325_pt1 | contig 11171 bp, 10 predicted proteins | sample Cyp1metagenome_FD_92528 | JGI IMG/M metagenome (GOLD analysis project Ga0126342, IMG submission 92528) | Coral microbial communities from Lord Howe Island, Old Settlement Bay, Australia - Cyphastrea 1 metagenome | ecosystem: Host-associated > Invertebrates > Cnidaria > Coral ...
ATATATATATATATATATATATATATATATATATATATATATATATATATATATATATATATATATATATATATATATGTATATGTATGTATATATATATATATACATATACTATATATATATATATTTATATATATATATTTATCATTATACATGTTATACTCCATTTTCAGATCTGCACCCATATCAGCTGTATCTCCAAAGCTCCCATCAGTCCTCCCTCTGATCCGCAGTAAGTGGTGGAGGAAGTCTACCCGGAGAGGCCAGCAACATCTCTGCTTCAAACCTGTGGCCAGTGTACCCCTCAGCAAAAAGGGCACATGTTACGAACTTATTCTCATAGTGATTAACCTAATATAACCCACAAAATCCCATAGTTGGATGGACTTAGCTGGTTTAGGCTGGTTTAGGATGATTTAGGGCCCTACTGACCAAAATATGCGGGCCCCAGATCTATGCACTGAGAACCACAGCTGCATTTTGGAGATTGCTTGGGACCTCCGCCAGCCCGCTCGTTACTGATACAGCGCACCTGCTCCGTCTTCGTTCTGTCTGGCCCACGCAATCTGCCGGCGGAACGAAGGAACATGGGACACTGAAGGAACATGATGTTGATATTGATATGTCATTGAATTATGCTATGTCCCAGTACATCCAATTACTGGCATATGCGTTTGGGCCGTGCAATCTTGAACTCAAATTCGTTGTTGTCATGTTTGGTCCAGGAAGTAAACAACCGAGGCTCCCTTCAACCAGCAGAATGGTGGGGTTTCCCATGGACTAGGCGACAGCGATCGGGTATCACCAACTCCCCATATCCCAAAGGGTGCCTTCGAAAATTGCTGGGTCCCCCCGCTGCTGGGAATGTCGGTGTCTATGGTCTGGAGACCTGTTTCCATCGAAGGCTGGTCATTGAGAACCTATCAGCTTCCTGCTGTTTGCGTTCTAGGGATGGTTAACAATGATTAACATTCACCGCATTTCAACATATTTCAACCCAAAACCCAAAACCCAAAACAAATAAACATAGATAAACACCATTAAACACCAATTAAACACCATTGAAAGGTGGGGTCCCCAAGTGGTACGATTGGATTGGAATCAAACCATAGGATCCTCTTGGGATCCTTGCCGGGCCCAGGGCCGCCTCGAATACGACGCGGTGTTTTTTAAGATGTTCCTTTCATGGCATTTTGGTGATGTTCAAATTACATCAGTGTTTTTGGTGATATTCAAATTCTATATCCATATTATATCCATAATGATAGTATATTCATCCATATTATAATACCATATGATATTCAAATGATATATCCATATTACAATATCCATAATGATATCAATAGTATATTCATATTATATCCATTGTTGGTTGGTCACTGGGCTTCCCCGACGAGGCTCCTTGTTCTGCCCAGCTTTGGCTCAGCGCACAGAATCCCGGGCAACCGTTGGTTCAAACACGGGGTGGGGCCCAGGGGTTTAGCGGATACCACACTTATCATGGCCATCGGATGGGGAAAATATGGGAAACACCTGTGATAACCTGTGGAATTTGAGGTATCCTGTTTTTGGATCAACGAAGATTTTCACAACAAAGATCAACACAGTGACTGATGTTGGACAGAGTTGTGGCGATTTGATCGCAAAAGGATCTACCTAAAGTTTTCAGCCACCAAGTACATAGGATTTCAGAAACGTCATCACAGGTAGATAACATAGAACATACATTCAATGCAAATAATGATGAAATGTAGCATTATTATCTTGAGCGTCAATACCAGAAGTGGCTGGAAGCAGCACCAAATGAATGAGAGAATGAACGGTCCAAATCATGCCATGAATGGCTTACAACATATGGGTTGCGATATGTACATATATCATTTTATAATAGTATATCTATAACTTATACACCTAACTATATAGACATACATACGCAATATGTCAACTTCACCCAACTACAACCCTTCCAACGGCTGGGATGCAGCAACGTTCATCCACATCGATGACCATGTCAAAATCCACTGGCCCGCCGCCGTTTTCCTCCCAACAAGGCTTGGTGGTCCAAACATAGGAGGCAAACAATCTATCGAAAAGTAAGGAAATGGTGAAATGGTGAAATTTCACTGGGGGGTCCAGAGAAAAACATATACCCTCTGGTTATTTAACATAGCCATGGAAAATCACCATTTTCAATAGGTAAACCATCTATAAATGGACCATTTTCCATGGCTATGTTAAATAACCAGAGGGTAATTCTGAATATGTACCAAGAAGGGCTGTTGCACTGTTGCACTGGGTCTGTTGTGGAGAAACTGGGTCCTTTCAGGACGCTAGGATGGTCCGAAAAAAGCTGCAGATGTTCTGGGTCCCTCCATTGAAGAGCTTCCAGGCAACCAGCTTGATACAAGCCACAAATAGCCACAAACCGTTTCCATCTAGTTGGGTATAGGCCCAAATATAGGCCCATTATATTTATGGAGGTTTTTTCTGTTTCTAGGTTACTAAACACTTAAAATTGCCAGCATCTGTTCTTTTTTGGATGGACATTCCTGCCCCATCTGCCCCGGCCGTCAGTGCGGATGGCCGTCGTCGAGGGATTGGAGAGGCCTCCCAGGGATGGGTCAAGTCATGACCACATGGTATGAATTGGAGTGAGTCTTGTAGTATTTATTATAAATGCGTACAACAATGGAGTATCAATGGACCCACACAATTATAAAAATTGGCACATTGGCATAATTGATTATTATAATTATTGGATATTATTGGTCATGTATGGTATTAAGATGTTAATTTTGAAAGGATTGTAGTTTTGACTGGAACATGCCCATACCCCACATGAGGTATGGGTGACACGGTATCACAGTGTACTTTTCCTTGAGAAACATCACTTTGGAGGGGATTCACAGCAGTGATGACGCCTGTATCAACATTGGGATGCACACCAAAATTTGTGGCAAGGAACTTGGTTATTTCTGGTTGGGTATGATGCGCATCAATATCATCAATCACCCCCCCGCCAACAGTCGGAGGATTTTCTGACTCATTGCTTTCCCACTCTGCAAGCTTCGCCACTGCTCCGTCCATGGTCTTCAAGTATAAAAAAAAGTTCTATCCCTGGATCTTTTGATGTGAAGATGCCATAAGATGGTCATCTCTTTGCCAATTTGCCCCATCTCGAAGTGAACCCAATCTTGAGGTCAACAAGAACAGCCCCCCGGAAAGCCATCCCCATTTTGCAGGTGACACTGAGCTCCAGACCCAATCGAAGGAAGCTGGTGTTGCCCTGAGCTCACTATGTTTTTCAGCAGCGAGGGAAAAGTCCATCTGCTGGGTGAGTTTCACCATGATGAGAGAATACCCCTTGGGGTTTGTGAACAATCCATGAAGATTGGGATTAATCGATGGATTCCCATGATGTTTGGATTCTGACAGCATGGATGACCATACCGTGGCAGATGCATGGTGAAGTATGATGTAAGGTGAAATCGACAGGTGAAATGGAGCAACCTCTGTGGTTCACAGGCCCTGCGACAAAATGCACCAATAAGTGCTACTCTCTGGGGTTGTAGTATGTTGTTGGAGGATGAAGGGCTTAGAGGGTTGCTAACCTGACACTCTTCCACGAAATCAGCCAATTTGCTGTTTGATCTATTTGATCTCAAAACAATTTTCACTTTTTGGGTTTATTCTTGTTTGATGGCCACATTTTCCAATGGCACCCAGTCATACCCAGCCCGCCCGTTTCCCAGAGCTTCCCGGCTCCCACGAGCCCAGCTTGGGCCGCTGGAGCTTCATTGCCTGGAAGCTGTTTGCTGCTTGCCATTACACCCTCAATTCTGTTGGTTATACTGTGTTGTTCTCTCATCCTTGGTGAGTTGTGTGCGTTGATGTCCCTTTTTTTGGTCCAATGTTCAGAAAAGATCACAACATTCTCTCTCCCTACCCTCTGGTAATTTAACATAGCTATTGAAAATTGCCCATTTATAGTGGATTTTCCCATATAATATGGTGATTTTCCATAGCTATGTTAAATAACCAGAGGGTATCTACAAAATCGGATAGACATCTCCCTATCGGAAGATCCACCGTGTCATAAACTTGCGCATCGAAAGAAACCTCGTCGTAGTTGCTCACCAAGGGCGACTTCTGCGGAGAGCCTCGGCGACGCTTGGTGCAGATGTTGGGGGCTGCTTCCTGTTGCCAGTCGCGGAAGCGTAAGAATGCTGTGTGGACATCTATGAGAAATTGAGTGTATATTATATATATATATAAAATAGATCATACATATAATATATATAAATATTTTTGCAATATGAAGCATACATAGTTACAATCATTTATCAAACTATGCATGAGGATGAGACTGCTTTAGGAATATGACTTCATTATACATAATAATTATATAGGATAGACAGTTTGCCCGAAACAGATTTGAAACGACATACCATGCGCAATCATGTGACACGGGCTTCAATATCTTTGCTGAAATGGTTCAAAGTTAAGGAAATCTCCAAGAAAGTCGACTACTGCGGCTGGGATGTAAAAGTTGAAGTGTGGCAATTTTGTACTTTTTGGATTGACCATTCACTTTGTCAATACTCACTTGGCTGGTTGTTTCATCTCATCCCAACTAATTAAATCCGTTCTAGTTCATCATCCTGTGCATGTGAAGATTTCATAAGATTTCATACGTAAGATTTCATAAGATTTCCACCATCTAGAAATGGTTGGATAATGTTGGATTTTCCACACATCCCCAGAAATTTGCAGCCCCCATAAAGTCCGCATAACCCCACACGGCACCCCACTGTCAGGCCGCAAGGCATGACTTTTGCCGAAGATGCCTCGTTGGGAAAGGCCTAAACATCAAAAAACTTGTTTATGAAGTGGGATTTGAGAATCCCCCATAAAGATCCATAAAGGCAGGTTTTGAAATGTGTTCACCATACTCCATTCACCAACCATTAAGGGTTTTCGAAGGTTTACCCAGTTCTGGTGTAATATGAGAGGAAGTAGGTGGAGCAAGCAGCCATGCAGCCAATGCTCGAAGGGAAACACAGTGTCAATATGGATGAATTATGGGGGCAACTAACAATCAAAAGGGATGGGTGGGCGTGAATCAGACTAGGGTAGAACATAGTAAAACCATGTAAAACCCAAACATACATTGGTTTCCGCCAAATTTCACAACGGAATACGTTTGCGAATATCGAATGGATGCTACCACAGTCTCATTATACTATTACTAATCTATATAATAATTTAATGGGTTGATACCCTGCAACTATAGGTGATACCCATATAGTGATATCCATCCCACTACCAACTATTGGTTCATGAGTTCTTGTTGCCCCTAGTGTTCCTTCCATACCCACGTTTCTTTTCTTAGCTCCCAACTACTGGCAAATCACCCACAATTACAGCGATACTTGACAATGTTTCACTTTAATGCAATTTACCTATTTGCTACAAATCCATCTTGGTGTCTAACATCCCCACATATCCCAGTGATATCCTTCACAACCCCTTTGCTCCTCGCATTGGGTCCCCCTGCCGGAGAGGCACTCCCCGCAACAACTCATGGTGGCTCTAAAAGAAGTGCCCAAGAAAATTTGTCGGATCAAAAGCACAAACCAAAAAGTATGGCTGCCATACGTTTCAAATCTATGCAATCGTGGATTCTGATCCATTGATGGGAGAACTTTAGGAACTGGGAACTTGAGCCAAACTGAAGCCGAACCAACCATTGGCTACCTGGGACCCGGAATGCTCATCCAAGGCATGTCACAACAATTTGGATGTGGATACCATGACCGCTGCAAGCTCATGAGCTACCCAGAGCTACCAACAAATGGATAAAATTGGACAATACAGTAATAAGATGTAATAAGCTGGAATAGATTGGATAGGGACAACTATGGCACAACAACTGGGATATCTCTATGCAACCGGGATAGGGAATGACAGGGGCATGACTATGGCAATAGGGAAAAATCATGTGATTACCCACCCAAAGGCTGATTACGCACCCAAAGGAATATAAAATGATAATGTTAGAACTAACGTGAATGACCCAAATGTGCGGGCTGGAGAACTCAAAGTTAGACAGTCATGGCAAGAAGGAATAAACGGCGCCCACATTTAAACACACGGACTTTTTTTCAAATGGATACAACAAACAAGCTGGACAAGCGGGGTTCCTGCAGGCCCGCCTGACATTTAATATATATATATATATATTATATACGGAATTATACGGATCTGATACACAGGTAAACATTCGGAAAACAACACTGACATAGTTTTTACATGATTCTACACTACATGCACATTGGATCTGGTTATCCCGCCCTCCATGTATATTTCAAATCAGGGCACGTTCTGTTCATGTGACCTTTTCAGCTCTCTCCCCCTTGTTCGCCACAGATGCTGGAAAGCAACGTCTTTTGCGTCGTTTCCGTCGAGCGTGTTCAGGGCTGCCTCTCGGTACCTGAGAACTCATTGACTCCGGGCCCAAATGCATCAGTGCGGGTGCCTTAAGACACCGCAAGTACTTCCAAGGTTCGAAAACCCCAAACTCCCATCACGAAAGGAAAAAACACACATAGCAACTAAACCTAGCCTCATCTTTTTTGAAAGGACGGCCCAGATTATTGCAGATTAAAAAAATCAGGATCACAATCTTGAAAAGGTCGCTACGCAATCCAGGACTCCAAAATGAAATCTCATCTGCACACCGGGATTTTCCATTGGCAAGCTAGATAATCATGATGGGCAGAAAAGAAAAAAATGGGCTGGAGACCAAATGTGAACACATGTGAACCATCACCAAAGTGAGCAAAACAATATGGGTCCCCCGGTTCGCGTCAATAGATGTGCTATGAATTGCTATGATGTACAGTACCCGACCATACTGATAGTCAAAAATTGACTCCTTGCGATGCCGTGTCATTCTTGGTATATCCAGTGGCCCAATAACTTAACCCCTACCCATCTCAGACATTGGGAGAATCCTTTTGCCACCCAGTTGCCATCGCAGGTACACGTCGGTGGGCTGCACCGTGGAGATTTGTTTCAAGACAAAAATCTCGTAGGCATCGCTGGCATATTTACCTCAGCGTGCCGGGGCTGCATGAGTCGGAATCTTGGTTCCAGAAAGTTTGGAAAGTCATTGGAGATCAACCCACCAGTTGTTGGGATAATTAGCGATATAAACATAGATCGACAATGGTAGAAACATAGATAAACAGAGATAAACAATATATTGGAAACCTTTGGAAACCACCAGCCAGTCAGTTGTTCCGGGCAAACTGGCGAGTTGATGTATCTGATTGCATCCGATGGGTTTGTAACAGTTTGTCCGAAAATAGGGTATCCCTCAATCATCAAAATCCACTGGTTGTTCATGGTTGTTCGTCATTTTCCTCATGAACATGGGGGTACACCACATGTTCAGACACACCCAAATGAATGGCGCAAGTCTGATGAAGACGTTGGTCAACGGTGGGTACATACACAACATAATTAAGTACTCTTGAGTTCACTTTCAGATTTTTGGGTCACCTAGCGAAGTAGCCAGTGCCAAAGCAAACTGGTTAGGACTAGTGTCTATGTTTGGATGTGGAAACTATATTATGAAACTATTCAGTCGAACACAACTCGTGGCCACAGTCCCACTTCGTTCGACGACTACTGCCGCGATGCCAACACCATGAAACCTGTGGACCAAGGCTGAGATGGCTAAGGCTGTCCGGAACCTCAAACGGCTCTAATGCCAGAACATGCCAGATACATATATATATATATGCATATATATATATTATATATATATATATATTTATCTGAACATATTTTCCTTTGATGTAAAAGCTCTTGTGGATCTTTGTTCCAAAACAACATCTTTCCGCTAGAACAACTCAGCGTGATAACATGCTCAGCTTTCCTCGGCTCGCATTTCCCGACCAGGACCCAGGACCGGAGTTTCTTCGGGTGACCATGGATGGCCCAACGTGGAACACTGCGATACCACATGAAGGAATGCTCCGTTTTGCCATGTTTTGCCTAATGCATGAATCTATCTCCATGTTTGTGTATCTGTTGAATTTTGTGCGATCATTTTGGTACGTATTTGCGGAGGAAGTAAAAACATGTAAAAACAATACACCAACTCTAGGTATGGGATGACTCCTGTATGAATGGAAATCACCCCACTCAGTAAGCAGGGTAATCACTGTACAGTTCTGCTAGAAGATGGTTACCAACCGCACACCAACTGGAACCTTGTCCAACTGGGTGATGCATGATGTCCTGATTCTTCTCCATCCTCTTTGCTGCTGCATCTGCATGCATCTGCTATGTTGCTGACCCCTAGTCTTCTTCTGGTCATATTCCTTTCGCGTGTGTGTGCTATATTTCTATGGCAAATCCTAGATACCCTTCTAAAAAAAAACAATTTTTGAGCTGCCTAATCTTCATTCCCTTTTGCGGCATTCCCAATGAACCCATTCACCTACCTATCAATCCATTGACCCAAGTTTCCTACCATTCACCCACTATTGACCCACTATTGACCATCACTATTAACAATCACTATTAACCATCATCATCACTGTAGCTCTAAACTATCACTATTACATACTATTACTAGTTTAGTAATATCTAATAATCATCACTATTAACCCACTATTCATCGACCCACTCATATCTCGCGCCTGCGCACGCGCTCCAAAGGGATGAAGTCGCCCTCGGCTTCCCTCTCCGCCTGCAGTCTGCACGATAAATACATGTTCATGCAGAACCAATATACATAAATATATATATATATATATATATATATGTATAATAATGTATGTATTATATGTATATATATATATACTGTATTGTAAATTATTATGTAATGTGTATATATATATCACAATATGTTTGTTGTTTGCCCTCCAAGTGAAATCCCAGTCTGTTTAGGAATTCAGCCTTTTCCCCTGCCGAAATGGCCATCGCCTCCATGTACTCCTCACTGAAGCGTCGTAGCATGCGTGCCTCAGCTTCAAAACCAACTCAGAGGGATTAAACATGTCATCTTTAAAGGAAGACCATCCTGATAATCCTGCCATTTCCAGACTTTTGGATTCTGGTTGATCATGATGCTCCCAAAATCAAGTGTTTTTTTGAATATATCATTTTTTTGGAGGGATCCACCATTTTCAAACACCCAGAATAACGCGTTGCTGGTCATGTGATGTATATAAATATGTATATAATATAAATATAAATAAATTTTATGTATATATATATATATTATATTATATATATACACCCATTAATAACAATGATGGTTAACCCCCGCATTGTTGTTGGTTGCTCCAAAATGATATTTTTTTTCTCACCATGTAACCCCCCAGCATTTCCAGTGATCAAAATTGGTTCCACTGGGCAGCGGACCCGCTTCCGGTGCAGGCCCAAAGGTTGGAAGATCCTCTCCAACGGTGGACATTGGCCAGATATGTTCCACGTGTTCCAACATCTTTTGTAAGGAAAAAAGGCGTTGAAATGACAAGAGCACCAATTTTAATCATATTTTCCGAATCTATATGTACATATATACCGCATCTATCGATATATTTCAAGAGGTTCTGGAGGGTACCCAGAATGACGACTGAACCAGCAACCAGTGATGCTATGCCAAGCCAGCCACACCCAGCTCCTGTGCAACACCTCTGGAGCAGTGTCCAGGAGCCCTTGTGGACCTATCCGCAACAGGGGTGGAGCCTGTTGGAGATAGGGGGGTTGAACACTTGTAGACAACCAATATTATCAATCAATGCCTATGGCCCCTATGGCACATGTTTCAATCTTGTTTTCATAGAGGATATATAAAATCCGATAGAAAAATATGATGGAGGCTACGATGATCCGATGAGTTACACACACATAATTCTGCAATATAGTCAGAATCTGCACAATAAATCCATAACCAGTCTGGATGTGGGTTTCTTAAAAACTCAATCACCCCCTGACATCCACTCATTACATCACCTATTTACTGTATATCTATGACTAGAACTTGAACCCATGACCCCCCCAGCCTGGGCAGATGGCAAGGAATTCTGGCAGCATCCGGTCTACAACCTCAAGGCTTGTCTTGAACAATCAAAAGTAGATAATGATAGATGATATAATTATATATATATATATATATGATCTATATGATCTTGAAACAATATTATTATTTGAAATTTCTACTGTACTCTAGGACGGTTGGACGTTGATTCGAAGCCACCCGAAAGGAACGGAACATGGCTGGATCTGGACACATTTGGACTCTGTAAATTACATTGACATGTCACACACAGACACACACACACAAACCAAATACATATAAATATGTATATATATATGCGCACAATACATCGGATCATATATGTATTATGAAGATGTCTATATATAGTCTCCATCAGAATCCCGTCCTCTACTGTCACCATGGTGACATCATCACCGCCTTTGCAGCCACTGAGGGCCCAACAGCACGTCCAGTCTTGTTCAGCAAGATGCAGGTGGTCTCGGCACAGTGTTCACTGGTTGATGCCTGGATTCCATGAATCATGCTGCTATGCTTTATTCCGTTCTATTGCAGCACATCATATCATATAATATCATATCATATCAATGTCAATTCTCTATTTACATCCTGTATTGCATTTCTAAAATCAATCCATCCAACCCACGTATAGATCGTTTTTATTCAGCACATGTACAGACCCTTATACACTTGGGGGTGTTGTGAAGCTCATATTATTTATTGTCTTTATTTCACTAAAAGTCTCAACATATATATATTTATATATAAATCTTTCGAGTTTACCACATACTACCACAGATTGGTACCCTCTAGAATGCACCATTTCGCAGATCACTGTCCTTGGGAATCTAACGGGTTTTCATATCAAATTCGCAAGGGACAAATCACATTTCTAGTTCCCCAAAGTTCAAACTGTTTGTTATGTAATGTCATGTGCATACCATAATTGTATGTATGTACCAGTACTATGTCCGCCGACCCCTGCCGACAGCAGGGGGAGCGCGTCAGAGGAGGAATTACCAGCAGCAAGGGCCAAGAAGTCATTACAAGCAGCAAGGGCAAGAAGCAAGAAAACATGAAAGAAGAAGCAAGA
>Ga0126342_10020326_pt1 | contig 11171 bp, 9 predicted proteins | sample Cyp1metagenome_FD_92528 | JGI IMG/M metagenome (GOLD analysis project Ga0126342, IMG submission 92528) | Coral microbial communities from Lord Howe Island, Old Settlement Bay, Australia - Cyphastrea 1 metagenome | ecosystem: Host-associated > Invertebrates > Cnidaria > Coral ...
CTCTTTTTTGCCTCGGATTTTTGCTAACTTGACCGGCATGTTGCCGCCTAGTTTGCCGGGGGTTCGGCCGGCTGCTTGGCCAGGGCCAAAACCACGATTTTCATCTTGTTTCTGGGGAGTGTTCATACTCCCAGGCTTACTCCAAGATATCTATGACAGTCTTAGCTTTAAATTAACTTTACAGAACCTTGAACCTTTTGAGACAAAGGTCCCTTGGCGACACCTTGTCCTGAAATTAAAGTGATGCCCCAAACATGTTCCACAGGGGCCAGCCACGTAAATTGGGTTGTCCTTTTGCAATAGTTTTTTTCAAGCAGCTTGGAAGGATTGTGTCTGTGCTGGACAACCGGACCCAAAGATTTGTAGTCGCTCACTCAGCGCAGCCAGAGACTCCATGGAAAGAAATGGAAAGAATAGATTACCAGGTTGTTTTTGGTTGTTTTTGTTTTTCTGTGTGCTTTTCAGTCCAAGGTGGTCTTGGAGGCGGCCTCGGCAGTAGTCAGCAGCCACACACAATCTGATGCGATGCCTCATTATAACACACACACAGACAGACACACGCGATGCCACACCGTGCCACACAGACAAGCCGAACTTTTTGGCCTTGTCCAATTCAAGTTTAGGAGAAAGTTGGGCTGCACCCCCCTGCAGGCACAGAGTTCCAGAAGGTTCATAAATTCCCAAGAAAGGTTTCAAGGTAGGGTACTGAATGTTCCAAAAGGAGGAGAGTATGCTGGTATGCAGAAGATTCCAAAAGGCTGCAGTCCAGGTCAAGCTTGCAAGTGCAAGAAAAGATGCCAAACAGTATCGGTTCCAGAAGCTTCCCAGAGGTCTCAAGTGAAGTTCGGAAGCAGTATTCATGTATATATATATATATAATTGTTACTAAATAGTTGCTAAAGGCCCCAAGGTCCGAGAAATTGTTGACAGTTCTCGCATCCCTGCTTTAAAAGGGCCGCGAGTGCGCGTCGTGCAGCATAATACAGATCCGTAGTTTGCGCTTTTAGCGAATAGATAAGGATCCTTCCGCCCTTTTTCTGTTGTAGTCCTCCCCTTTGCTTCCGGGTTGAGTCTTGTGTTCGTGACCACCGCCAGAAATATGAAGCTGTTTGGGCTTCGGAATGGTGCTGCAACATTCATTCACAGTATGTTGGAGGTCCTACTTTCTTTTCTTCACATTTCTTCTTTTTGCCTCCTTGAAGTGTGAGTTACAGACGATTGGGAAGTTTGGGTTGTAAGTTGTAACAGAAAGAACAGGAGTTCTTGATGCTCGGCAAAGTTGCGCTGGGAACTGTGAACCGTTTTGGCGGTGCTAGTTTGTTGTTGCTTCATTTAGAGATGCCAGCCAGACTAGTTTATTTGTCAGAGTTTGCCTTCGGATCAGTAGCGGTGGTCGTTACAGCAGAAGTCGAATGATGAGAAACACCGGAGGTAGGGGTAGTGATAATTCAAGTAGGTCAAGACTGGGAGGAATGGTTCCAGGTAGTAGCAGCGCTGTTGCATGGTGGTCGTTTGTATAGTCGTCCTAATTGTGTTGGTTGTTGATCCGTCCCCCTTGCCCTTGTCCTTTTCCGTCTCCTCCTGGTCGTTGTTACAGGGTCGATGGGGGGTCGTACAACAGAGTCGCTTTAAAGATATTCCCAAGGTTGCCTCATCATTCTCTTACCATAAGTCATAAGTTACCAAACAATTTGAGTGACTGCATCCTCATGCTGAAGTTTTCTAAGCCTTACGATGCAGGAAGCCATTGGTGATTGCAGCATATCATATCAATTCCACCGCACCAGAACTCATGTGGACTGTCCACTGTGGACTCATGTGGGCTTTGTTTGCATGGCTCAAGTAGCGTGGCGGATGAGTGCAAAGACTCAAGTCTTTTCGAGGCCAGGACCACTTGACTTGACCTCACGATTGAAACTCGCGTGAGTCACAGCATGAATCACAGTGTGAAGACTAAAAGTCGCAAAATGTCGCGAAGTTAAAAGCCCGACTGAACTTGAATCCACGGATTTGGAATATGAATCTGCGTACGAGATGCTGAGATGTCAGTGACAATGTAGTGATTGGTCAGACTGTCAGACTAGAATCTAAGGAGGTAGAAACAGGATGTAAGAATTGCAAGAATTACAGAGAACTCGTCAGAACTCGTCCCTCCAAGAACACCCTGGTTCATGCTTAGGCTTAGGCTATGCACACATCAAATGAGGACGTCTAGACCTGCAAAAGAAGCTACTCCTCATTAGGGAACCTAGTTTTAGTGCTGTCACTGAAGAACTGCGCACCCCTCTTTAGGTCAGATAACCTCTGAACTTAAGACTGAATTTCCTGAAACACCTTGCAGATCCTTGCAGCACTAAGAACAGCACCATCTGGCGAAATAGGCTCAGGACACACGCGACTAAGTCACTATAAGTGCTGATTGTGAGTGCGGATATGTGTGGGTGGTTGTTGCAGGTCCCAATGGCCGCGGCTAACAAAGCAGCTAGGTCAGTACGGTTACCTCGCATACAGTATGCCTGCCATGCTCTTGCCTCAGACGTTGTATGCACACGTGTGGACACCTTGTTGGATGGTTCTCAACAAGACGCTGACAACAATACAACAATACAAGAACAGCTCTTGGTAAAATCAGCTGAATAAATGATGTACAGACAGGATTTTCTTATTTTAATCTGGGCTTTTCAAGGTGTTGGAAACTTCTTCGTGTCGTCCATGCCTCATTCTGGGTGGAGCAACAAAGCCTTGAAGCAACAGAAGAGTTGTTCGAGTTTTGAGACTGCCCCTTTCACCGAGGAAGCTTTGTGACTCCAAGACCGTACGGTTTGCAGGTGCCATGCCATGCCATGCCATGCCATGCCATGCCATGCCATGCCATGCCATGCCATATTCGTGCATTCATTCTGCATTTCTAGGATAATCTATTCATGAAATCATACGAAGTTGTTTTCCATCGTTTTCCCATCTTCTTCCCAGGTACGCCATCTCAGCTCAGCAGGACAGTGGTCAGTGGGGGCTTTCAAGACCGGAAGCCTTGCCGTAGAGTGTAGATTTCCTGCACCTGGCCAGCTGCATAAACCTGACGGACCGGCGAAAGCCACTGAACAACATAGCCTCATGCTTGCGGGGTGGTGGCTGTGGCTAAGTGACATTTTTAGTTTGGAGGTACTTTGAATTGGCTTTGAATTGCTTTGATGTTTGAATTCCCCCACCTGCTGACCCTTCCCGTCCATCCTCGTCATCCTGCGATCCTGAATTACAGCATCATTCCCTTCCCCATCGTGCAGATTTCCATTTGAATCCTTTCATCCTTTGCATTCCTTTGCTTTCTGTAGCCGTTTGCATTGTCGTCATCATCAGTTTCTGGATTGCGCCCTATCAGCTCACTATTGCGTTGAACAATATAAAGGCTTACGCCTGACAGCCGGGCGCCGGCCAAGCAACGACTTTTGGCTTATGGTGTGGAAAGATTGGGCCGAGATTCTCCGCGCAAACCCAGGGAGGGCTATGTTGAATTGAGGCAGGCATAATGCGCACTCCTTGCCTGTATGGAAGCAGTCTGGGCCTATGTTGAGCGCAGGTTGTGCCCGGCCTATGTTGGGCCTATGTTGGCCCATGTTGAGCCATCTTGGGAGCGATGTTGGGGCCATGTTTGGGCCATCTATGTTGAAACGATCGTAAGATGCCAATTTTTCCGCCCCGGGCCCCCTCCCGGAGCCCAAAACCACGTAAAAACCGATGTTTTTTAACATCGCCAAGATGAAATCCCTTGCCGCTGAAGGGCCCGAAACACCGTACAAAAACGATGTTTGTGAACGCCGCGAGCAAACTACACCATAAATTACAGGGACTTCAGTCCCTGGGATGGGGGTAATGAGCCGGCGGAGCCGAATTTTTGAGCTGACGCTCATCGTCGGCTCCGCCGGACTACCCGGTCTTCCATTTCATCGCAGTTTGGGCTTGAAAGGTATTGAATGAAGACCTGCTTCAGAAATATATTCCTTTGGTGTTTTGGAACATATTTGTTGGAAATAGACGGTTTTTTTTGCGAGCAAGTGAGTTCCCGAAAGCTCCTGCGAAGGGTTTTTCCTAAAGAAGTGTGACTGCTGCCAATTTCAACGTGTTACTTCGTGTAAAGGCGCCTCTGTGCAGAGACTTCTCTGTGTAAAAGCTTTTGTGCGTAAAAGTTTCTGTGTGTAAAAGTTTCTCTGTGTAAAGACTTCTTTGTGTAAAAGTTTCTCTGTGTGAAAGCGCGTCTGTGTAAAGATTTCTCTGTGTGTAAAAGCTTCCGTGTGTAAACACTCTCTGTGTAAAGGCTTCTCTGTGTAAAAGTTTCTGTGTGTAAACGCGTTTGTGTGTTAAAGCTGTAAAGACTTCTTTGTGTAACAGCTTTTGTGCGTAAAAGCTCCAAGACGTTTGTGTGCAAAAGCTCCTTAGAGGAAAGACTTCTCTGTGTAAAACCTTCTGTGTGTAAAATGCCCGTCTGTTTAAAGGCTTCTCTGTGTAAAAGCCCCTGTGTGTATAAAGCTTCTGTGCGTCTCCTCCCTCCAGCTTTCTTTCGGGTCACGCTGTCGTCCAGTTTCAATCTGCAACGTTCTTTCTTGTGGAAGAATGCAAAGAACATGTGAAAGCATCGCGCGTTTAAAAATTGCACATAAGCAGCGCACAAAGTGCTGTAATTTACAACATTTTGCGCTGTCAGATGGCAAGAACCCGCGTAAATACCACAGTTTTAGTCCCCGAATGTGGCTGAAACACTGTTATTTACAGGGTTTCGTTCACGTCACGATGTTCGATTTTTTGGAAAACGCGTAAATACCAGCGTTTTTTGCGTTCATCAAAACAAAAAAACGGTTCAAAAAGTGCTAAACATGCTGTAATTTACAAGGGTTTGGCGCCGTCACGGGCAAAAAACTGTGTAAATACCAATGTTTCTGCGTCCAAAAGTGGCCAAAACACCGCTATTTCGTGCCTTCCACGTTTTCTTGAAATTGCAAAAACTGTGTAAATACTAGCATTTTTTGCGATCAACACGCCAAAAATGCTGTAAGTTACAGAGTTTTTTTCTTTGCTTTCAAAAACGCTGGTATTTGCAGTGTTTTGTGCATCTCTAGTTTAAAAAGTATCGGTATTTACAACATTTGCTGCGTTTTTGCATTGGTCCCGCAAAAGGCGTTAAACCGCACAAATGCTGTAATTTGCAGCATTTTGTCAATTTCGAAAAGCTAAAAATCGTCCGAAAAATGTGTCAAACGGCATTTTTTTCCGATTCTAGGTACCCTCAAAATGGGGGGGCCGGGATTCTGCTCTTGGAGACGCTTCTGAGGTACCAAACGTTGCTTTCTGAACTGCCTAGAAATTAGTTTGAAACCTTCAATTTGCTTGCCTTCCTGCACTGCCAGCTTCCAACTTGCTTGCTTCCTCTTGCAGCTGGCTTTCGTCCTGCACAGCTCCGGTCAAAGGACCGTCCCGCAGGGCTTAAACACCACGGATCGGGCCCGCGGCCGGCCCATAGTGCCAAACGTTGCTTTCTGAACTGCTTAGAAACTAGCTTCAAACGTTCAATTTGCTTGCCTTCCTGCATTGCCAGCTTCCAAGAACTAGCCTCTTTTTCTTTTGCCCGCCGCCAAGCTTCGAAATGCACAGCTAGCAAAGGTCGAAAACCTGCCCGCCGCCAAGCCTCGAAACGCCCAGTGGCCAAGGCCCGAAAAGAGCGCCTTCGCCACAGTCAAACAGCATGGCACTGAGGGCCGGAACGAGCCCGGGCAACGGCCTGTGCTGCTTGACGTTGCTTTCTGAACGGCGGATAAGTGCAAATCCATTCACTCTCACTTGTCGAGACAAAACTGCAAAAATCATAGTGTGACCTGCCAGTATCAGGCGTCCTGGCAGTTCCGTGTGTCAGCCAGTTGCCTTCTTATCTAATTATTATCATCATCTTCTAAGCCTTTGTATTCCTTTGTAATGTCTTGGCAGAGCTATATTGTCCTGGCAGGATTGACCGGTCTGAGGGCAACATTTGCTCGCTTGGCTGCAGAACGCCTCGGAATGCCAGCAGAGGCACAGCAAGTGGTCCTGATGGTATTGGTGGTCCTGGTGTGAAACCTAAGCTCTGCCCACTTTTCAAGCGATCTTCCTACAAACAGAAACCTTGAAACAAATGTGAACTGTCACAGCCAAAGTGATATCCTGCATGCTCACGGTCTTGAAACCGGGCGCAACTTTTGCCCTTGAAATCCCCATTTAGCGCTATGTAACATCCTTTGGGGAAGGGAACTGCATCTTGTGACCAGACTTCTTTTACAGAGGTTTCAAGAGATCCAAATTCATAATGACCTGGAAGATTCTTATTTGAAGTTGATGTCGCATCTTCTGGTTTGAAGGCTCCTTCTGCAACTGCCTCTGCTACAGTTGGGAATGCCCCAGCAGCAGTAAGTGTTGGAGAGGCCTTAGCCTGCAATGAGCAAGCTGGAAGCACCTGACCTCACTGCCTTTAAGTATATTGAAACATATTGTACACTACATCATTGTGTTTTGAAATGCTTTGTCACACCTGAGTCACCTGAGCTAATACTTTGCACATTTCTGCACCATTTTTGCCCATTCTAGGGCCGCACTGAACGACGTGTGCCGGTATCTTTCGTTCGGCAGCGGGTGATGAAGAGGCTCAAGGCGCGGAGGAAGACTGCCGCAGGATTTGATTTCCCTGATTTAACTGATTTCCTTTTTAATTTCAATTTGATTTCTTATTCTTTTCAATTTGGTTTCCTTTCTTTCTTTTTCGCCACACGGACGGAACGAGCAAAGACTTCCCGGATGTTCGGAGTCCGCCTTTGGAATTTTCAATATGTGGATCTCGGCAGATCTTTTTTTTTGTCCTCCCATTGAAGACTTCTCACGAATTTCATAGCAATGGTGGCAGTTGCCACCATCAAGAGCAAATGTTTATACTGAACCTTGCTTGTTGTCATAATATTCAGCTCCTAAAGAACTTCAGACGTTCTTGGACCATGTTTAGAATTGTTACGCTCTTGAAACGTTTCTTGAAGTGTTTAACAATGTTTAACTGTTTAACCTACAATGACCCTCCTGCCGATATCTCATGGTATCCACTGCTGATTGATTACCTGAGATGTGACTTGTACCAGAACAGCCAAGAGTAAGGAAAATACTGCATCGTTTTGTAGAGATGGACTAGGCATTGCCAGCAAGGTCTATGTCGATACTGCTTGTTTTGTTTGTGTCTCTGTGTATGTTTGTCAGTCTTTGAAAACTAGAGTCTCGATACAAATCCAAGTCCCCAAATATCAGGAGAACACATTTTCCAATCGATGGGATCGGGAAGGGAGGTGAGACGATTTGTTTGATCATTGATTGGCGTCGCCCAGGAGACGCAGAATACTGCTGCTCAGCTTTCCACTTTCCAGGCGGCTTTGCCTTGGTCACGTACAGTGTTTGTGCAAACAATTCGTTGATGGCAGGCACATGGCAGGCAATGTTTGCAGTTCATTTGCGCGATTCACACATGACATGACTCGGTGAACCAAGGAGGTTGACATGACAGAGTCTTTGAAGCTCCGTTCCAAATACAAGGCAAGGGCCACAAGTCTCAAGGGTTTCATAAAGTTTCATAGGGTTTCCCAAGCTTTGACTGTGACACCGGTTGACACCGGTTGCCCTTGACGAGGGACCTGAGGACAAAGTTATTTGGGCCCTCTGGTGTGCTTGCAGGACTTGTTCCTGAAATTGCATGGTTCACAGCTGGGTTTGCTCTCTCTGATTGCCAAAGTGTGGCGCTGAATAGATTGACGACTGCGATTCGCTTTGTGTTTTTCGTGCTCAGCCACGGATTTGGAGCCTGGCTGAATAAGGCTACTTGCTTGGCTATTGCAGAGGCCGGAGATGCACAAAATTCATTAATTATCAATTATGTTGTAACACCTCCAAAGAAGCTTGCGTTAGCGTTACCTAAATTTGTTTGTTTGAATTTTATCCAGAGCCGCGTTTGATGTATATATATATATATTGTAAAATATATACATATAGAATGCTTCTAGGTAGATCATGAGGGGGGTGACCATATATGTATATACATACATTACATTACATTACATTACATTTACATTTACATTTACCTTTACATTTCCCATTACATGACGTTACATTTAAATTACATTACATTACATACATACATATACATATACATATACATATATGTATATGTATATATATATATATTTACACACATATATATATATATATATATATATACACATATATATATAGACACACACACATATATATATATATATGAACACATCATACAACATTGTATATATGCATATACTATACACACATTATTTCGGCAATAATGATAATAACAACAATAATACCAATAATAGTAATAATGATAATGATATATACATATATACATATTCCGGGCTGGCTCTTCTGAACACGTGCACGAAAGATGATCAGTTTGTAAATATCGATTGTCGCAGCAGATTCTTCCTGCTCCTGCACTTCACACAGCCTACAATGCTCACCCTCTAGACGAATTGAAAGATCCTGCCCCAGACTGAAGGCTTTGCCCCGTCTCCTCTCCTTCAATGTCACTGTCAGAATCTTTGAGCTCCTGCCAAAACAAGTCTTACTCCTTACACATTCCCGCAATTTCATAAGCAGGAAACCCTGTCCAAAGCAAGTGCAAAGGTAGACTTGTTGCCCCTAGCTAAGCATAGGTTTGGTACAGGGGGAAGGGAAGGGCGACGAGGCTGCTGAAAGGCACTGTACTGCAATTCTCCAGCATGTGCAGATGCACCTCTGCACAGCCTTTTGCTGGTGCTACATGTTGTTCACTGTTGTTCTCAGAGGCCAGATTCTGTTTTGCAGTGGTGAGGGCTAGCATGAGGCGTCATAAATCATTTGTCATTTTCAACCCCGTCCACGCTTGTGAACAGAGACTTGTCTTTGAGCTTTCAACTCAGATCACGCTTTCCTACCTTCCTCAAGTACTGTAATTCATTAATTTTCACCATGTTTTCACGGATTTCGCAACAGCAAATCATCATACACATCTACATTTCGTGTACTACTACTTCACGCAATCCAGATTGTGGGTCCACCTGCAGACCGAGTGTTTGTAGCCGCAAGCTCCTACCACTGAATAGAGCTGACCAATCTTGTGGAATGCTGGTAGGCTGCGGGCTTTTGCTTCAAGGCTTTCACAAGTCAATGGTAAAACAAATCAATGCTAAAGGAAAAAGATGGAAAGAGGATAAGTTTCAAATAGTTGTTTTATTGATCAAGAAGAGCCCCAGGAGTTTTCTCCACATTGTCCCAACCGTTGCTATACAAACCCACAATGTACATCAATGCGCTGGTCCCAGCATGACTTACTGACTTTGCATGACCAGTGCATGACTTTGCTGATGTCATGTCAATGTGATGGTTTGACCGTGGCAGGTGCCTGGAGTGAATGCCATCATTGATGATGGGACCGGATTTGCGTTGGGATGGGTGCACTGGTGCCGGGAGTTCATTGTGCAAAGATGGAGTATATATACGTATATATATATATGTACATACATACATACATACATAATGTGTGTGTGTTTGTGTGCGTTGTAAACTTTCATATAATTCAAGGACACGCAAATAAGGTTTTAGGATATTTGCAAACCAATTGTTTCGGATTGAAATCGAGTTTGAAAGGGTTTTGAGCAAATTGTATTGAATCAGGTAACCGCAGCCATCCACATGACTCATTTTGTGAAGAAGTTGGGTGGCAAACTAGTAGATGTTCAGAGCGTAGAACAAAATAAAGTATGCGCAGAAAATAGCAGGAGTCAGAAAGAAACGAATGCAGGCACCTAAAGAAATCATCCAAAACAAATACTTACAACATCTCACAACAACTCATTGGACTTGCTCCACAGCAGCAGCTGTTGGTGTTGGGCATGAAAATGGAAATAATCTATATACATTCTTTAATTCTTCAAGTCTGTCCGCTTTTGTTTGAAAATTTTGTTTAACCAGGTTCATGCTTATTTTTCTTGGTTGTTTTGTTTTAGCATGTATGGTGTTAAAAACTATTTTGACATTTTTTTGCAGACAGCAGCCTTGCCGCCTGCCAACGAAAAATCTTTTCTATGAATCTTAAAAAAGGCCCGCCGCAGCGCCACTTTTGAGCATTTGGATTGTCGCTCAAAGAACATTGCTTCCACCAATTTGAAAGCAAACTCAAAACTAGACACTACGAATATGCATTGGATTTTTAAAAATATGTCATTTATTCATTTGTTTCAATGTTTTCATTTTTCATTTTTATATCTTACCTTTTTTCGAAAAAGACATTATTTTCTTTTTTTTTTAAACAATGATTATTTGTACAAATTTATATCTTTTGTGCTTTTACTTCATTTTTTCATTTTTTATTTTTTCCTATTTTTCAAAAAACAAATCCCTATTTCCGCGGAATTTGCTTAAATTCAATGGCCGGCCTTGAGTTTAAGGAATCGCGACGTTTTTCCACGATTATTTTTCAACATGTTGAAATTCATTTTTTCCTCGAAAAATCAACGTGGAAAAAGCAAAGCCCATTAGGATTTTTCAAAAACCAACATTGATTTTCAAAATTTTCTTGAAAATAATGGTGGAAAAAGGCGAAATTTCTTAAAGTTCAAGGCCAGGCCTTGAATTTAGAGAATTTCCGCGGAAATAAGGAAAAATGAAACAAATACAAAACGAAACAAATAAACAACAAATAATACATGAAAACAAAAAAGTAGAAAACATGGAAAAATAAAAACGCAATTAAGAAAAAATAAAAACGATAAACAACAATAGAAAACAAAAATAAGAAAATAAAAACAAACTAAAACAACATAATGAATAATCGTACAAAAATAGTAAAAGAAAAAATAAAAATAAAAACGCACAATAAAAAAAGTAAAATAATAACCATAATAAACATGAAAAAACACAATAATAATAAGCAACTATATAAACATAATCGAAGGAAGTTTAGAAGTCAAACTTCCGACAATATCGACAGATGAAAAGCAGAGCAGGGAAGAGGCAGAGAGAAGAGAAAGATTAGAAGAAAGAAGAGTAGAAGAGAAAGAGTAAGAAGAAAGAAGATGCAGATGCGCGAAAAGGTAGGAAAGTCGCGA
>Ga0126342_10020327_pt1 | contig 11170 bp, 13 predicted proteins | sample Cyp1metagenome_FD_92528 | JGI IMG/M metagenome (GOLD analysis project Ga0126342, IMG submission 92528) | Coral microbial communities from Lord Howe Island, Old Settlement Bay, Australia - Cyphastrea 1 metagenome | ecosystem: Host-associated > Invertebrates > Cnidaria > Coral ...
CTCTGCAGTCAAAGGTCAGCTGAAAAATGTGCAGCAAGTTCAGGCTACATCGCTTGCCTTTGCCGCGGTCTTAAAGGATGGTTCAGTCGTGACGTGGGGCAATCATACAGCAGGGGGTTACCTGCCTGAGGGACAGCATTTGTTTCTTTAGGAAAATGCCGGCTGCTTGGTGCGTCAATCCGTCCATGTTCAGGGTCACAGTCACAGTACCCAGTGCTATCCATACGATTCCATTGGTTGTGATTGATGCTCCATCAATTCTTGAGATGACTGGGGTCCCCAAAGGATGTTGTTTGGGAACTAGGGGACCCATGATATCATGGTTAATAAGAGGAATCATCCCAAAATGGCCAACCAGCTTAGTGAATTATGATAATTTGCGCAGATCAATTAACAACAGGTTTGAGTCAATATTAATCAACCAATATCAACCATAAACCCATGCCGGGTCCATGAATTCCACCATCTTGCCGTGGACACTTTCTTGCCAGGTTGGACCGGGATGATCGAAGATGTTTGTAACCTGTAGATCCCAGGGTATCCGGGCAGATCAAACACTTCAAAAAGTGGAAAGTTTGAGGTTATCGCTTGGGATCAAGATCATCTTTTCAATATCAAATCCTTTGGAATTCCTGATGGTATAGACCTTGTTGGTATGTTTATTCCAGATCAATAATATCAATATGGGCTCCAAGAAAAAATCACTCAACATATCTCAAGCTCATGAACTCCTGGCAGGTATGACAAGGTGCTTTGCGACGTCCCGTGCAGTGGTGATGGCACTCTCCGGCGGCGACCACACTGTTGGAAGTCCTGGTCGGTGGACCTTGGGATACCGCAAGGGTGTGGATGGCGATGGGGGATGCCATGGATGTCATCAACCAAGGCTTTTTTGGAACATTTATGAAGATCATATCTATATCATCTGGTTGGTGGTTTGGAACATGATTTTTCATGACTTTTTTGGAACATTTATGAAGATCATACATTTATGATCATTTATGATCATTTATCTGGGTAAATTATAGCGACCTCACTGTTCTCCCGAGCCCTGGAAATCATGGTTAATAAGGGGAATTCATCGCCAAATGGCCGCAAGATTCAGGTTAGTGAAATAGTGTAATTTACCCAGATTTATGATCATTTATGAAGATCATATATATATATATATATATATCATATCTATCCCTAAAATTGAGAAGACCGCCATGAGCACATGAGCATCATGAGCAGATGATGGGCACAGGATGTGGATGATCCACCTGATGCTTGTTGATTGGGTGTGCTGCCTTTTTGTGTTCTAAGATGGCGATGTTCAGCAAGGTTGATGTTCTGATATCATTTGATATTTATGGGCAACATATGCCATCCACATGACATCGGTAAACTAACATAACATAACATGGAAAATCGATCCACCATGCTATTAATGGGGAAATCCACTATTTCGACTGGGCCATTTTTCAATGGGTAAATCCACTATAAATATTATAAATGACCATTTTCAATAGCAAACTTTGAGTTTGCCAGGCCGGGTAGTTGACCAGGCCGGGTATCAGAAATTCCCATTTTGTGCTTGCGATTCCGTCATCGATCCAGGACTTTCCCTTGACTTTGCATCAGAAACAGCTACTGATCCTCTGTCGCGGCCTGCACTTGTTGCGACCGGGTGGGCGCCTGGTCTACTCCACCTGCAGCATGAATCCCATTGAGAATGAGGCGACGGCCGGGACGGTGGGAGGGGTGGCAGACATCTTCGCTTTAAGCGGTTTAAGCATGGTTTAACCATGATTACCCTCTGGTAATCAGACATGGTTTGTTGGAAAATCAAGCATTTTTTGTGATTTTCCCAGCTCTAACTCCAACCCTCTATCAGCTTGCCATGTTTGATTATCGAAGGGTGACCACTATAATATGGTAGAAGATCCACTTCAAGATCAAAAGTCCTGTTCTTAATGGATCATGGAGGTAAAAGAAAGTAGCTAATGTGCGAAACTCCATGCTAAAACGCTCTATACAAGCCACAGATCCAGGCAGTGGTGACTGCTGCCCTGGCTCGCTTTGGCGGCGACGTTCGCTTGGCACCCAGCGATTTGCCCAAGGAGTTGCGGGTGGCGAAGTGTCTTCAGACTTGGTGGGTGCCTGATCCTCAAGATTCAGGCGGGATTGGATATGATTGGATGGCCAACTGCTATTCAGATATTGATGATAAATCGTATTATCATGTGGTATATCATATGTTTATATATAATTATATATGTATTTTAACAATGTTCCATATGTTAACAATAACTTATTGTATGCTGATTTCCCTGAGGCGATGGAGAGAGACAGAGATACGATGAGATACGTTGTTTCATAGTTGTTTCATGGTTATGATAAGAGTTTATCATACATGAAGCAACTGGTTGTAAAAGTATACTATGTTGCATAGTTCTTGGAACCATACTGGTTTTCCCAGACATGGTACTTATTGGTGATGTCTACCATTGTCTTCTCACCACCTAGTGATGTCGAATGGGAATAGGACACTGGATATTTTGCCACAAGGGGTAGGTGGAACGAACAGATGTCCGAAAATATTCTACAGTTGCTCCCTTGCGGATATTCACCAGGTTGGAGAACAGAAGCCATCCGTCCATACAGCACACAGGGGGGCTGCCATTTGATTGCCACTGGCAGGCTGCTTCTACAAGTCTTGGACGGAGGTGCCAACATCGCAACGAAAACCTTCGGGGATTTTGGTAGAAAGTATGTTCAGCTCTGGCGAACTTGATCCACGTGGATGTTTTCGACTGATTCGCAGTTGACAGTTGGAGGGTTGGATGAGTTTGGTGTTCCCCACTTGGCAACTCTTGTACGAGAATAGTTCGATTGGTTAGAGTTAGATTTACTTAATTATAGTAGGATTATATATATGTGTAGCCATGAGATGTCATGAGTGTTGCAGAAGAATGGGGCCAATGCTTGCCATCCAAGGAATCCGCATGAAATTGATGGGTCTGGTTTCTTCGTGGCAATCTTCACCAAAACTGCGCATCGAAGCTTTCCGGTGCAGATTCCATCATCTCGCCTGATGCCGGAGATTCCTTGGAGGGCTAGGAATGAAAACAATCGCTATACCGTGGTCTCAACTGACAACTCGGATGTACAATCCATTGCCACTTCGCTCGCGTTTTTCATTCAAAGCTTTTTGGCATTGAGATGTGTGGCATACCCAGAGATTAAATCTGGTCACTCTTTTGGCACCTGATTTCCACTGCTGTTTGTTGCTGCAACGGATTTCCTTTTCATCACTTGAGGTGAAATTCTATGGCCTGCGAGACTTACCCGAACCGTTGGTGGCAGAGTACAACATCAAGGGCAAGTTGACCCAACTGAATCTGGTGAATTCTGCTCTACTTCAGCTTTTGCAAAGTCATTTGAACTGCAAAGGCTCCCCTTTGTTTCTCGAAGCTGGTTTCAAGATGTTTCAAGTAATGTGGTGAAATCCAATGATAAACCCTGCCCAGCTGCCTGATTTGGGATGTAAAAATCACCAGAGAGGTTTGCTATTGGGATAGTTTAGTATTGGCCTTGCCTTCCCCAGAATTTTGGTGATCATTTTATATCATATTTCCTTAGATCACGATGTTGGTCACTGTTGGTCATGTTTGAGCCTTTGCTTGTTCACCAGGTTGGTATCCTTAGGGATCCCCTTGTTCAAAGTCTTGGATGACAACTTCATGACCAACATCGACGTGCCGCGTTGGCGTCCAGCCATGGAAGGGGCCCAGATTTTGGCGCAGAAGATGGAGAAACGGGTGCTGCGAATCAGCTTGGAACAGATGAGGACAGGGGGTGTTTCATCAGTGACTCAGCTGGCCAGGCCCCAGCTATGGCATGCTATGGCCCAGCTGGGGCCATATCTGGCCATGGCAGGATCAAAGAGGTTGGACCTCGGAACTTCATCAAGTTTAGACTCCAAAAAGCCGGGCCGGGATTGTCCAAAAATCCAAAAATCATTTGAAGAAACAACCAGAGGCGGTTTCTTAGAAGTCTTGTGTGGCTTTGTGGAGCTATCAAGTTCTGTTTCTACCCAGTTTTCGACTTTTCTTTTTTCGCGATCAGCAGGAAGTTATTGATGAAACGACTTCTTCCCATGCAATCCTTGCTGACTTTGGGAACCGGCAATGAGTTGAAAGGTCTGGAGAGTTGTGAGGAGAAGTTGGGTGGCGCCGTGGTGGGAACGATGGACGGAACCTTCTGGGTGCCCTGCATCATCACAGGCTGGGCAGATGGTGGTGGGACTATGGTAAAACATGGCGTGAAACCCTGCGTTGATGCATTTCCTGATGGTTTTTTTTGGGTGGTACATGGTGGTCATTTTCCAACTGAAGAATCTATTGAGATGGGAGACCCAAAAAGACGATTTTTGGGGATCAACTTTCTTGAGCAGGCAGCGGGCTGGAACTCTATGCCTCTCTGGAGGAGGTTGGTGATCCCCTTCCCAAGTTGTTACCGCCTCTGCGGCCACCGGTGATCTCCGCAACGGAGGAGGTGATGGTCTTGGACAAACCCAGTGGCCTTAGAACGGAGGATGCCTTGCGTGCCATGATGGCCATGATGGGGTGGAATGGAGTTTCCAAAAGTTGAAGTGCCATGAAGTGCCCCTGGTTTTTGAGATTTGGGGTAAGGGAACAAACTGACACTAGGATTTTTCGGAGAATGTTGGGACTTTAAGTGGATGCAAGCCGTTTTTTTGTTTCCAGAGGAAATTTTGGAGTAGAGGCATCCAAAAGCCCAGTTTTTTGGTGAGTCTGTGGTTCTGCTTGAAATGCTGAGGTTTTGTTCAGCAGAAGCATCCAGGCGCCGAGCTGGTTTCCAGGTTGGACAAGGAAACCAGCGGATGCCTATTGATCCCCCTGACAGCGTTGAGCGCGAAAGAGTTCACACAACAATTTGCGGAAAACAAGGTGGGATACCCTCAGAGATGGCTGGAGATTCCCTATTTCTTTATCCATTTTCTATGCAAAAAAGATGTGCAAATGATGCAAATTTGGCGGATTTATGGATTGTAGGCGGAGACCATCTATTAATGGATGTAAATGCGGGATTCTTCATTGCTAGATTGAAGTACTAGGAGGGTGGGATGAGATGATGGGAATGGGGGGCCTTGGAGACACAATGATGTCATTGGTGTTAGTTACTGTTAGTTGTCAAGTCCTGAGCTTAGGAAATGACAACATCATTCTGGGTAAATTATAACGACCTCACTGCGACCTCACTGGAATTATGGTTAATACGGGAAATCATCCCCAAATGGCCGAACCATTCAGGTTAGTGAAATATTATAATTTACCCAGATCATTAAAAAGCCCCCAAAAGCCTCAAATATCAGATATGGTGCCGGCCCCGGCCCCGGGCTCCAGGGCTCCAGCCCCTGAGCCCCGGGCTCCAGCCCCTGGCTGTGTCGTGTCAGGTGCAGAAGTGCTACGTGGCCGTGGTTCATGGCCATCCACCTGAGAAGGGTCACATTACAGAAGCACTGCGCTTGGTACAGCTGGGGGGTGGCACCAAATACCGCGCCTTTGTGGATGACACTGGGAAGGTGAGAAGATGTTGGAAGATGTTGTGGGCCGAATTTGGGGAGCATCAAGGATGGCGAATCTTCACCGGCTATAGACATTTATAGGCTATATATATATATATATTATATATATATGGGGGAAATGTGGATCGGGAAACAGGATCCAAGTTTCAGGTGCTAGGTACCTCAAGCCTGGTTCCCGCAAGATGTCAGGCGGCAAGCACTCGCTATGAGAGGATTTGGGGCAAACCTGGAGGTGGGGTGCCTCAAATGTCCCACAAAACATCTGCCAGATTTTTATGGGACACCCTGGAGATGATCATCTCGCGTCGCAGGTCCATCTGTACTTCTTGCCTATCCGGAGACTGGAAGATCCTTCTCCGCACTGAATTGATTGCCATTCGCAATTGCCTTGCCAACAGGATTTGCATTAGTTGCCGTGTGCTACTGTCACTCTTGGTTGAAACTTGAAAAAATGATTGCACCATCTTGCAGGAACGCATCAAATTCGATGCCATATGGCACATTTGGGGCACCCGTTGATCGGAGACACCAAATATGGAGGTCATGTCACGTTCTGGTGTGATCGGCTGCCATTACACTGCCTGTCCTTGGTGGCTAGGGACCTTTCGGGACAAATCCTGAAATGTTTCGCACCCATCCCTGAAGAGTTCTTGGCAGCCCTGGTTGCCGTGTGCGATGGCGAGCTGCAAGGTGAGCAGTGGCAACAACTCTTCCGCGAAAAGGGGCAGGTGATCCCAAAACCCTGATATTTCGCCATCAGGTGGGACAGAAATCATCCTGCATGAAGTCCTTGGCTTTGATGGGCGATCTGGAGATCCCTGCAGATACAGTGTGACAGCTGATTCCCAAGGCAACAACCTGGCAGATCATGGTAGATCGGCTTTGATCGCAGCTAGCGGCTAGGAGGTTGGGACACCTGGTGGATGTAAACCTGACGACTGCAGGGACTGCAGATGGTGCAAAAGTTGGCTCCCGACCTGGCCTTCGCAGATTTCTTTCATGGGAGAAGCGCCGGCAAAACGGCGTTGAGCAGCGGTAGGGGGCAACCAACACCTGGGGTATCGCCGGTCTCGCCTATGCCCACGTTGATCCAGATAGGGTCATTGCCACCGGATTCAGCTCGACAATGTTCAAATTGCATGAGTGCGCATTCAAACACAACGGCAAGCAGCTTCAATTTTGGAAAAGTATGCTGCTCGGTTCTGCGGCTGTTGATGTGCGAATGTTACAAGCCTTTCGATATTTTTCAACGTAGCCCCAGCTCCACACCCAAAACAGATACATAATTGATAAATACAAGCAATGTTCATCCGTTTTCGATCTTTACCTTGAATCTTGAGTGACGATTCGGAAAGTTGTGAAACTCTGTTAGAAGCACCTTTTGCCACACATCAGTTCCCATGGCGACCAAAAGCTGTCGCTTTTGGGCCGTGCGACTGGCAGAAGATCCCGTTCAAGTGGAGGCTGCGATCCCGTGGCTTCGGAACATCAGGAAAACCATGGAAAACCTTAATTATTGGGAGGTCAAAACGGTCAAAACATGTTTTTTTTTCTCATTGAAACATATATTGAAACATATTGAAACCAATCCTCATGCTGAAACGAATCCTGCTATTCCAATTTTGGAACTCATTTCAATCACATAGTGAGCTGAGTGAGTTGTGGCTTGTTGCTTCAAATCATGTTTGATGCGGTGCCATTGAGGTGCCACCCGGCGAAGTTTTGTGCCTCTCGCGTGCTAGGGCAGCTCAGGGCCGTGCGGAGCTGTGGAACCATCCCGAAATGGTGTGCCATGATCCGGTCATATCCGAGAAAATGTACCCTCTGGTAAATTAACGTAGCTATTGAAAATGGCCATTTATAGTGGTTGTTCCCATTAAAAATTGTGATTTTCCATCGTTATCTTGGTTTACCAGAGGGTACCATCTGGTTATGACTAACAGTTTGCATGGAAAGATCCACCCATTTTTAATAGGTGAACCATCTATAAATGGACCAGCTATACCATGGCAAACTGTTAGTCATAACCAGAGGGTAATCCATCCCCGGTTTTTTATGGCCAAATTCGCCATCCAGGTGACGTGGAAAAGCCATGATCCTGGGAATCCTGAGTGCAAAAAAACCCTTAGGCCTGTCAAAGTTCATTCGCACCTGGTGTTCTGCGATTATTGGCTGGGCAGCTCAAAGTGAAATACGATGGCTTTGGTGATGGGACTCCCCAATTTGTGGCCCGTGTTCATTGGGAAAATCACAACTGACTGAGCAGTGCAAGTCGGTTTGAGGAGAACCCATTTTTTCACAAAGCCATAGATGATGTGAGCTTTGTGTAGTGCGGTGCGCACTTCGCTGTCAATTGGCCATCCCTAAACTTGCCTCAGTCGGCCTTTTCCAGGGATGGGTTGAAACCACTAGTTGGATGTGGCTGGGAATGGTGCTACAGTATTGCTCAGAACCGTCCAAAAATGTGTCAAAACATGTCAAAACAACAAAGATGAGAAAGATAAGCCAGTTGATGGATTAGGAAATAATTACAATCAAAACAAAATCAAAACGTTATGTAGGTGGAGGCATCCTTGTCAACCCAAGTCGATTCGCACATCCTTTTCGAACGCATGAGGTGAGAGGAGTCAGTGGCAGCAAAAAGCCACCCAAAGATGTGGTGAGTGCTGACTTCGCATTCAAGATCGCCTCAGGCAGTTGCTGAGTCGCTGATGGTATTGGACCCTGCTCATCCCTGCTCCATTGTCCAACCAGATAGATGGATTGTTCTTGATATAGACTAGTGATTTGTAGTAGCTTGGCCGGTAGTGAAGAGTTTCATTATGACCATGACTTCTTGCTCTCAATGTTTCATCCTAAGTATGGTATTCCAAATTCACTGCACTGATACTGTAGCACTGCAGCAAGCCACAGCAACTCCCAAAAGAATCCAAAAGATAGGAAAACAAAATCCGACTAGAATCATGATACTGCAAAGCCCTTTAAAATCCGACTAACATAGTGATGCTTGAAGGCCCTTTGTCTACCCTTTTTTCTGGTTTTCCGATGCAGGTGGCAGCCGGTTGGGTGCTCGGTTGGCTGGTGCCTCTGGCCTCTCATGGCAGTTGCGGCTGGTAGCCAAAGGCCGCAGATGGACATGGCAGCCATGACAGCCATGAAGTCGTTGGTGTTTGGGCATGAAAGCTAGTATCCAAACATCATGTTTTCCAAGTTCATGTCTTTTAAAATCTTTTGAATACAAAATACATGTGTCAGATCTTCAAGGTTGTTCAAGATTGAGTGCTGGTCACACCACATGTCCATCAGATTTCCCCCCACATTCTCCATCCCAGAGCTTTTTCTTAGGGGTTCCCTCGGGATCTCCCTTGGACCAGGTGAAGCACCCGCTGAAGTCGACGTCCTGGGTTACTTCACCCACGTCTCTCCGGCGCGGAGGAAGCCACGGAAAAGGACGGTGGTGCCAAAGAGGTGCGAAAAAACTGGGGGTGGATTGGGGTCATGAAGCAGCCAGGAATGCTATGTGTTATGTTGATTTATGTTGCTCTTTTTGCTGGCCTTTTGGTATGATTTTGTATCAGAAAATGATATTAGACGAAAGATAATCAAAATAGCGGAAGAATTTTCAGCAAACTTCCGGGTTACGGACGAATGTCCACGGTCAGTCTGCACATCATCATGTCAATCACACGCTGGTAGTGCAAACAGCAGATCACAGCAACTGCGCATTTGCGTGCGAAAGAATGGAAGTGCGCACATCATTGTGTTTTTACAGGCATGGTGGCTCCGGGCGTTGCCAAGCGAGGGTCTGTGTTTCCACGGTTTCGGGCCCCCATTTGGACAAGCTGCGGAAAAAAGTGCACGAGACTTAGCGATAGCTTGGCCTTGTTCAAAAAACATGCTTCTCGCTGCAAGGTCCGCTTTTATCAGCTCACCTTCACCGAAGTCAAGAGCTGCCCGCCAAATTTTGCCTTTGATGACATGGCACTGGATCCATACATACGCATGTACATACACATACATGCGGCTATGCGCCTCAAATTTATTGAAGATGATCAACCTCACCCATGATTTTGATGCTAACCCACATAATGACATCATGGATGCAGCATGGTGGAGGTGATAGATATGATGGGATATGATGGGATGGTGATGGTGACTGAGGTGGGTGAAACGACGCTAAGAACTTGGTAGGGATGATTCTGGGAGTAGTTTTCCTTTTGCGCACTGACTTGAAGTCGGAAACTGAGTCTGGGTCAAGCAGTGACCGTCTGCCAGCGGAACCAAGACAAACATGTGGCTGCTGCTTCAACTGGGGGAGCCCCAGCCCTCATCCAAAATGACCTTATAGCACTGAAACTTATCAGGAAGCCATCTCAACCAGTCAGCATTGTGTATCATGGGCAGATGTTGGTGGTGGGTTTCCACGGATCTCGCGACACCGCTAACAATGTGGCCCCCAAGCTGGCAGAAAATTGCCACTGCAAAATGGCATTGACACAATTTGACGAATCCAAACGGTGGGACGGAGCCAAATTCAGGATCATTGAAGGTGATCACTATTCCAGTCGTTGCGATGACTATCACTGGATCACGGATCATGTTGCATTTCGACCTATTGCAGTATTTATCCACATGGTACCATCATGTATGGTACCCACAGCTCGGGACTGACTTTGCCTGTCCATGGTAACATGGACGCAGATAAACCTGCTCCATGCGAACAAGGTTGAAACCTGATGATGCCAGTATGCTGGTCTCAGAGCAGAACAAGGAGGAGCTGGATGCGGTATGATGCGGTGTGATATTGGATGGGTGTCGGGTCCGTGACAGACACGGGTAAAAGAAAAAAGGCACTGAAACGGGATGTAGAGTGCGACATAAAGCGCAAGAAGCCATCAGAGCAGATGTGCATCGACTATGTGGATTTGTCAAATGCCATTTAATGCCATTCATGTATGAGGAGATTGGCGGTTTCAGTCGCTTTGGACCGACCAAGCGATGAGAACTGGGCCAACATGGGCCGACATGGGCCCGACTAAGTGAGTCACTTGAGAAGTTTTTGAGAAGCCAAGATCTGCATCGAAAGCACACAAATCTATCAGATCTACCCCTGCGTCCGTTACAGATTCGGCTGCAACCCACGAGTCAAATTGTGCCGGAACATTGCTGGAATGTGCCATGCACGACTTCAAGTCACATGGCAAGGAGATGAAAGGAGAACTCATGGCATCTCTATTTAATATCCATGTATTGTTCTTGTAAAGGCATGGCTTCACTCAAAATGCATCATATCTTTTGTCCTCAGATGCTGCAGCAAAGATTCAGACATTGTTGCTGCGCACTACTATTGTAGCATTTCTGCAACTGCACTGCAGGACAGATGATTTCAGTTTTGCATACTGGATACCAGTAGTACCGCACAAGGCGGTGGCGGAAGTTTCAGAATAGGAAACTTATAGGAGACGTTGGTTGTTGTGAATCACGGATGGCAGAGCGAATCCACTGATTGACCGAAAGGTGGTTGGAGTTGTGTTTGCTGGAGTGGTTGCAATGGTTGCAGTGGTCACCTCACCCACA
>Ga0126342_10020328_pt1 | contig 11170 bp, 7 predicted proteins | sample Cyp1metagenome_FD_92528 | JGI IMG/M metagenome (GOLD analysis project Ga0126342, IMG submission 92528) | Coral microbial communities from Lord Howe Island, Old Settlement Bay, Australia - Cyphastrea 1 metagenome | ecosystem: Host-associated > Invertebrates > Cnidaria > Coral ...
CTCCAACCACCTTTCGGTCCATCAGTGGATTCGCTCTGCCATCCGTGATTCACAACAACCAATCTCTCCTATAGGTTTCCTATTTTTGAAACTTCCGCCACCGCCTTGTGCGGTACTACTGGTGTTTATCATATATAAGGGGGAATTTACTCCATTTCAAGATGAAAGGCGCTGGGATGTAGGAACGTGTGAAATGAAGGAGCAGAGCTGCATTCAGTTCACCTCAGCGTGGTTCCACGACGTCCGCAGTTAGGGAAAATGGTGATTTTCAATTTTTGGGGTTTCTTGGGGTTTCCCCAATTTTTTATCCGGATAAGATCGGATAAGTGGGTATGACTGCTAGTGTCGTCAGAAGTCTCACTGAATTTGTGCGGGTTCCCCATTTTTTGGACCCGCACGGTGGATCCTGCCATGCACCGGCAGGTGGTGCAGTCCATGCACAGCTGCAGGATGTGCTGCCACCAGAAGATGCGGGATACCAGATGGAGGCGCGAATGAGCATTTTGCTGCCAAAACCAGTCATGGCTGAGCCACATTCACCAAGAACTGCAATGAACACATATACTATTCAAAGAAAAATTACAAATTAAGGATCCCCGACCGGCCAACGAACCTCTGGAAGAAGCCGGGGCCGGCCCACAACTGGCCCTAGTTTCTTTGTTTGGCGCAACGGTGTGCCAGTCTCGGCGAGCTGCAGCAGATGCCTTGATGCGTTTAGGGCCCAGGGGTGACGAAACCTTGTTGTGGCTTGGCTGCACTCAGAATGCTATGCTGCTATGGGTTGGAAGGCTGTGCATAGAATGAGAGTTCCGCAACAAAGGTGGGCTTTGATTTAGTAGATTTACTAAAGAAGTACAACGGTGACTACAGCGAATTAGAGATATTGCTTGCACTCAGGTCAATCGTCCGTGGATGGTCTGGATACCAAGAAATCCAGGATCTACTGCTACAAATGGAAGAGTGCAAGCAACTTCAGGCAAGACTGATAATTAAATGCGACAGGTGATTGTTGTCCAGCCTGCTTGAGATTGGGTGGACTTGGTATTGAGGAGCCGCGAGATAGGGGGCTTAGATCAAGTGGTGGAGAACATCGGTTGATGTACTGTAGGCTTCTTGAAACCAAACAGTTTTTCAAGGGGAGGTGCACTCAACACTCTTCCGATTGCCTGAAATGCTTTCTGGTGCCAAGAGGGGGGTGGCTCAAAGGTACATAGATAGATGGAAATGCTAGCGGCTAGCGATCCATTGGAGGATCATGAGAAAATCATAGCAGGATCAGGGTCTGCTCAAGTTTGAATAAGACCAGAAAATATCTTACATCTCTTGGGCCTTCCATCCTGAAACCTTTCTTGACTCTTTGGAAATGGGAAACAATGCTTCAGCTCGGCTACCTCTAATAAACATCTACACGGGACGCGCTCATGCGAGTCAATCTGTGAAGCGAGAGGCAATGACACATTTGTTGCAGATCAAACATGACCTGCTTAGAGATTTCTTTGACGATAAGATATCAATAGATATCAGAATTCATCAGAATTCCAATTTTTTTCCTCCCTTTGTGGCCCTTTGTTGAGATTTGTTGAGTGTCTCGACATCTACCGTTGGCCACAAGCGCCCGGCCCGCGCCATGGCATGGAGTCCACGACGGGGGCCAGTGGAGCGTGGGGGTCCCAGACAATAAACAGTGGCGCTCGGAGCTACTGCTTCTGCAGGTATTATGTTCTGACAATATACTGAGAAAGGTTGCAGCTTTCCAGATTTGCATCACCAGCGATCCTTGCTATGTCTGGCTATGTCCTTCCATTTGATATAGTGACAATGCAGTGTCTGGTGCAGTTGATGAGAATCGAGGTGCACAGAAGGACCACGATACACATTGGAATTTCATGCTTTTGCACTTGCAGGAATGGTGTCAATGCCGACACGGCCAAAACCTGCTGTTGGATCTGCAGGGGACCCAGTGGCCCAGCTGACCTGTCTGGGTATTGAGAAGTATGTTGGTAGGTACTACAGTAGATCTACGGTAGGTCCTTTGATAACTCTGCTGCTTCCTTCTGACTCGGGCAGTTTGCAAGACACATATCCGACATATCAGAATCCAGACTCCACACCTTGCAGACCGACGCCCCCGTTTGATCAAAGGTCAGAGGAAGCGTTTATAGCCGCCTGGCTGCAGCGATAGACGCATAGTCCGCGTAATGACATCCACAACCCCTAGTGACCTTCTTTGTAAGATAAGAGGATGAAAGAGAAATGAATACGTGGTACACCCACAGGACTTGAACGGAAAGGAGTTCCAGAAAAGCCACCATTAAGGAGGAAGCTAGGAGAACCACCGGCTGCATAGGCGTACTTGAAGGTGACATCCCAGCTGCCAATTGGTTTAAGTCCTCAGGTTCATCTCCCAGGGGTGCGCATCAGCCGATCTGCCGGCATGTTGCATGTGGTGATGTTGTTTTCATACCAAGTACCCACAGGATGCGACGATAGGTTGACAGCTGCTCAGCCAACTCCTGCATATCAAGCTAAGTTAGGATTGAACGAGGTACGGTAATCGATTCCGCATTTTCACAATGCGCTTTATGATGTGTATATAGAGGAGGTTCTGATTTTTGCACTCGCTTTCTAAGCCATACCCTGAAGACGCTTACTCGGCATTTTTTCAAAGTTGCATGTTTTGCCCCTGCTCACTTTAAAAAAAAGGTGCTTCACCAGAGCAGTAATTTGATCTCCGATCCATACATGGCGTCATGGACTCGCCTTCATGCCAGGTATCCTCAACAGATCTAAGCTCAGATGGGGGGAAGGGGACAGAGTCAGTCACCCAATGACAGAGTCAGTACACACCCTGGGGTCCACCCCCTATGTCGGAGTCAGTCACACTTGACATAGCCACTAGTAGCGAGGGGTGATGGATTAACGGCACTTGTTGGTATTCCAGCCACAGAATTGCAATCTGGCAACGGTGATGGTGATGGCCGCGGTGACACCAACGGTAGTAGGATGATAGTTAAGCAACGTCAAGCAGAACTTGCGACCAAGGTCAGCTGCGCAGGTGAGCCCTCGCAGCTACATACGAGGCGAGCCACCATGACATGTTGTTGGTGAACCATCGGAAATGTTCTGGAGGTGCTGTTCATTCACTCTCAGATTTAAATCCCTTCACCCACCACTTCCATCAAACTGTAGTCTCGCAGTGATGTAAAGAGTTTGTGCAGGTGTGGAGAAGCCAGTCCCCAGTCGCTCTACCATGCCATGGAGGGGCGGAGGTGCTGGTCGTCTCAGGGTTTGGTGCCAGATTCGTGTCTTTGGAACATCGTCAACACATCCAGCGAATAAAGAGTGGGCTTGGCAGCTCATGACAACAAATGAACTTCATGTGGCATCAAACCTGTGTCATGGCGTCGTGTTGCCAGGTCCAGGTGTCAGAAGCCACAGCGCAGAGGCGTTGGGCGCAGGCGCCTCCAGAGCGACTTCGAGCAGATCGCCTCGAGGCTTGTGGCACTGCGAAGGGCAGACGAAGATGAGCGAAGGGCACCTGAAGGGCACCTCTATTTCATTCGTTTCATTCGTTTTATTTTCAGGTTCAGAATTGGCGAATTGGCCAAGTAGTAAGCTTGGTTTGCTCAGAAAAGCCGCACCTCCACGTTTGCACCTTGTCCCACTGATGTAATACTTTGAGCCAGGCAAGCCTACGGCCTCTGGGTTACGTTCCAGTGAAAGGCTGGGGCGATTGGGACGTTTGGACATTTTTGTAGGCGTTTGTTTGCTGGAAGTGTTTGTTGTAGTCATGTTTTTCAAATCAAACTGATGGTCTTGAGTTTCGCCCCACTGGAAGAGCGAGAACTGCAATTGAACACACATGGTATATGCCAAGCTGCATGCACACTACATGATAACTCAATGATCAGATATGATAAGCAGACAAACATTTTTTGTTGCGAACGTTTGCCTGAGACCAGCTTTCATTCGAGTCTGAAAAGAATGAATATGTGATATGTGATCACGAATAAATCACATAAATAGATTGGCAACTGTCAAGGCACCCTAGCACAGTTACAAGCGAACAAGATAGGTCATTCCAGAAGCGTCAGACCTTCCTTGTTCTTCAAGTCTTCCTTATACCAGAGTTCCCGTAGATTGCTTTCACGAAACATTGTTGTACTCTTGCCGATATGGTTACGTAGGATTTTTATCCCACGCAAACATCAGTTTCCCAGCAGTCGCCAATGCTGAAGGTTGGACCAAGTGGGCAAGGGATCTCAGAAGTGCATATGATTCTCTGGTCAGTGGATGAAAGCATGGCTTCGCAACCAGGTTTGGATGAACGAACAAGAACAGCACAAGATTCAAGCTCTTCTCTGAAGTTATCTAATATCCCCAAGATCTTGTGAACTTTCAATGCTAGAATGCTTTGCCCATCCAATACCATGCTTACATTTGAGTTTCAGAGTCTTTTCGAAACCAGCAAATTGTTGCTTGGGCCATCTTGGACCTTGTAGTTGAAATCGGTGGACGTGTGACATTGTGAGGCGTGGAGATCCTTTGCGAGGCCTCTTCATCGCCAGGGATGCCAAGTCTCCTTATGCACCTGTGGCTGAAAAGGTTCACATCGGGTGTTTTGGATGTTTGCGATCCACCCGCTTTATTTCCCCGCACTCTTCTCCTGCGTCATATCCTTTGACACCAGAGGAAGTCCCCTCATGGAGGAGACCAAAAAGGCTTTTTGCAGGTGATGTTTCCACCACTACGGACTGCAGAAGTCATTTTTAAAGGCGCCGCCCCTGAGGCCCCGGCCAAGATATAGCTGGGAGCCCCAGATTGAAACTTCCAGATAGCACATAGAAAGGCGTTTGGTGACAGTCCAGTAAAAATCCGCAAAAGCACATTGCTCATGTGGAAACCAGACGTGCTTGGTAGCCCTATTGGCTCAAATTTCTGAACCAAGTTGAACAAACAGGGTGAGATGTCGGCCGCGGCCAAGGAAATTGCTCATGTCTTCAAATGGCATCGCGCTTTTGCGAAGCTGAAGGTCCCAGCAAAGGAGGTGGACCCTCTGTCGCGCTACACGAACTTCACTTTGAACCACGTGTGGGAGAAGTTCGATTGCCAAACTTCTTTGCTCACCAAAGAGGCGCTGCTACCTTTGGCCAAACGGAATCCTGAGCTCTTTGACGCAGACCTCGACAATATGAACACAGTTCGGCTTTCATTGATGCAACCCAAGAACAGCCCCCTGAGCAAATGACGCAAGGTGAGGCATAGGCCAAAATAAGCCAAAGAGGCTTTCTGACTCCAGGTAGAGTCCATGTGAATAGTACTTTGAAGGAGGGCAGAGAATGATTTTCATGGCATATGGATGATTGCTGAGCTGAGAGGAAAAGGTTGTTTTGCAAATGTGCTCATGCGTACAGCTGCCAGGTTTTTGGGGACGCTACACGAGTGTAGTCGTTCAGATCAGATTCTCAATATACTCTTTACAAACTTGTTAAACATGCCCTCAGTATCCCTCAGTTATCATGCTCTTCGCTTGGGTAAAAGGTAAAAGTCACAAGTCACAAGCCTTGCCTTGATTCACCCCCATGCTTCAAGGGCATTGGTTTACAGCTGAGGTGCTGTGAATGGTGTGACCCGCTCTGCCAGTGCTGTTGTTCCGAGGCTGGGAGTTGTTTTGGGGCAATGGGCAATGCAATGCGAACTGAAAGACTAACTGTTTCAAACAATCTCAAAGGACCTCTCTTTTGCCTGTTGTGCCACCGTTGTGCTGTGTGTTCGGAAGGCCAAAGAATGCCTCTCCAAGGTCAACTGGTGGAGGAGGTCCGAGGATTGTTGGGCAAAACACTTTCTGCCTCTCTGGTACTCAGCACTCATTCATTTGATATAAAAGGACACACTTCAATAACATAGTTACGACATAGTTGCCTAGCTTTCAACGTTGATGTGCAAAAAGGCTTACGGAGCCAGATCCCAGAATCTCTTGGCCAAGAACAACGCCATGGATTGATTTTTCCTCAAAATGCCGTCGTCATCTGCAGCCACTTTGAGTTCTTTTCCCTTGCCGGACAGTGCCAGCGAGAGAGAACTTGATGACTTTGAGAATCATTGGACATTCATTAGCCGTATCCCAACTTGCTTCAACAGTCCCCTTGTTACGCGGACAGGTCGCTCTGCCACAATTCGAGTGGCCACAGCGGCCAGTCCTGTAGCAGTTTCCACTGCGCGGTCAGAACCACGTGGCTTGACTGCAAGACCGCAGGGGTGAGCCGCGCCCCTTTAGGAGTCTAAACTCTAAACATCTGGAGATCTGCAACTGGCCCTTTCTGGAGCCTGCACTAAGGTCTTCCTGAGTCGCCACGAGACCAGATGCGCAACTCTCCTGGGGGTCGGGAGCCCGAGGTGCTTGTTGGACACTCTGAAATAATGTGCCGGAGTCGGAGTCCTGGAAAATGCGGTATCCGCCTCCTGATCCTTGCAAGGTGAAGGTAGTGCGGAAGATGACAATGTTCCATCTTCAGGCTGGAAAGCACATGAAAAAGATGGGGGAGCATGTGATGCAGTGCAGTGAAGGGTCGATTCCAGCTGTGACTCCTGGTGCTGCCATCCCCGACCATCCCAAGCAGCTCTGAGAGGTGGCCTGGAACAAATCCTGTTGGAGCGGATCGCCGCCTTGGAAGCCCAGGCATGGCACACGGCGCATGGGACCGTTGAGGTCAGCACCGATGGACAGCATGGATGGATGCCTTCCAAGCAGGTTGTAGATCGACATGGACTGGTGGCCAAGATCAACCGACAGCAGGCACCATGGGTCACGTGGCCTCTGCGAATCAGATCAGGTTCCTGAAACTTAGGTTCTTCGTACCAATGTCTTTGTTGCTACCAGGTACCATGTTTTTCTCCTATTTGGCGACAACACAAGACATGCTGGCCTGATGGTAGGACGATATCAAGTCAGGTGGTATTACAAGCAGACAGACATGCTTGACTAGGAACAGCTTGATCGCCTTGAAAGTCTGGCCAAAGAGAATGCTGTTTTGAAGGCCTTGGGAAGTTTCTGGATTCCTCATGATTCCTTATGCGCTTGCGGCTTCTCCTACCGCTTCTTTTCACTGTGCTTTGGTTGAGAAGTTCTGGGTTGAGAGCTAGCTGTGGCTTCTGAGACTTTTCCCGAAATCAATATTCGCGGCATCGTTGCGGTTTGGGGACACATCTGCCATCAGTGCAATCCTGGATGTGCACAGTAGAGGCATTGCAGCATTGAATGCCGTATAGTCCAACGCAATCAACACAGGGGCATGTGAAGTGCATCTACAAGTGCTGCCAGACTACGAACGCAGGCACAAGTGGCTAAAGCAGGCAAACCGGCTGTGCCTACACGAGGTGGGGTGTGTTGCAAAAGGGTTTGCACGATGACATGATGTGATACAGCATGGCCCATGGTGGTTGGCAGTTTGGATGGAAACCTAGTGCACAGTTGACAAAGAAAAGTCTTTGCAGGTGCTGCTCGGCGAAGGGCAGCTTCCTCAGTGATTGGTGCATGTGTATAGCCGCCTTCGGCTATGTTTACGATGCCTTTATGTCCGACGTGTTTTTTCGGCACGCGAGCGCTAAATCATGGGATTTGCCCTACCGTTCCATTTTACAGATGTCTTCATTGTCTTCTCATACAATTCGCGAATTTCACGACTCGCACAATCCTTTATGTGCACGGCCGCAGACTGTTTTCGGGAGACAGATCTGAGAAGGACAAAGAGTCCGTTGACACCCATCAATTTGCCAATTTGAAGCCAGGAAGACCTGGAACCAATGGCACGTTCCTACAGATTCCCACAGATTCCTACACCTTCCACATATCTTCCACCCAAGGCCGGGCAAACCGCATTGACACCTTGGAGTCCGGCAGCTCAGAGACAGCAGAATTGTTCGGTTGAGCAGACCGACCCAGAGAGTTTCCATGGCCAATATGACAACGGCAAACTCCCCAGAGTTGCTCCTTGTCTACCTTCTGTGATATTTTCTCTTAGGTCCTGGGCCAGGTGCTGTTTCACCCACGCAAAAGGCACACTTATGCGTGGTGTTTGGCAGCTGCAAGCCTGGACTCGAAAAATCTATCAGAATTTGGACTTTGGCCACGATTCCGACCAGAAAAACATCTGAATCTCTGTGCCCTTGGTCCATTTTCCATTTTGCTGCCAGGCGCGTGCCGGCCCTGAGTTGCGCATTGCAATGGCGCCTCAACGAGCTGTGCCAGGGCGCACCGTGGCGAAGGTCCCAACAACTGGGCTGCAGAAGCCTTGAAGTGGCTTCAAGATCTTCAAGCTGGGTCAGAAATCTGTTATTGTAGAATTTCACTTTGACCCCTTGTGACTGTTTCAAGTTTCAAATGAACAGCATCTATTTATATTTATCATTTGTCCTTGCTCGTGCGCTTTTGCGTTGTGCAACATGCTGCTGCAACTGGCTGAAATAATACATTACTTTGCTTATGAAGTAGGCCAATCAGAGCGTTCTATCCGCATTCATTACATTGGAACTTAATGGGATACACAAAGAATCCAAAGAATCAGAACCCCCGAATCTCCCGGAAACGCTTCAGTCGTGGCATGCCGCAAACCCTCAATTGTAGTGATTCGTTGCTTGGACAGGTGATGCCTCCGCAGCTCGGCAGCCCAGTAACCCGGGGATATGTAGTGAAGGAGAATGCTTCGGGTGCCCAGGGAGTTTGGTGCCAGGTTTCCTCTTTGGAGGACAGTTCCGGTTTTGGAATTTCAATTTTCCTTGATCCCACCTTCAAATGAAAGTCATATCGTGGCAGCTCAGCGGTACCAAGGTTCACTGAAATCAAGGGGCCTGGGCGGCACATCGCCGTCCCTGCCGTCCCTTTGGTCCCTCCGGTCCCTCCTGGGTGACTGGAGACTCGCATCGATGAGTTGGAAGCCGCTCTTGGGCTCTCGTACCAGGTGCAGAATTCCAGCTGAAATGAAGTGAATCTTACTGAATTGATGTCGAGATGTCGAGATGTCGAGATTTGGGCACCAACTTTTTTGTTCCCCCAGACTGCGGGGTTTATCTGGTCCCGTTTTAGGATCTTGTGGCCACAGTTGCAGTACCGCTGTCCAGAGATGACTCCGTTAGCTCCAGGCAAAGAAACATGTGCGAGTTCGTTACCAACGACGCACATCTTGCAGAGTCCATGATGAGCTGTACAAAACAGAGTTATATAAATATAAGTTATATATATATAAAGTATTTATAAAGTATTTATAAACTTGTACTCCCAGAATCATCATCCTATGTGCAAATTTCAACCGATCTGTGACCCTGTTTCCTTGACTTGCTGCACTTCGCTGGTCTTCAATGACTGGACACAGGTGACAAACAGCAACGCCAATGAAATGCCAATGATGTGAGGGCTTAGGGCGAAGGGCTGTGCAGATGCATCAGAAGTTTTCGTTTTCTCATGCTGTAGGGTTTTCAATGTCACCACTCTAGATATGACAGAGCAGGGCACTTGGCTGTTCGATTATGCTTGATTGTTCGCCCAAAATTTCACCAGAACCGAGAATGGCAAAACAGCTCCGTACGGTCGGCTGAAGGTGGTAGGAGTCGTTTGTGGCAGCTGCAGATCTTTGTTTGATTCTAGGCTATTTGGCCTGGGGGAAAAAGACCAGTTAGACAAGTATCTCATCATATCCCCAAGTGAAACTGTCATCAACTGCCATTGAGGAATCCTCGCTAGTGATATGCCAATGAGCATCCCAAAGCAACCACTGTCGACAGTGATGCGCTGGGCCTGGAGAAGGATATCCAGCTCGATCGGCAGTGAACATCCTCTGTCACTGTGTGTACTAGAAAAGAACTGAGAACCACTTGGAACAACCATAATGCGAGAAGTGCTTAGCAACCAGAATCCCGTGAGGTCTTAGGCCTTGAGACGTGCCATGTTTGTAACGGCCATTTGGTGGCGAAGATCTGAATAGATCTGAATACTTTGGACACACTTTTGGCAATCTTTGGCACATGTTTCTGTGTGTTTCAACTGTGCGTCTATTTCTGAGTGTCGCAGTGTCGCTCGCAATTCCAAGGCTTGACGATGAGGATCCGGAGGTTCGAGCACTTGCCTCACAGGCAGGGAGCCAGCGCCAAGGCTGCACACCTCCAAATAGGTGGCTGAAAAGTGAAAGCTCTGGGGGAGATCGAAACATAGGGAAAAAACCATTTAAAACCGTACAAAATTGGACACACGATGGTGAAAAAACAAGATGCCTTTGGATGTGTCCCGTTCATGGCCCCCCTATGGCCAGCATGGCGCCCTTCCCCTTGTGTCTCTGGTGACCATGCACAGGCCATTGGCTTTATGGGCTCCAGCGCTGCAGACGTAGATCGCTTGGCGCCTTTATTGCAGGAGCCACTGTGGTGCTGTTGGCTTTGCCGGCTTTGACTTTTCTTTGGTCATTGACGGGACCCCGAACCAACATGAACCAACATGAACCAACATGAACCAACAAGAAATAATTCAAATCACATCTGCCTTGTTCTTGGGAGAGTGAAGACACTGAGTGGTTTGGGGTTTGTTTCCTGTGATGTTGCGCGAGTAGCTGTTTTGGCTGCAGCTTTCTTGCACCTCTTAGCAGGCTCCAGGCAAAAGCTGCATTGGAAATAGTATTGGATTGCTGGTCCCAAATGGTGTCCCATTGGTTAACCACGCCCTGGAGGTGCTGCCAGCAGCAGTGGGGACACTGATGAAGATGTTTCTGGGTCTCCGGATGTGCAGCCGAGCCGGGTGACCAGATTCCTTTGCTCTGGCATCGGATGTGGTCAAGACAGAGCAGAAGGAACAAACGTCAGAGCTCTGGCCGAGATTTCGGCAAAGTGGGAGCAGCAAGTGTTGCAATTGAGTCAGCTGAGTGAGCTGTTGCAGTTGAGGCAGCTAGAACAAATGCGGATCCAACTTCAAAAGTTGCGATCGCAGGTTCTGGCCCAGCAGCTCCACAATGCTCAAACTCTGCAGGAGCTCCAGAACTTTGCCAATGAAATGTATCAGCCTTATGGCGCTTATGGCATGGGCTATAGCGGCTATGGACAGCCACTGCAGTACCAATATTTTGAACATCTGTAACATGGACAGCAATCGATGCATGTCCCACACTGGCGAAGCAATCCCGCTCAAAAA
>Ga0126342_10020329_pt1 | contig 11170 bp, 11 predicted proteins | sample Cyp1metagenome_FD_92528 | JGI IMG/M metagenome (GOLD analysis project Ga0126342, IMG submission 92528) | Coral microbial communities from Lord Howe Island, Old Settlement Bay, Australia - Cyphastrea 1 metagenome | ecosystem: Host-associated > Invertebrates > Cnidaria > Coral ...
GGGCTTGGTGGAAGCTGCCGCGAGGGAATTGGAGGGTTTTAAGCGTTTTAAGGGTTTTAAGCGTTTGAAGCCTGGCAAACGGCAGGCTTGAATGCCTTAACAAAAGAGGGCTATGTGCAGGCAAATGCCGCAAAGGCTGACGGCCAGAGGGCTTGGTGGAAGCTGCCGCGAGGGAATTGGAGGGTTTTAAGCGTTTTAAGGGTTGTAAGGGTTTGAAGCCTGGCAAACGGCAGGCTTGAATGCCTTAACAAGAGAGGGCTATGTGCAGGCAAATGAGGCCTTTGAAGCGTGGCAAACCGCTTAAACACAGACAAGCACTTGTTGCAAGAACGACCTTGGACAATGTGAAGGCCATGGCCGTGAGAAAGCAGGTTCCACACCTCCGGTGGTCCCAGGCGCCGCCCCTGCCTTGGCGAAGGTCGGGTCGGCGGATATTAAGAACATTGTATAATATTGTATATGTGTGTACATGTGTTTGTATGTATATAATATCTATATCTACATATATATAATGTATATATATATAAGATAGGTTGCATGATATATGTGAGAAATTGTACGAAAATGATTCAATGATATGATCTTCATCTTCCAGTTACATCTGAGATCAGGTCCGGAACATCTCTCCAGAAGAGCTGAAGGGGATCTTGACGGCCCTGGTGGAGGAGATGCAATGATGAAGCCACAGATCAGGGGATGTGAATGGGGAGTTGTCATGGGGATATCACGGGGATATCAAGCAAACTTTATGGGAACATCACGGGGATCTAATAGTTGGCTATACCTCAAACTGGCAAATTTGTTTGTAACGTTTTGTGGAAAGGTAGAACCTTCACAGATTTCACAGCAGAGTATACACTCCACACATTGGATGCTCACCGCAGTCAACCATTTCCAGATATTTTCAGCTTGGAATCTTTTTTGTTGTTGCCATTGGCACCTCCGCGCAGAATCTTTCCAGCCATCACGACACCCCTGCAGAGCCTCATACTTTGGCACAGCCCGGATACCTGGGTGCTGGATGGGATTAGTCTGGCGCGTTGAGCCATGTTGAGCCCCATTTTCCTCCATGAACTGGGACCGCCCTGGAACCGAGGCCAAAACCTTTGCGATACTACTCCTATGGCCAGGCTAGATCGATGGCATGGGGTTACTGGATCAATTTGAGAATTCACTGTGCATTCAGAGAAGATTGTGCATTCTGATTTTTGGTGTCAAGATATATCCCCACATATACACCAGGTACTAATAGATAGTTCTACCTTAAGTGGATGGATTTAGTGGTCCTGCTGTGGAGCAAAATGATTGGTCAGCAAAAGAGCCCGTCACACGTAGCAGATGAGCATGTCAAAGGAAAAGTTTGGACACCTGCAAAGCTTGACGACCGTAAAAGACAACCAGTAGATGTTCCACGAAACAGGAGGCCAAACACTTGCTCAGCAAGGGGGGGCGGCACAGTTTTGCTTGTCCGTTTGTAGCCCATGTTGTGGCTGCAAATTTTGTGTTTGTCTATTTGTTTGTTTATCATTCTTTCTCTCCCTCTCTCTCTCTATATATATATACATCTATCTACCTATATTCCTGTTCTTTCTTATCAATCTATCTTATCATATATTTAGTCTATCTAATCAATCCAATCCTTTTGCTTATCTATCTTCGATCGTCTCCATATATGGTGCGGACGACTATTTTCCAAAATGGACCGCGTCTGCCAGAAAACAAACCTGCTTCAGGCACTCGCAGCACTCTCTACACATGTCCCACAGGGGTGCTTGCAATTTTGCTTTGCAATCCAAGCTATGTGGTTCAAGTCTGTTTTTTTTATCCCTCCTTCTCGGTCATCTTATTTGTCTAATCGATCCAACCTAGTTTATCTATCTAAGCTATGCAACTACATGCAACTACTGTATCTAACTACCTACTCAGTAGGACCTAATCAAATCGATCCATCCCTTTATTCATCTAGATTTTATAGCTGTTTGTGTGTGACGTCAATGGCTTGTAGCAAGCAATTACTGTCGTGGACACTCGCCAGTTGCGACCAGCTGTAGATGCTACTGCATAGTGGAGCCTTGCGTTCTCAGCAGGTGGGGCACAGTCAGCTGTAGTTTGCTTTGAGCTGCTGCTGCAAGCCCATTGCCACCATCCACATCGTCATCGAACTCACCACCGCATCATTTTGAGCAGCACCATCTGTGAATTGATTCTCCTCCTACATCCTAATAAATTATTTGGTTCAGTCTAGCAGCCGACCCCGATTCCATTCCAGCCACCGCAGATCGCATCAGTGCAAGTGTGACTCGACCGCAAAAGGCTGCAACTGGCGCTTTGGAGAGTCAGATCAAACTCATTTGGTGGCTGCAGCAAAAAAGTAGGTTGGAAAGTGTTGCAATCTATGGGAAATCACAATCTCTGAAATCACAGTGTCAAAATGAAGCACCTGGCTACGGGGTGAAAAGCATACTACGAAATAGAGGACCTGTTCGGGATCAGGCTAATTACTCAACTCAAAGTAGCTACGGTACATATTACTCTTGCTGCTGTGAGCAGCATATTTTCCAAACATTAGATTCCAGCTGGTGCGGGGCAGTCTCAATGAGTTCGATTCATGGCTCCGTTTGAAGTAAGCCGCAAAGCCTTCCGGTGAGAACTCCCAGTGGAAAAGCAAGGAGGACATTGAGGACATGCAAGATATCAGCAGGATGGTTCCAATTGTCATGCAAGTCATGTTACTTGAGACTGTGCCAATTTGTGATTTCCTGTATGTTTGTTGGAACCGTGTGTGGTGAATGATTCCATTGGTTTGAGTCCGCACAGCAGCGCCACGTGGCGCGTTGCAGTGGCACGGTGGCAACAGAGTTGGAACATTTTGCAGCCAAAGGATGTTTGCCTACATTGTTGCAATCTGTTGCAGGTGCATATCAACCAAGTCAACCAAGTTTCATATTTCATCATATTTCATCATATTTCATCATATTTCATCATATTTCATCGTTCCGGATCAGCCCGGTGCCACCGTGCCACTGGATCAACGAGCTGACACGAGATTGCGGGAAGGCGCAGTGCCAGACGTTTCACCTTAGCGAGGGTTTGTGACATGCAGGGTTCACAGGATAATTAGCATCATGACACTGCCTCTATGTTCAACAGGTGCCGCCCTTTGGTAAATTTTGGGATGTTGTTACACATGAATTCTATCACTATCACTCTTCGTGGTTGATGAATGAAGGAGTTAGTACTCCTTGTCTCTTCGATTGGATATCAGGAATCACATGAGAACCAGAGATGGTTCAGCCACTGCATGATTTACAGTAATTTTGATAGTAACAGTAGATGATAGTAGGAGCAAGCATGACATTTTCTTGTCGCAATGTTTTGCAGTGCAAGCCCTTTGGTAGCGCGCATTTAGTAAGCCTCTGGCCAACCATTGCCATGGTCTTTCAAAAAATAAAAATAAATATATTCCTTATTTATCCTTATTCTATATTTCATATTCTACATTTCATATTTTATTCAATTTATACTCTGTATTCCACAATCACACTGTATATTCCACACTTTACACCACAATTTACACTCCACATACAACACTTTACAATTCCACACATCCAGACTAAATTTCAAATTTTACAATCTTCACACACTTTGCATTCCGCACTCCAAAATCCAGATATTCGACTCCAGATTCCCCACTTTATACTCCACATTTTATATATTACACATTTTTATACCGCACTTTATACTTAATTTATGCTCTACATACTTCCGATATTATATATTATATTTGGCTGCGGCTCAAAATGTAAGGTTCCAATCCATACCCCGGTACCACATGCGATCCATACCCCATGATCCATACCCATGATCCATACCCCTTTAGAGGACATGATCCATACCTATGATCCATACCCATGATCCATTCCTCAGTAATTGCAAATCCTAGGCATGTATTGGTTTTGTTTCTGAGCTGTACCTATGGGACGGGGGGGGTTTATCTTGATTTAGACGAAGCAAAAACGCGCAACAAGAAAACAAAGGAACAAATACAAACTAAAAACAGAAACAAGAACAACACCTTCCAATCAAACACACCACTACTACTACTACTCCTCCTACTACTACTACTATTACTACTACTACTACTCCTACTACGACTACTACTACTATTACTACTACTACTACCACCACTACTAATTAAGGCATTGGCACCTTTATTATTAACACCATATTAGGAATAATGATAGTATACAACAGGTTTGAAACAGGTCTGAAACAGGTCTGAAACAGGTCTGAAAGAGGTCTGAAACAGGTCTGAAATACTTAAGACGTTTAAACTACGTGCCTTTCCCCTGTTATAATTTGCTTTCCTACTCGATTCCTATAAGCTATATTACTATCCTGGAAATAAAATAATAAATATGATATCTATACCTATTTTTCTATATTGTTTTATGTCTTAGATTGTATTGGTTGCAATTGATCGCCTTTTGGGTGCTAAGTTTTCCGGATCGTAATGGCTGTAATTAGAGTGCATTTTGGGTGCTGTATTTTTCGGACCGTTGTGGTTGCAATTAGAATACGTTTTGGGTGCTTACTTTTCCGGACCGATTATTATTATTATTACTATTTCCGCTATTATTACTACTACTGCTACTACTATTATTACTATTACTACTAATTAAAACATTGGAACCTCTACTACTAGCACCATATTAGGAATAATGGTAGCATACAACAGGTCTGAAGCAGGTCTGAAATAGGTTTGAAACAGGTTTGAAATAGGTCTGAAATGCTTAAAATTTCAATTTTTCTTTCTTACCCTTTGTTTCCCTAATTTTCTTTTTTTACTTTGAAATGATTTTCTTGGGTTTTACTTTCGTATTAGATATTATGAATTTTTACTAGGCACCGTTACTTTTTTGAATAAATATATTTGTTCGTTTCTATATTGCATTATGTGCCGGACTTTATTGGCTATAATTGGATCGCCTTTTGGGTATTATTTTTTCCGGACCGTAATGGATGTATTTAAAATGCATTTTGGATGTTTTTTTTTACCGCGGCGCATTTTCCCGGACCGTAATGGATATAATTAGAATGCGTTTTGGGTACTAAATTTTCCGGACCGCCGGTCCGCCATGGCTACAATGAGAGTGCGTTTTGGGTGTTACCTTCTCGGATAAAATATATTTTAGGCGTTGATTTTTTTGGATCGTAATGGCTATAATTAGAGTGTATTTTTGGTAATGCTTTTATGGACCGCGACATGTCTTCCCGGACCGCGCTGGGTGCCATTGTTTCGCGTCTTGGGTATTAAAATTCAACGAAAGGTACGCTGCTGCAGGGTACTCAGCCGAGAGTGGCGGAGATATGGAAAGATAAAAAAAGAGAAAAAAATAGGACTCTTTTAACAAATATGATCCCATTGATCTACGAGTATTAAATTTGTCTTCTTAGGGTCGTGACGTAGCACTGATATTATTGTATTGGAAATTATTTTCTGAAAATATGCCAGGGTTTATATTCCGTTTCCAGACAAGCACCATTCCCATTGTGACAGCAATTCAGAAAAGGAGGAAATATATAAATGCCTACAAATGAAGACCCTATTTATTGTAAACGTTATGCGAGCTAGATATGTTTTATGAAATGCAAAATTAATTAATTTAGTATTTGGATTTAATTTTGTAATATGAATATATTTTTCTATGTTTATATTTATATTTAAATAATATTTTATTTTTATATTTATGTAAGGCTTTATGACAAGGTCCGGATTAAAATGCTTATTAATAATTCCTCGTTTTATATATCCGGATTACCCGCGGAACGATTTATACCCGTTTTTTGAGCCATATTTATTTATTTTTCCTTATTTTATATTATTTATTTTATAAATTTATATTATTATTTTATATTATTTATTTATTATTCTAAAATAATAATTATTAAATATATTTATATATATTTATATATTAAATAAATAATTTAATTTAAATAATATAAAATAATTAAATTAATTATGTAATTAATTTAAATATATGTATATATTTGATATATTTAATTTATATTTATATTAATTATAATAATAAAATATATTAAATATAAAAATAATATATATTTAGGAATTAATTTTATTTATTTATATATAATTAATATATAAATATATAATTAATATATTATATTTAAAAAATACATATTTATTGGACATATAGAAAATTAAAATAAAAATAATTTTATTTTAAAATATATTTATTGAATATATTATTAATTTTTAAATTTGGGTATATTTGTTAAAAATTAAATTGTTTAATTATATATTTAAAGAATTTGGATTATATTTGAAAATATTTTATAAATTTGAAATTTTTTATTAATTAATTTGGATAAATATATTATATATAATATTATTATTACAAAAGATAGCTTTTTAGCGGACTATTTTGAATTTTATTTTGTGAAGTAAAGGGTCGGATTGGATTTTTTATTCTTGAATGAGCAGGAGAAAGGGACCCCCCCATTCCTTTTCCTCCCTTTTAAAATGAATTCTCGTTATATGTCTGGTGAATTTCTTTACGTAGAAGCCCCCTTCGTAGTGTCTTATTATCATTATTATCAATATAATTATTATTATTATCCTCCTCATCATTATTATCATTCGATTTGAGATTCGGATTTTTCGACATCCATTTTCTAAGTACCCAACAGTGCGATGAAAATAACAGATTCGAGCATCCATAGGTACCGCAAAAAGAAACATTGGAATTTGTGCTAATATTGGCCGTGATTTTTTTTCCGATACGATGTATATATCTGACAATATATATCTCCAAATAATTATTTAAATGGATTAAGTGATGAATAAATATCCATGAATATCGTGGGGAGTGAATTCTCGTCTCATGCCTTGTACGTTTCTTTACGTAGCGATCCATTTTTCAAGTACCCAACGGTGCGATGAAAGTGACAGGTTCGAACATCCATAGGTATTGTAAATGCGACTCTGGGGGGGTTTGTACTAGCACTGACCGTATTTTTTTTCCCCATACGATATATATTTCAAACAATATACCTCCAAATGGCTCTTTAAATATACTAAGTAATGATCAACCATGGCAATCGTGGGGTACCCTTTTTTCGGATCCAGATATCATCGTTCAGCTATGAATATCCAATTTCATGCCCGTCCACGGTTCATGAAGCACCCAAGCTGGAGTTACATCACAACGACAATCAGAGCCCCCCCCCTCAAAGGGAATTCTCACCATATGCCTGGTGAGTCTCTTTACGCAGCAACCACTTCGCAATGTCTTGTCATCAGATCATCACCATAATCATTATCAATATCATTATTATCCTCCTCCTCAATATCCTCCTCATCATCATTATTATTCGATTTGAGATTCGGATTTTTCGACATCCATTTTCTAAGTACCCAACGATACGATGAAAATGACAGATTCGAACATCCATAGGTACCGCAAAAAGAAACATTGGAATTTGTACTAATATTGATCGTATTTTTTTTTGCCCATACGATGCGTATATCTGACAATATATATCTCCAAATGACTATTTAAATGGACTAAGTGATGGGTAACCATGGATATCGTGGGGTGTTCTGTTTTCGGATCCAGATATCTCCACTCTGCTCTGAATATCCAATTCCATGTCCCCCCCCAAGTGAACTCTCGTCACATGCCTTGTGCGTCTCTTCACGCAACAGTCCCTTCGCAATATCTCATCATCAACATCATCATCATCATCATCCTTATCATCAAAATTATCATTATCATCATTATTCGACTTGCAATTCGGATTTTTCGACATCCATTTGCCCCGTACCCAACGGTACCATAGATACCATAAAAGCGACTTTGGGCTTTTTATTACTATTTACCGTATTTTTTTCCCCACACGATGTGTGTGTCAGACAATATACCTACAAATGGCTCTTTAAATAGACTAAGTAATAATTAACCATGACAATCGTGGGGTGCCCTCTTTTCGGATCCAGATATTTCCGTTCAGCTATAAATATCCAATTTCATGCCCGTCCACGGTTCATGAACCATCCAAATTGGAATAATATCCCAACGACAATCAGAGGTATAATATCTGATATAACTATCTTTCGTATCATCCCTTTTCAAATAATAATATTTTTCTATTATTACTATATTATTTAAAATACAATAAAATATTTCTATATATATAATTTTTATTTATATAATATTATAATATTTAATTAAATAATATTATATTTATTAATAATTATTATTAATAATATATTATATTAATAATTTTATAAATAAATTTGATATATTTAATAGATATGACAGATTTGGCAACCAAGACGGAAAAAAATCCTATCCTGCCGATATTGGCCAATGATCATTGATTTGCCGGGGAATTATATAAAGAGTGGGACGTTAGGAGGGCCGGTATTTTTTATTTTATTTTTATTTTTTTTTCATATATTATAATTTTTATTATTTATTGCATATCTTTAGTATTATATTTATTAAATTTATAGGATTTATTAATTGGTATTACCTAGGTATATAATTAGATTCATGATGTTAATTGGTATTTCATATATATATATTAAAATATAGGTGCTATCTAGATATATAATTATTGTAAACACGATAAATATATATATATAGCAATTAGTATTTATATTGGTAAATTTTATTATTGGATTGTCAGGTCGCCTTTTGGTTGACACAATTATTCCAGTGGATTTTTTTAGTAAAGGAAAATATAATTCCAATTTATTGTGTTTGCTCAAGTAGTTATAGTATTTTTTTTGCATATGTTATGGTAATTTGTTGTATCGATATTTAAAACAAGGTTGTTATTCTATAGATATAATTATTTGATAAAATTATATAGGGATTTCTTTTATTTGGTTGTGGGCCTTTTTGCATATCATGATAAATTTATATTGGTATAATATAAAATTTACCCATAATTATAAATATATATATATATGATTCTAAAATGTATATTATTATATTTGTAGTGATAAAATAAATTATTATGGAATATGCAGGAAACACCTTTTCTGAAATAAGGGGGAAATGGAAATATCCTTGGAATTTGTCAAATTTTGTAATTAATTAATATTTTAAATAAAAAAATATTATTATATTAAAATCTGGAAAAATATCATTATATATACAGGAAAAAATATATAAATTTTGTGCCTATAAGGGCATAGCTAATTTACATACAATCCATTCAATAATTGTATTTATTATATAAGAAAAATATATATAAAATAATTGTATTCTAAATATACATGTAGCTTGGATGTATTGATATAGCAAATAATTATGATATTTGTAAAAAAAATATTATTTTTATTATAAATAATCTTTTAGATATCAATACATATTTGAAATTGCCATTTCTATTATATATTTATTTCATATTTGTGGTAATGAGTTTGCATATTATTTGAAATTATTCATTCATTGAAGCATAAATAATACCCGAAATTGTTCATATAATATATAGATAGAAAAAGAGTTAAAAACAGGAGTGTGTATTGATCAAAAGGATGGAGAAGGGACCCCTTTCCATATAAATGTATTCTGGGAGATGTTATTTCCTAGTCCAATGTGTTGTATCATAATTATTTTTTGTCCAATTTGGATGTTATTTATGTTTTTATATCTTATTTATCTTGTTATAAAAGCACAACCAAACAATTGTGGTAACAGGGTATCTACATAGATGTATAGTGGTATAAAAATTATTGTGAAATATGCAGGAAAAACCTTTATGTTTGGAGAACGGATAAGTTGGAATTGTCCTTGTTATGTGCCAATTCTTATGATCAGAATCAAAATCAATTATTATCAAAGAATCTTTATTACAATCAATCCTAGAAGAATTGTATTGCATATGCAAAATATATGTGGAAAATCTATGTATATATTGGCATGTATTATTTATATATATTATTTATATTATAGATACATATAGTAATAAGATCAAGGAACATGCAAATTCATCAAGATATATATATATAATATGGATACAATAGCATTCTAAATATATATCTACCTTGGGTATCTTGATATAATATATGGCTATAGCATATACAATATCCATATTGTTTATACCACAAGGAATTCTTGAAACATCAATATATATTTGAAAATTGCTATTTATATGGTATATAGATATATTGTATACCATACCTAGGACCATAACCTCTTGAAGCACTGAAACACTTATATGCCCTTGCATGTTCCTAATCTGTTCCTATTTTGCCCCTCACCCCCTTGTATGTTCCTATTTTGTTTCCTCCCCTTTTCCTGTGTTTCCATATTGTACCCCCCCTTGTGTGCCTCTAGTTATCTTCCATGTCTGTCCCTAGTTTGTTATTTTCCATATCTGTCTCTACTCTGTCCTCTTTGAGTATCTCTATCTTATGTTTCCCATTTTGATTGTCCCTATTTGTCACCCTTGTTTATCCCTATTTCTCCCCCAGGTGTTCCCTGTATTTGTTTGTTTCCAGATATTCCAATTTTTTAATTTTCATTGCCATCGATCTAATCCCCACTAGCCACATCCTGCGCACTTTCTTCTCTCTGCGCATATTATAAAAATTATATATATATATTTGTATATTTTATTATATATATATCATATATATATATATTATATTGAATATATATATATATATTATATTATATATATTATATATATTATACATATTATATATTATATATTAAATATTATATATTATATATATTATATATTATGTATTATATATAATATATTATATATTATATATATTATATATTATGTATTATATATTATATAAAAATAAAATTTATATATTATATATTATAAATTAAATTATATATATAATATATTATATATATTATATATATTCTATATATATTATATATATTATATATTTTATATATATTATATATATTATTGTGGTGTTTTTATCATAGGTGAATAGTTGTTATAGGGTTATACATAATATATATATACTATGCTATCGGGCCACCCCCACATGTTTACATATATATTTTATGTAATTATAGTATATATAATATGTTATCCGGGTCACCCCCATATGTTTACATATGTATATATATATACTATCTTATCGGGTCACCCACACATACACACATATATA
>Ga0126342_10020330_pt1 | contig 11170 bp, 16 predicted proteins | sample Cyp1metagenome_FD_92528 | JGI IMG/M metagenome (GOLD analysis project Ga0126342, IMG submission 92528) | Coral microbial communities from Lord Howe Island, Old Settlement Bay, Australia - Cyphastrea 1 metagenome | ecosystem: Host-associated > Invertebrates > Cnidaria > Coral ...
ACATAGTTTTCGCATGGAAAAAACGGATTTCGCATGGAAATTCAAAGATACGAGTGAGATCATAGAGTTATTACATCCACGAAACCAAGCCCAATGCCCAACACAAGTGTTTGAGAACCAAAACTATATCCTGAAGAATCCTGAAGATAATAATTATACTCCTTGTGAAAACCAACCGTTTGTGGGTTTTCAGTATCCAGCTTTTAAAAACCCACAAAAAGTTCCAGTACATGGACGACGTAATCCTAACATATTGATTGCAGGTTCTCTGCTCCCCTGGAAAGCAAACAAAAATAAACAAAAACTTCACCAGGAAAGAGCAACAAAACAACAATGAAAAAACCATGTGCGTGGATACTGCCTGTGCTCCAATGCCTCCAAAACCCCATGCAGTTTGTCACTTTTCCCGGGAAAATTTTCGCAAAAAATCAAAAATTCAAAAAGTTAAAAAAGTTTTTGACTTTTCGCTTTTTCGACTTTTTGACTTTTCAAATTTTTCGTTTTTTTCACTTTTCGACTTTTCGGGCAGAAATCTCCTGGAATGTGAACTTTTCGACTTTTCGACTTTTCGCGCTCGAAAATCGTGATTTTCACAGTGTGACCGTTACCAGCCAGAAGAGCACACAGAATTGGTCTGGTCCCCCCGGTCCATCCTCATCCATTCTCATCCATCCTCACCCTCCTCATCCTGGTCTTCCTCATCATTGTCATTCCTCTTCGTCCTGATCAGCCTGTTCGTCTTGTTGGTCGTCGTTGTCCTCATCTTCATGATCAGCATCAGCATCAGCATCAGAATCAGCATCACCATCACCATCACCATCACCATCATCATCATCATCATCAATCAGCATCATCATCATCATCATCATCCATCATCCATCATCCATCATCCATCATCATCCATCATCATCCATCATCATCACCATCATCACCATCATCATCATCATCATCATCATCATCATCATCATCATCCATCGTCGTCCATCATCATCCATCATTATCCATCATCATCATCATCATCATCATCATCATCATCATGGTCATCGTCCTCATCATCATCATCGTCATTTTCCTCCTCCTCCTCATCATCATCATCATCCTCCTCCTCATCATCATCATCCATCATCATCCATCATCATCACCATCATCATCATCATCATCATCATCTTCCATCATCATTCATCATCATCCATGATCATCCATTATCATCCATCATCATCACCATCATCGCCATCATCATCATCATCATCATCATCATCATCATCATCATCATCATCATCATCATCATCATCATCATCCATCATCATCCATCATCATCCATTATCATCCATCATCATCCATCGTCGTCCATCATCATCCATCATCATCATCCATCATCATCATCATCATCATCATCATCATCATCATCCATCGTCGTCCATCATCATCCATCATTATCCATCATCATCATCATCATCATCATCATCATCATGGTCATCGTCATCATCATCATCATCGTCATCCTCCTCCTCCTCATCATCATCATCATCATCATCATCATCATCCATCATCATCCATCATCATCACCATCATCACCATCATCATCATCATCATCATCCATCATCATTCATCATCATCCATGATCATCCATGATCATCCATCATCATCCATCGTCGTCCATCATCATCCATCATTATCCATCATCATCATCATCATCATTATCCATCGTCGTCCATCATCATCCATCATTATCCATCATCATCATCATCATCATGGTCATCGTCATCATCATCATCATCATCATCATGGTCATCGTCATCATCATCATCATCGTCATCCTCATCATCATCATCATCATCCTTGTCGTGGTCATCAGAAGCACCATCAGCATCAGCTGTCATTGTAATGTTTGTTGTCAGCGGCATCGCCAACTTTATTTTGCCTTTCGTTTTGCATATGCTCTATTTATTTTCCTTTGCATCTTGATCTTCATTCTCGTTTGTACAGCAAAATGAACATCCAGAATGTCTCTAGGGCAAGAACAGGATTATATAATATATATATATATATGTATACACACACACACACCCTGGCAATAGCATGCCATTGTTCAAGGAACATGGCAAAAACATGGTTCCACCATAATGTAAAAGGTGGAACTTTCAGAAACCCTTGTCATCGCCATCCGTGACCATCCAAAATCCAAAATATTCTGCGCCACCTTCATTACTTGTTTATATCATCTCCATCGCTGATCGTTTGTCATCCACATCATGATTATCCACACTTGCTGTCCTTCCTAACGATCCAATCATCGTTGCCGTCGCTGTTGTCATCGTCCTCATCGTCGTCCACAGCCCTTGTGTTTCACTCACGGTTGCGCCGATTTCACTCGGCAAGTCCATCGGAAGGTGGCCGTCTACAAACCTGGAGAAACTCTTGTGGATGTGCAGTCGCCTTCTCAAAAATGCCAAACAGGGTGTTGCTGGACATGCTGCACACAGAATCTTCGGGACTGGTTCCATTTGATATTGAGACGTGCAGAACCACTTGGTGCTTGGAACTGGGGACCAGGAGTCAGGGCGCAAAAGGTGTGTGAAAACATGTTGAAATATATATAATAATGTATATAATGATATATAATGTGAAGAAATAGAATTCACATCGAAATTGAAACTCGAGGTTTGCTGTGATCTTCGACGGAGCCATGCTAGTAGAGCGTGATGATGTGGTGGAGGACAGCCACCGGCCTTGAGTGAACTGAAACAGATCCAAATTCTGACTCTCTGCAATTTTAGCCGACACATCCATATCTCACGGTAAATCCCGAAGACACATGATTGCAGCAGCAATGATTGGAAGGTGAGATAGTCACTGCAGGTTGTTCCTGTGAACGCCACTGCCGGTACATCCTGAGGAGTTGGGCCATGGTGATCGCTACATTGACTCCACTTTGTTCTCCCCGCAGGCCCAAGTCTGACCATTTGAACATATTCCAACTGAAACTTTTGAAACTATGAAGCACAGTGAAGCCTTTGAATTTTTGAGCGTCGAGAATCGAAAGATGCGTCATTTTGATGTCTCAGAACTTCTACTCTGGGGCCGCAGGCATTTTTTCACACTGTCTTGTGCAGGAGGAAGCGGAGAGGATTGATCTGGATTGTCCGGAGGACCCTGTCCGCAAATGTGGTTTATGTTGCAAACGCGCATTGCTTGGGTCGCTGCCGATGTATGTATGTACATACGTATGTATATATATATATATTATATGTATTCGCTTCATTGTGAGTGTATATAATGATTTGGCAACTGAGGGATATTTGGCGCGCATCTGCTTGTACACCTGAGGATCAAGCACCTTTGTCAGAGGCGAGTGTGGAGGAGTAAGATTTTGAGCAAGATTCTGGATTTGCTCAGCTAGTATTTTCTTCCACATTGTTTCACATCATTCAGTGCTCTTGGGTTCATATGATTTTATATGACAAGGATCCTGGGCAGTGTCAATCAGGATCTGGATCTTGTTTTGGCAGGCCGCGCGACTTGTAGCGGGTGACGCAGGCCTCACAGTGGCAACCCTGGCAGGAAAGGGTGCTGCACAAGCCTTCAAGGAGCTCCTCTATGACTTGAAAAATGATCTCCTTCTGTGCTTATTTTGGAGTTCGGACTTTATGTAGAGGTTGCTATTGGAGAACCATTCGCATTCAAGCTTTTGTTCAAAGGGTGTTACCTGACCAAGGCATTTTCAAGTTGCAGAAGACAGCTGAAGCATGAAAAAGAAAGAAGTGATCCACCGAAGCAAAAACTGATTTGCGGCAGGAACTGGGTGTTTCACCAGTACTTAGTGCAGAGGACAGAGTCGCAGCATCACCCCTCAGATTAGGACATCGGACACTTCATTTCTGTTAGCCTTGGGCAGTCTTCGCAGCAAACGTGTGAATTTTTCACCTGTTGTTGAAAGGACACTACTGACATTGCCTTGGAGGTCCTTCAGGCCCAGATCTTGCAATGGCTTAATGGCTTGAGATGAATCACAGCTGCTAGAACCTGATGATACAAAGCATTATGAGGAATTATTAATCATTATTGCATTATCTCTATATCTTCACTGTCTGTGACTTCCTTGCGTTGTCAGGCCCGTCGAGTGTCGTGGCCCAAGTGATTCATCATTTGCTGAGGATATGCAGCTTCTTGTGTTGTTAGTTTGGATTGCGTGAGTTCAATATTTTCCAAACTTTCCACGACAAGACTCAGGTCCGTTCTGAGACATTTGTCTTGCAATCAGATTGAGCGTTTGGTGAAGCAGTCGCCTGGACTGCAAGCAACTTTTGTTTAGAGTAGGACAGTGTTGGACGGTGGTGTACTGTCCCAAATGGGATTTTTCAATCACCTCAGCTCAGGTTGGTGCCTCGGGTCTATGCGTGTGAGACTCTAATTTTCGAACAGGCTCGGGAGTTTTTGAAGTGGTTCGAATGTGGTTCGCCAGAATTCAGCTTCTTCATTGAGTGATTCACTGCACAGGGGGAGATTGGCACTGCCTTCTACATCATCGCCAGTGGGCAGGTAGCTGGATGACTAGGACTAGGATGAGTCTCAGAAGCGTTAGACTACTTCGCTCGACGAAATAATCGGCAGGTCCAGGTGAGCATTGATGGTAAGCCAGTTCGCACATTGGCCAGGTGCTGCTGATTGTGGACATTGTCCTTGCATAGCTGAAATCTTCACATGCTATTTCTGTTACACCTCGAAACTCCATTCGATTCACCAACCAAAGCTAATTTTCATATGTAGTGCCTCGTTGGTAGCCTTGCCAGGCACGGTCATTTTGGAGAACGGGCATTGTTGTTCGAGGCTGTATGGAGAGCATCTCTAGGCCACTGCATGTCACTGCCACTTCCTTCGCGCTGCTAGGAACCTCGCAGTGCCTCCGTGCGCGTGCTGAGTGTTGAGGTGCATGTGCCCGGCATGTGCTGCCGATACTGCCAAGTTGCTGCATCATTTGACTAGATCAACTGGAGCCTGGAGCGTGCTGGAACCCACTGAGAGGCAGAGCTCTGGTGTTTGGAGAAAGCTGCCTTCGTTGAAGTCTTGACCGACCATTTACGCGAGGAATCTTTGGCTACGTCCGGCTGTCTGACTGTGTCCCAGTTGTTTGTGGCAATTGCTTTGCCAAAGTTGCTGCTTTCGTGAGTGCAGGAGATTATGCGGCGGATTGAAATTCAGGAGCTGCCAGAACATCATTGCCACAGTTGTCAGGATCCACTGAATGCAATATTTTGATATATATATATATTAATATAATATATATATATATAATAATAATGAAAATAATAATAGTCATAATGATAATAATGATAATAATAATAATGATAACAATAATAGTAATCATAATAGTAGTAATAATAATTACATATATATATATACACATACATAATAATATATGTATATAATATATAAATATATGTATATATGCATATAATATATAAGTACATGTATATGTATATATATATTGAACATAATGATCATAATAATAACAATGATAATGATAATGATACTAATAACAATAATAATTAATATATGTATATACATATAAAAATATGATATAACATAGTATAATATAATACAATATAATATAATACAATATAATATGATACAATATCATATCATATCATATCATATCATACAATATGATATAGTATAACATAACATAATATTATATAATATGACATAATATGATTTAATACAATATGATATAATATAATATAACATAATAATAATGCATGATTATCATTGTTATCATTCTTACATGTATATATATACATAATTATATATTTATTATTATTATGTAATCTCTTATCCCTTATCATCTGGCAGGACTCAAATGTTGAGCTACAAGATCTCACACATGTACGCGTGATTGGCATTGGTGGCTTTGGAAATGTGAGGCATCTTATGATCTGTTGCCTTATTGTCTTGCCTGACTCGTCTCTGGATAATGCAAGATCAAACAATTCAGACTGCTGTGCTGCGAAAGGCTTGTGGAAGACCGTCATACTGGCCTGAGGTGCGAAGTGTGGGTAGGTGTGTCCAAAATTTTCCAATGCAGTGTGACAATAGAGATGGGACAGCTAGATGCGAACGTTTGGCTTTTCTTTCCACCGCCCAAACAGGTGACGTTTCTTTGTGTACTGCCATTCAGCAACAGTGGATTTGTTTTTGCTCATCTTCAGCGCATTGCAGCATCCTCCGCAATAGAATGCGAGCGTAAATGCCCCTGCTGGTATGATAGCATGGAACGGCGTGGGTATGATTTTATTTGGGCCAAGTGCACTAAAGATACTAAAGCTTGTTTTGCGAGCCATAGCCATCACTGTCTCCGCTTTGTTAAATATTAAAGTTATTAAAGATGGCAAAAGACATAAAGAGAGAAAAGAGCTAGGAGGACACAAGAAGAAAGAGAGAGAGGGGCGCGAGCAGGGGCCTGAGCTAAGATAGAGCAGGCCCCAATTAATTGGGCAAGATAGATTTAGGATGATTTGGGGGAGAGGATGCACCCGCACACTTGCGAAAAAATTGAAGGAGGGCTGTGGGGCTGGGTATTTGGGGTTTGGCTGATTCCATTTGGTGCCCCGGCCTGGCCGAAGCTTCGCAGTTAAGTTTGGCGCGCTTATGGCTTCAAAAAAGGCTTGAGGCTGACTTAAATTGGTGCCTGGGCTTCGTGATATAATCGGGGCTTGGGACGGATTCAAATTTATGCCGGGTATAGCTTAAATAAAGGAAATGGGAAAGAGAGTATACAGGAATTTGTCACCCTACACCTACACATGTCCTGAACATTGCTAAGTTGGGGTAAAGGGGAAGGAAAACAGAGCACACAACAACTTACGTTGGCCGTGCTGGCTGAAGTTGGCGGTCTGAGTCGGGCTTAAGTTGGGGGCCCGCATCTTGCTCAACCAGGTCTGGCTGCAGCGGGTCTGGCTTGGTCTTGGCCGGGTAAAGGTTAAATTGGGGGCTATGGTCTGACTTTTTGAGTCTTTGGCGGGATATAACTCAAATCTGTGGTGGTCTGGCGGTGGCGGGGTGGTGGGGTGAAACCTTCATGTTAACTTGTGCACGCGCACTGATTCCACGCTTGACTAGCCTTCATGTAAAGTCAGATGCATGCGACCCTTGACGAATCTTCAGGACAACCTACACAGGCACTTGAGGCTACGTGTGACTAAAACTGCACGTTCACTTGCATACGAAATGATGTGATCCATGAACCATGAACAATGACGCCAATAACAATTACTCAGCGCTACCAATGTGGACGTAACCTTGTTTTAGGGTTGCATTTTACTCTCTCGATCTCTCTCGTCTTCCAATTCCTGATGTGTCTAATTCCAAGCTTTGCACAGCGCTGCATTTGTTTGGGTGTGAATGGGCTTTTGGGTCTTTAGCGCGCTTCCGGCGGAACAGGAGGAAGACAAAACCCAGCATATGTTGTCGAGTACCAGCTTTTGTTTGGAACATTGAACATCATTGAACCTTGAAATAGGTATGCTCTGAAGCAAGTCAAGAAGGCATGCTGCGTTGCTTTGATGTTCACAACAATTAGAACAGTGGCAACCAATTTGCAGCCTGTGCGGCAGGTGGATGGGATTGTGCCGGACCATGTTCGCCAGAATCTGATTTGCGATCACCAAATTTCAGTCTTCCTCTGGTTTAATGCCTGCCCAGTTGACTCACTTAACTCGAGGGGTTTGTGTGCAATCTCAGGTGGGGAGTGCGGACTACTTGCAGAGATGGTTCGCAACTTTCTTTTTGAAGTGTTTCGAGACTTTGCGTGCTTTTTGCCATTGTGTCACTGGAAAAAAACGGCCATGGGAGGATCACCCGTTCATTTTGGACATCATGAACACGTGACCAGATCCGACTGCGTATTGTATGCACACCTTATTCAACAAAACATGCTAGGTACGAAACGTCCACGAGTTTGTACATTCTCATGGAATATATCATGGGTGGAACTCTGCGGCATGTGATCAAGGCAGGAAGGTTTTGGCCATGCTCGAAGGTTGACATGTACACATTGATTGATGACAAAGGCAATGCTTTCAACTTCAGCATTGTGATTTTTTTGTGTGTTTTCAATTTATGAATTGCAACATACCTCGTTTGGATCATGGCATCGGTGGAGCTGGTACTAAATTACTGCATCGGTTTATCACAGTTTGGACCAAAAACAATACCTGGAGGTGTCTGGAGCGTTGGACCGTGCTGCAGCATGTTTCTATGTTGGTTCCTTGATCCTCGTCTTGGAGGTCCTTCACGACAGGAGCCATGGTGGATTCGTCGTCCGTGTTTCTGTCCAGATATTGGGGATATCATTTGAACAACCAACTGAGGATTGGATACCGTTTGATATGACAGCAACAGGGGTATAAACTTATAGAAATTTGGGATTCCAACCAAATACTGTAACAATATCGAAAAACACATGGTGGCCAGTGCAAAAGGAACATCGTCTATCGAGATCTGAAACCCGAGAACGTGATGGTCGATTCCAGAGGCGCTGTCCAGCCGACAGATCATGAAGATGATACAACTTTAGATGTTGAACCTCAAACTTCTCACCTGAGTCCTTAATATCACCCAAGAACTTTCTATATACTTCTTCTAAACGGAGGTGAATTTACAAATATGCAACGTATGTATGGTATCATTTTGTAGAATCGTCTCGTATTGAATCGATATCGTATTGATTCGTATTGAGTATTGTGTTTTGTGTCCTGTGTGTTGTGTCGTGGGTTGTGTGTTGTGCTCTGCCTGTGTGTATATTGTGTGTATTGTATAGGATCGTATCTACGTATGTAGACACATTTTGTGATTTGGAGACTGACGTGTGCCATGCGAGGCTATGTCAAACTCATCGACTTTGGAATTGCAAAAAGGCTGGACCAGGACTGGCTAGACTTTCTGCAGACCATGCCACTGGTTCTAGACATGAAAATTGATGTTCTCTACGGAAATCTGCATTTTTGGCACCCTATGCTTGAGGATGGTCGGACTTTCACCTGTATCGGCAGTCCTCACTACATGGCTCCAGAGGAGGGACCACATGAGTGACGCTTCCAAATTTCGCAAAGAAAACATGCAAGCTGCCGCCAGGCGATCCTAAGCCGTCGTGAAGGCTATGGAACAGAAGCCACACCCACGGACATCCGCAGATGCCAAGTGCGTTTGATCGGGTGTATCACCATGATACACCAGGTCATTTTCCTATATTTCAGCCTTTCGTGTTTTAGCATGTCTTGAGTTAGGTTGACACTTGGGCACTCGGAATCCTGCTCTTCGAACTTGTTTGTGGATGCCGACCTTTTGGAGATGGGGTGAAGGACAAACAGGCCCGAAAACATCCTGACGGGCTGTAAGTGTTTGTAAAGATTGTGGAAGATTCCTCTACAGTTATACTTGATATGCATTCACGTCAATGTCAGCACATTTGCATCACGGCATCTCATCAGGAGGTTTTCGAGGCTATCCTCAAGCAGGCTGAGTTTCTGACACGATGCAATTCGCACTCATGGTGATTCAAAATATGGTAAGCGGCCGGTACAGGCCCTCAAGTTCCCCGAGAGCTATTCAGATGAATGCGGCCGAGATTTGCTTCAGGCCACTTGACATCAAAACCATGAGAACATGAGCTTAAAATGAGTTGTTGAATTAGGAGAGACGCAGCCTTCTCAGGCCATGCTGCAGAAAAGCCCCGAGAATCGACTTGGCGATGGAGTGTTTGGATGGGATGACATCAAGGACTGCAACGCGACCTGCCTTAGTCATAGTCTTATGGAAGAAAAGTTGCCTGGCTCCAGGAACATCCATACTTCACAGAGCCCAGCAGCAACCTTTTCGTTTGGTGCTTGGTGATAGGCAGTGATAGGCAGCAGTTGAACTGTTGGATGTTTCAAGATGTTTCAAGCATCCGAGTGGTTCCAGGGCGGTGGTCTTGCAACGAAGGATGGCATCGTAGAGCGTCTGGTACGTCCACCCTACACGCCGACCGGCGAATGCCCTTGTGATGGAGTGCCTCAGGCCGCTTCAAAGATGCTGTCTGAATGCTTTGAGCCCCCAGCTTTGATTTATCTACCTACCTGGACCTTTAGTAACTCCCAAAACGATAGAAAAGTGATTCATTACCATTTTAGTTGGATTTGTTCTATCTTTTTGGGGCTTCCTATACTTTCCACTGATGTGGTTCGCTGGCAGGAAGTCACAAAAGACCAATGGAGGGAGGAGAAAACCATCGCTCGGACTCGCACCACACTGGTGAGGCGGGCTGTGAGACTCGAGGGAGCGGAAAAAGTGGGTGGAAGAGAGACCCAATGTACAAAAAAAACACGGGGACAATAGGTGTTGTCGTAGTGTTCGCGTTCCGCAATATGTAAATATAATCTATATGATATGTATATATATATATGTATATAATAGAATACATTCATAAATTGCATTGCATTCCTTTCCATTGCATCGCATCGCATGACGTGACAATAGATGACATGACAATACAATATACAATACGATACAAAGCATACATACGTACGTAAGTACATACATAAATGGATGAAAGAGTTTTGCTTGCTTACAGTCCCATTGCTGTGTTCCCATGGCACAGGAGGTCTTCTACTGTCACGTGCAAATAGGACATCAGTGCGGCCACAGACTGAGTTTCCAGGTCAGCGTGCGTAGCGCATTTGACCTTCACTGTCCTTCACCTTTGCATTGCACTGAGGCTGATGCACTTGAAGCAGATGAACGCTTTGAGTTGAAGGACCTAAGGACAGGACACCTACCAAATTTCCAAGCATTTTTTTCTTGCAATACTTGGCCATCGCCATCTCAAGTGATCCACAACACAAAGCAGCCATCTCCTTGGAGTGGTGCTCAGCATTTGCGGCTCGACATTTGTAGTTCGTGAAGCTAGAAAGTCTGCAGCGAAAAACAGCTGCTGTTTCCAGCTTTCCAATGATCTCTCTCCGTTGCCTTGCCTTCTTGGCTGCTGGCGTGGTTGGGCAGGATTGCTCCGGCAAGGGGGTCACTTGGGGACCTGGCATTGGCCCGCCTCCTGCAGGCTGTGGTTCAGGTACTTCAGGCTCAGGTGCTACCGGTGCCACATGCACAAACCCAACCTGCAGCAGCCCTCCTTGTGCCG